>Ga0073928_10003959_pt1 | contig 22549 bp, 19 predicted proteins | sample PaiPotPPA55metaG_FD_76969 | JGI IMG/M metagenome (GOLD analysis project Ga0073928, IMG submission 76969) | Iron sulfur acid spring bacterial and archeal communities from Banff, Canada, to study Microbial Dark Matter (Phase II) - Paint Pots PPA... ...
GATCTTTCGCCGGGAATGGTACAGCAGGCGCGCAAGCTGAATCCCTACATTCCCTTTCGCGAAGGAAATATGATGGCGCTCGACATTGCTGACGATACTCTGGCCGGAGTCGCCGCGTTTTATGCCATCGTGAATATTCCCAGGCAGTCTCTGCCGCTGGTTTTTCGGGAAATCAAGCGCGTGCTGCGGCCTGATGGCCTGCTGTTGCTAGCTTTTCACATCGGAAATGAAGTGCTTCATGAGGAGGAACTATGGGGGCAGAAAATCTCCATGGACTTTCTTCTCTTCCCCACAGCAGCCATTAAGTCTGATCTCGAATCCGCTGGCTTCGCCGTCGAAGAAGTAATCGAGCGTCCGCCCTACCCAGATGTCGAGTACCCGAGCCATAGGGCCTATATTTTTGCCCGCAAGCCATGATCGTCAGATGGCCAATTAACTCGAATGCGGGATAATTCTGCGCTAGTTCGCCAAAGGCCTCAACCGGCGAACCCGCCGGCAACGGAATTCACTATTCATATATAAACCCAGAGACAGCAGCCCCGGTTGTCCAGTCGAGCCAACCACTACGCGAAACACCATTCATCATTGCATGCTCCACAGCAAGCGCGGCTACAGATAAATCGCAGCTCCAAATTTGTTTACAGCCGCTGATCCTTTTTCCCGAGGTTTCGCGCTCTATAAAGTAAGTGATCTTGGCGTTTGTCCGCCGCCGGCTCGGTTTTTACTTCAGACGCTTTCGATCCATGACTTCTGAAACGAAACTGGCGTCCGCGACACTATGCACACAAGCCCTTGAAGGTAGAGGTTTGGGCGAAGAACAGTTTTCCGGAAAAACGAACTCTCGGGGGAGAGGGTCATTTTTCCGGAATGCGATACGGCCCCAGGTGAACCCTGGGGCCGTCATTCGATTTCAACCGAAAAGGGATTCTAGGGAGGCTCCCGATGGGGAGACTACGAGCTACAGCGCCCGACATACCGTCGCTACCTGTCCGCTTCTTTGGATCGCAGGGGAATACTCAGAGGCAGGGGGAAGTTGGGGCACGGCAATCGGCGGAGTCGATTTCTGCAACCCATTCGTCCAGTAAGCCACGTTTCTGGACTTAACCGGCCCCAGGGGCTCCGGTTCCTGGGGCCGTTTTCATTTCAATTGAAACTGCTACTGCTCCAGATCCAGATCTTCCTCCGGAAGCAGCGGATCCACCGTAGAACTGCTCGAACCGGTTCCGTGGAAGCCGAGAACCGTAGTCGATCCGAAGATCGTGTATTTGACTTTGCAGCCCGGTCCGTTCGCGGTCGTCGCCGACGTGAGTGTTTGCGGAGACGGCGTGAAAACTCCGGGATGCTTCAGCACCGCTGTGGTCCAACTTCCTGCCTTCAGATAGGTCGTGTCCGTAACCATCAAACCGGTACTTTTATCCACGACCATCAGAGTCAAGATGTCCGCCGTACTGGTCAGATTGATAATCATCTTGGACGGCGATTTGGTCGTGAACTTGTTGCTCCCCGCCGTCACCTTAATGGCGCCCGGAGGAAGCGTGTAGGTAGCGGAAGTAGCTGTGTGTTTCGTGGGCGACAGCGATTCGCTCGCCAGAACCGTGACCGTCCCCTTCTTTCCGTCCAGGCCCAGAGGATCGCTTCCAGACAGAACGGGCCCCAGCGTACCCTTGAGTGTGATAGTGAGCGTGTGCGTCGCTGGATTCACCGCGGAAATATCAACTGATTGTGCCCATACGGAGCTGCCAGTCACAACTATCGCGACCAGAATCAGAGCAGATGTGCGAAGTACTTTGGACAACATGGGAAAACTCTCCTTTTTTCTTGTGAAGCCCTGTCAGGGGCCGACTTCAGCCTAGGAACGCTACCACGACGACGTAGCAGACTCAACCGGAAAATGAGCCGCAACCCAGCTTCTGTTGCGTGCTTGCATGAGAAGTAAGAATTTCGCCGACACGGTGGAACAGAACTGCGACTCAACTAGCCGCGAAGCGGCGCAAGAATGCAGCCCATGGCGTAAGCCATGGGGAAAATCAGGAAACCGATCAGCCCCAGCGGGGCGAAAGACTATTTCTCACGCACATCCTTTGCAGCCAATCTGAACAAGCCTTACACTTCTAACATCCCACTATGCGACTGGTGACCTTTGAAGACGCAGCCAAACGCTCCCGCATCGGCGCCGTAACCGACGACGGCCAAATTGTCGATTTAAATTCCGCGTGCGCGCTCTACCTCGCCGAAGTGGAAAATGAAAGCGCATTCTATCGACTGGCCGACGCCCTCGTCCCGCCAAACATGCTCTCGTTATTCGAAGGCGGCGACACTAGCCTCGAGGCCGCGCACAAAGCCTTTGATCACGCTTTGCGCAATGCAGACGCGAGGGGTCCGCGGGCCGAAACCATCTTCTGCGCCGCGTCAGAAATCAAACTGAAAGCTCCCATCATTCCTCGCAAGTTTTTTCACACCGCGGGCAACTTTCGCGAACATCATGAGGAGGCCACCAAAGCCGGATTCTCCCATCCGGTTATGCCATGGATCGTTTTCTTGCAAAACGTCGATGCCATAATCGGCCACAACGAGCCAGTAATTTATCCCGAACATTTGACGCAGGAACTCGACTACGAACTCGAACTCGCGGTAGTCCTGAAAAAAGGCGGCAAGTATTTCTCTACCAAAGAAGCGGCCGACCGCATTGGAGGCTATGTCATCTTTAATGACATCACCGCCCGAGACATCCAGCGCCAGGAGATGAAGTCGGGCGTATTCAGCTTCTGCAAAGGAATCGACACCTTCTGCCCGCTCGGTCCCTGGATCGTTACCGCCGACGAAATTCCCGATCCGCACAACCTGGCCATGGAACTGCGCGTAAACGGCGAACCCCGCCAGCGTTCACATTCCAGCAAAATGTCGGTGAAAATTCCCGAGATACTCGCCCACTATTCGCCCATGGGATACAGCCCCGGCGACGTAGTTTCGACAGGAACAGTCTCAGGCGTAGCCGCCTTCAGCGGAGACCCAAAAGCCTGGTATCTAAAACCCGGAGACGTAATGGAATGCGAAATAGAAAAAATCGGTGTGTTGCAAAATCCAGTGGTCTCATGGGAAGAAGCCTACGGCCAGAAGCCGCGGAAGGATTGAGTAATTTTGTAATTGTGTAATTTAGCAAGCATTGATGTGATCGGCGAATCTCAATTAATAAATTCCCCAATTTCGAAATTACTAAATTTTCCTCTGTGTCTCTGTGACTCTGTGTGAGCGAACTAGAAATGACAACAAATTCAAAAATCTGGGTTAGCCAACTGAACAGTCGGCCGGAAATCCGCACATCCTATCCGCAAAGCGAAATCCATTTCTACGACACCACCCTGCGCGACGGCGAGCAAACCGTCGGCGTCGTCCTCTCCCCGCAACAAAAGCTCGAAATCGCCCAACGGCTCGACGAATTAGGCGTAACCCGCATCGAAGCCGGATTCCCCCGCGTCTCCCCCGAAGACGCGGAAGCCATTCAACTGATGCAGAAGGCCAACTTGAAAGCCGAGCTATGGGGCTTTTCCCGGGCCCTCAAGGCAGATGTTGAAGAGCTAGTCCGCCTCGGTCTGCGCGCCTCGGTGATCGAAGCCCCGACCAGCGACATCAAGCTGAAAGCCTACGGCCTCACCCGAGAAGACGTGCTGCGGCGCGTAACCGACGCCATGTCCTTCGCCAAACAAAATGGAATCACGGTAGCGTTCTTCGCCGTCGATGGCACCCGCACCGATCTCGAATTCCTCAAAACAATTACTCTAGCCGCACTCGAAGCCGGCGCTTCGGAAATCGTAGTCGTGGACACCATCGGAGCTTGCGGCCCTGAAGCTGTCGAGTTCCTGGTTCGCGAGGTATGCGGCTGGGTGGGAGCGAACATTCCAGTGCATTTCCACGGGCACAACGACTTCGGCATGGCTACCGCTTGTGCCATTGCCGGGGTTCGCGGCGGAGCTACCTGGATTCAGGGAACGATCAACGGAATGGGCGAGCGCGCGGGCAACGCCGACATTTGTGAAATCGCCCTCGCCCTGCGATGCCTGTATGACGTGCCGGTAGCTTTGGATCTCACCAAAGCCCGTGCGATTTCACAAGCGGTATCGAGGTTGTCAGGTTATTCGCTCGACGCCTGGAAACCGCTGGTGGGAAAAAATCTCTTTACCCGCGAGAGCGGTGCAGTCGCCGCCCAATTTCATCTCCCGGAAGCCATCGAACCGTATTCCGCCGATCTGGTGGGTGCCGACCGCAACATCGTGTTGGGAAAAAAGAGTGGCTTGGACAGTATAGATCTGAAGTGCAAAGAACTCAGCCTGACGATAACGGCCGAACAGCGCGCACCCATACTCGCCGAAGTAAAAAAACGTTCCATAGCCAAGCGCGCCCTGCTTACGGACGAAGAATTCCGATTGATCATAAAGTCACATTCTTAAAACTGATAGGGCGAGAACATTTGTCCCATCCAACTTGCCCCCGCCTGCCTCGGCCACGTATGATGCAGCGTTCATGTCTCCGCGACCTTCACCTCGCCAGGCCCACCTCAAAGAGAAATCGCAATTGATGTCTGCGTCGGAAATTGAACGCACGCTGGTGCGCCTGGTCCACGAAATCATTGAGAAAAACAATGGCGCGACCGATCTCGGTTTAGTCGGTATTCGCCGCCGCGGAGTATTTCTCGCGCAACGCCTTGGTCAGATGATCGGGCGAATCGAAAAAACTCAAGTACCCGTAGGTACGCTGGACATCACTTTGTATCGCGACGACCTCTCGACCGTGGGAGCGTCCCCGGTGGTACAGAAAACCGAAGCCGAATTCCCCATCACAGGGAAAAACATTGTCTTGGTGGATGACGTCCTCTACACCGGACGCACCGTGCGCGCCGCCATGGATGCCCTGTTCAAACAAGGACGTCCAAAACAAGTACAGCTTTGCGTGCTAATCGATCGCGGTCATCGCGAACTGCCCATCGAAGCAGCCTTCGTAGGCCGCAAAGTGCAAACCACGCAGCAGGAAATTATCGAAGTGCAGTTGCGCGAAATAGATAACAGCGAAAAAGTTTTGGTAGTAGAAAAGCAGAGCTAGACCACACCAGATTCGTATTTTGCAAGCTGTTCCAATTGTTAAGAGAGTGCGATTCGTATCAGGGTATGCCTTCAGGCATACCGCAAGTCCCAAAAGATAGACGCGGCTTTAGCCGCTGGGGATGCGATGTCCTCGAATTCGTAAACCGTTTTCGCTGAAAACGCATGAACAAACCTGCACGCGGTTCCCTGTTAGGCATCGAACATCTCGAAGTGCCAGAGATTCTAAGCATCCTCAACCTGGCCCGGCGCATGAATCCCCAGAAACCGCGTCCTCTGTTGCGCGGCAAGCGCGTGCTGCTGCTTTTCTATGAAGCATCCACTCGCACTCGCAGCTCTTTCGAAATCGCCGCTAAGTCTCTCGGAGCCATGACCACGCTCGTTCTTTCCAGTGGATCGAGCATCGAAAAAGGCGAATCTTTACTGGACACGGGATACACCCTGCAAGCCGTTGGCGCGGACGTCATGGTAATCCGCCATCCCAACGCAGGCGCTCCGCTTTTGATGGCAACGCACCTCAACATTCCAGTAATCAATGCCGGAGACGGAATGCACGAGCACCCGTCGCAGGCCTTGCTCGACGCCTACACTATTCTGCGCCATAAGAAAACGCTCAAAGGTTTGCACATGGCGATCATCGGCGACATTTTTCATAGCCGCGTGGCCCGCTCCGAGATTCACTTGCTCAGCAAATTCGGTGCTCAAATTACGCTTTGCGGACCGACAGAATTCTTGCCCGAAGTTGCAATTAGTCTCGCGCCTGGAGTACGCATCTCGCGCACAGTCGAAGAAGCCGTGCGGGGCGCGGAAGCAATTATGGTTTTGCGTGTACAGAAAGAACGATTGGCAGGCACTAGACTTCGCCTGCAGGATTACATTGCTCGGTATCAAATGACCATCCCGCGTTTGAGGATGGCCAAGCCAGACGCGATCGTGATGCATCCTGGTCCAATCATTCGCGGGCTAGAACTGACCTGGGAAGTGGCAGACTGCCCGCAGTCAGTGATCGTCGAAGAAGTGCACAACGGTGTCCCAGTGCGAATGGCGATTCTAGCCAAGGCCCTGGGTAAGGCGCGGTAGGTTTTGAGAGAAGTTTCGAAAGCTCTGTGGGACTAGTTCTCAGACCCGGTCAGACCCGCAGGGCCGCATTTGGTTTGCAATATGTCGTAACACGACGTAAGCATGGCACACGAGAAAACAAAATCAGGCTCGCTACTCATCAAAGGCGGCCGCGTCATCGATCCAGCAGCCAAGCTCGACGCGCCCATGGATGTTCTCCTGCGCGACGGCCGCGTGGCTGAACTCGCACCCCCAAACAAAATTCGCAGCAGCGCTGACAAAACCTTCGACGCGCGTGGGCTCGTCGTCGCGCCTGGTTTCATCGATCTGCACGTTCACCTGCGCGAACCAGGACAAAGCTACAAAGAAAGCATCGCCACGGGAACCGCAGCCGCGGCGGCGGGAGGTTTCACTTCGGTCTGCTGCATGCCAAACACATCTCCGGTTGTCGACTCGCCCGAATGGGTCAGCTGGATTCAGCAACCCGAGCGCGGCGCAGTGGTCAATGTGTTCCCCATAGCCGCCGCCACGCACGCCAGCAAAGGCGCGGTGATAACCGACTTCGGAGCCTTGCAACGCGCCGGCGCAGTAGCGGTGAGCGACGATGGTCGTCCCATTCTCAGTGACGCGATCATGCGTGAAACGCTGCGCGCCGCCTCAGGACTTAATCTGCCCGTCATCCAACACGCCGAGGACACGCGCATGACGGAAAACTGTTCCATGAACGATGGCCCAACATCATTCCGCCTCGGCTTGCGTGGCATGAAGGACGTTGCGGAATCATCTGTGGTCGAGCGCGATATACAATTGGCACAACAATTTACGGGGGCACGCATACACGTGGCTCACCTTTCTACCGCCGATGCCTTGAAAGCCGTGCGCCGAGGCAAGCGAGGCAAGGCTCGCGTCACGTGCGAAGTGACTCCTCACCATTTCAGCTTGATCGACGCTGACGTCGGCGACTACAACACCAACTGCAAAATGAATCCGCCTCTACGTTCGAGCGCTGACCGGGAAGCTATTCTGGTTGGGCTGGCTGATGGAACAATCGATGCCGTCGCGACCGACCACGCGCCGCATGCGCCGCATGAAAAGATCATCGAGTTCGAACGAGCTCTTTTTGGGATCACCGGCCTTGAAACCGCGCTGGGGCTCGCCATCACCCGGCTGCATCGCGATCACAAAATTCCGCTGACAAGAATCATCGAACTCTTCACCTCCGGTCCGGCGCGTGTAATCGATCTGCGAGGTCGAGGCACACTCGCCCGCGGCAGCCACGCCGACGTGACCATTTTCGATCCCAAAGAACGTTGGGTCTTTAGCGCAGCAAACTCGCGGTCGAAATCGCACAATACTCCCTTCGATGGCTGGCAGTTCATGGGGAAGGTTGTGGCGACGATTGTCAGTGGCAAGATTGTGTAACCGTTCGGAGTAGGCGACGCGATTGGAGGAAGTCTTCCACGTGGGACATTCCAAAGAGCTAACTGCAGCGTTTGCCCGTGCCAGTCGCGTTGAAAAAAAATAAGTATACATTGTATTGTATATTTATGTTAGACTGCAGATGTGAGAAATGGATCCCAACTCTCCCAAAGACGCAACCATTGCTTGGGAAGGCGATTCCAGGGACGTAATCAGCTCGTTTCCCGATGAAGCGAAGCACAACTTGGGATTTGATTTGCGCTTGTTGCAACAAGGGCAGCAACCGAGGGATTTTCGCGCAATGAGTTCTATCGGTCCGGGAGTCTTCGAACTGCGACGATCAAGACGAACGGGCATGGTATCGCGTGATTTATTTGTCTAGGGTTCGCGATGTGATCCATGTGCTGCACTGTTTTGAAAAGAGAAGCCGGCAAACGCCAAGGAAGGAAATCAACGTGGCGCGTCAGCGACTGAAGATGGTGCGAGCACGAATGATTGAGGAGAAAAAGCATGGCGGGCGGACGCAATAAGCCAACTCACGTGACGCACGGCAATGTGCTTGATGACTTGGGGCTCTCGCCTGAGCAGGCTACGGTGTTGAAGTTCAAAGCGGATTTGTACCAGGCCATTCTGAGGCACGCGGCAAAATATTCGCAGAAGCAATTGCAGATAATTCTCGGTGAACCCCAGCCGCGTGTGAGCGAGTTACTTAACGGAAAAATCGCCAAGAAGAGCGTGGACAAATTGCTTTATTACGCTGGGCGGTTGGGGATCGAAGCCAAAGCCCGTTTCCCGCAGACCAACAAACAGGTTGTCGAGCGGGAACTGGCTGCGGCCGCGCACTGAAGTTTTTTGCAAAGCATGGCCGCGCAGAGCGTTGCCGGCCGCCCGTCGCTAAGGCGAATTGGGCCTCGGCGACTAGGGCACGATGCCTTTATTTTTCATCAGCTGAGCATATCTGGAATCATACAGGTCCCTCACTTCTGGCGCCGGAAGAAGGGCATTCCAGACCTCGTGTAGTCGGGAGTCGATGCGGGCACCATCAAAGCGAAAGAAAGCCTGCAGCTCAGTAACAATGCAGAGCAGAATGGCGCACGCGCGAGTCATGTGGCCGAAGATAATCCCCATAGATATTTCTTCAATCTTAGGCCTTTCCTCGTGTGGCATGTCGCGCTCTAGGTAGAACATTGCTGTCCGCAATAGACCTTGGAAGGTTCCATGTGCGTACTCAGAGTACTCACGCCAATATCCATAGGTAAGCCCCCTGAGAAAGAGTTGGTTAGGAGTCAGTGCACTATTCTTTTTCTCCCTTAGGTAGGTCCCGAGCGTGGGCCATCGTTTTTCGGTCATCACCTCATCAAGCTTGAATCCATCGACGCGCATGGTGAAATCGAGGGATTCCGCACGCTTAGCGAGCCAATCTGCCCACCTAGGATCCGGGTGGGTGCCGTATTTCAGCTTGTCTTCCTCGAGTGCTTCCAGCGCCATCCTGTACCCACTCTTGCGAAATTCGGCCGGTTTGCTTCTTGGATCCTCGAGCATGGCGGTGATGTTGTAGAGACAATCAATCATGGAGCGAATCAGGGGTAACGCGACGATTGTGTAGATTGCATCCCAGTGAGGGCCCTCTCGATGCTCGTCGGCATTCAGGTAAAAGAACAGTGCGCTGGTGCGCTGGGCTTGACGAACGAGAACGTAAATGTCTTCGATAGCTGTGCGGGAGTGGATGACTTGGATTCCTTCCCTATGAACTTTTAAAGCAATCGTTGTCGTAAGCTCTCCAAGTTGCCTCTGGAAAGTGCTTGCGTCTAGGGTCCACTCTGCCATCTTCTTCTTCCTAACCCAGTATCCCTATCCCCTTGCCAACCTTCTTCAACACCTCCAACGCTTGCTGTAATTCCTCTTTTGTATGGGTGGCTGTGACTATGGTGCGGATGCGGGCTTTGCCTTCGGGGACTGTGGGGAACGCGATGCCGGTGCCCATTACTCCTTCTTTGAACAGTTCGCGGGAGAAGTCCATGGTTAGTTTGCCGTCGCCGATTATGATTGGCGTGATTGGGGTTTCGCTGGCTGGAGTGGTTTTGCCTCCGATGTTGAAACCTAGCAGGCCCAGTTCTTTTTTCCAGAAGCGGGTGTTCTCCCAGAGAGCTTCGATGCGTTCGGGTTCGTTTTCCAATACATCGAAAGCCGCGATGCACGTGGCCGCAACGTTGGGCGGATGCGATGTGGAGAACAGGAATGGGCGGGCGCGATGATACAGAAAGTCGATTAAGTCTCGCGTACCGCAAACGTATCCGCCGAGTGCGCCGATAGCTTTTGAGAGCGTGCCTACCTGGATGTCTACGCGGCCGTGCATTTTGAAATGATCTATCGTGCCACGACCATTTCGTCCTAAGACGCCTGACGCGTGGGCATCGTCGACCATCATTATCGCGCCGTATTTTTCGGCCAGGTCGCACAGCGCGGGCAGGGGGCCGATGTCGCCATCCATGGAAAAGACGCCGTCGGTGATCAGCAACTTTTTGCCGGGTTGATCTTTGATGCTGGCTAGTCTTTCTTCGGCTTGCCTGATGTCCTTGTGCTCGAAAACCAGAATCTTCGCGCGCGACAGGCGGGCGCCATCGATGATGGAAGCATGATTCAACTGATCGGAGATTATGAAATCGTCTTTTCCTAAGACGGCGGAAACCGTGCCGGCATTGGCGGCGAATCCGGATTGAAACACGACGCAGGCTTCGACGTTCTTGAAGCGGGCGATCTTTTCTTCGAGTTCCATGTGGATCTTCATGGTTCCAGCAATGGTGCGTACCGCGCCTGATCCCACTCCGTATTTGCGGGTGGCTTCGAGAGCAGCCTCGCGCAGCTTGGGATGCGTGGTCAGGCCGAGGTAATTGTTCGAAGCGAGATTGATGACCTTCTTGCCATCGAACGTGCAGACCGGAGCCTGTTCGTCTTCCAGTACGCGAAGACGAAAGTGTGTTCCTTTAGCTTTGAGGTCGTTCAGTTGGTCGCTGAGGTAAGAGAGTGGGTTCGCGCGCGTAGTAGCAGTTGGCATGTGATCTCCGAGCTTTTGACTATATAGTTTAAAACCGTTCGAGGAATTCTGCTGAGGAGGGCTGCTAGCTCCTAGCCTCTGCTAAATCCGGGCCAGGAGCTTTCGCGGGAAGTGTGAGTTGCGGGACTGAAATCCGGGTATCATTTGTGGTATAACGTTTTCCGCTAGTGTAAGCCACGCCTTCCGGCTAATACGGTAACTGCAGATGATTAAGGCTGTAAAAAAGGATAATAAAGAAAGGCGGAGCCTGCCCAAGGCACCGACCGGAATTCAGGGGCTGGACGAGATTACGGCGGGCGGGTTCCCGCGTGGCCGGCCGACGCTGATCTGCGGTAGCGCTGGAGCGGGCAAGACTCTGCTGGCCATGGAGTTCATGATCCGCGGAGCCACGGAATACAACGAGCCCGGGGTGTTCATGGCATTTGAAGAAACGGCCAGCGAACTTGCGCAAAATGTTCGTTCCCTCGGTTTTGATCTTGATGAATTAATCAAAGAGAAGAAGGTGATCGTTGATTTCGTACGCATCGAGCGGAGCGAAATTGACGAGACCGGCGATTACGATCTGGAAGGCTTGTTCATCAGGCTGGGCGCGGCGATTGACGCTATTGGCGCGAAACGCGTCGTACTCGATACCATCGAAAATCTTTTTGCCGGGCTGCAGAATCAGGGCATCCTGCGAGCCGAATTGCGCCGGCTCTTTCGCTGGCTTAAAGACAAAGGGATGACTGCGGTTATTACCGCTGAGCGCGGCGATGGCGTGTTAACCAGGAACGGCCTAGAGGAATATGTTTCCGATTGCGTGATTCTGCTGGACCATCGGGTTACGGATCAGGTTTCGACTCGCCGCCTGCGCATTGTGAAGTATCGCGGCACCGCGCACGGGATCAACGAATATCCTTTCCTGATTGATGAAGACGGTTTCAGCGTGCTTCCGGTAACGTCTCTGGGACTGCAGCATGAAGTGAGTGATGAACGAATTTCCAGCGGCGTTCCGCGCCTGGATACGATGTTGGGCGGCGAAGGTTTTTATCGGGGCACCACCATACTAGTTTCAGGAACGGCGGGGACGGGCAAGACCAGCCTGGCGGCGCACTTTGTCGATGCGGCTTGCCGGCGGGGCGAACGCTGCCTGTACTTTTCGTTCGAAGAATCGCCCGGGCAATTGATGCGCAATATGCGTTCCATTGGCCTGAACCTGGAGCAATGGTCCAAGAAGAATTTGCTGCGGTTTCATTCCAGCCGGGCTACGTTTTACGGGCTGGAAATGCATCTGGCTGTCATTCACAGAGTCGTCGAGAACTTCCAGCCGAAGATAGTGGTTGTCGATCCTGTGGGCAGCCTGATACAGGCGGGGAATATGCGCGACGCGCATACCATGTTGATCCGCTTGATCGATTTTCTTAAGCAACGGGGGGTGACCGCCTTCCTGACTAATCTGAGCTCGGGAGGCGAGGCGCTGGAGAGAACCAACGTAGAGATCTCGTCGATTGTGGATACATGGCTTTTCACGCGCGACATTGAACTGAACGGCGAACGCAATCGGGCTCTGTACGTGCTCAAATCGCGCGGCATGGCGCATTCGAATCAATTGCGTGAATTCTTGCTCACTCCCAAAGGGGTCGATTTGTTGGACGTGTATGTGGGGCCAGAAGGCGTGCTGACGGGATCGTCGCGGCTGTCGCAGGAAACGCGGGAAAAGGCTGCCGCTCTGGTGCGACAACAGGAGGCGGATCGCAGGGAGCGCGAGCGGGCGCGTAAGCGGGAAGCGCTGGAAGCTCGCATTGCGGCGCTGCGCAAGGAATTTGAAGTGGAAGAACACGAGGCCGAAACGTCTGAGGACCAGAACGCGGTGCGAGAAGAGCTGATGGCCTCGGATCGCGAGGCAATGGCACGCAGCCGGAAGGCGGATGTTACAAACGGAACATCCAAGAAACGCAGAGAATAAAATGGCGAAATCAAGGAAGAGTCAACCCGAACCTCTTAGTTTGCAGGAGATTGCTGACAAGAATGAGGTCCCGGCAGACGATGTATGGGAGCTGCGCCTGTACGTGGCGGGGCAGACTCCACGGTCACTGGCGGCCTTTGCCAATCTTAAAAGAATATGTGAGGAACATTTGCCGGGACGCTACAATATAGAAGTTGTCGATCTGGTCAAGCATCCGCAACTGGCAGCGGGCGACCAGATTCTGGCCATCCCCACACTTGTGCGAAAGTTGCCCCAGCCGCTGCGAAAAATTGTTGGCGACCTTCGCGACACGGAACGTGCATTGGTCGGTTTACAACTGCGTCCGGCTAAATGAGGTCATTATGAGCAACGAAACTCCGGAATTTCTTCCTAGTGCGCAAATGCTGGAAGAGGCGGAGCAGACTTTGCACGCCATCCGAAATGGCGCCGTCGATGCCTTCGTCATTGAGGAACCGGAAGGCCATCGGGTTTATACGCTGGAGGGATCTGATCTGCCTCACAGCAGCCTGGTGGAAAGAATGCAGCAAGGCGCGGCCATGCTGGACGCTCAGGGCTGCATTGTTTACTGTAATCCCAGCCTGGTGCGGTTGTTGGGTATGCCGCGAGAAACGGTGACCGGCAGCATCCTGCAGTACTATCTGGCGGAGGACGATCAGGCCTTATATCAGAAATTGCTGGACACTGCGCAGACCGGATATAGCGAAGGCGAGATGAGATTGCGACTTGCCGACGGGAGTGTGATTTCAGCCAGTTTTTCATTCAGTGTATTGACGCGCGACAAATCGGCTACCGGAGTGCTGATCACTGACCTTACTTCCCAGAAACAGCAAATGGACTTCGCTTCCCGCCTGCAAACTATGCAGGATGAGGAACGCCGGCGCATTGCTCGTGAACTTCACGACAGCGTAGGGCAATTGCTGGCCGCAATCGGCATGAACATTTCGGTAGTGCAAGCGCAGGCGCACAAGCTTGACGCGAGGGCAGCAGGCGCGGTTGCAGATAATGTGGCGCTGGTGGAGCAGGTCTCGCGCGAGATTCGTACCATCTCGCATTTACTGCATCCTCCCTTGCTCGATATTGCCGGGCTTGCCTCCGCGCTTCGCTGGTATGTTGACGGATTTTCGCAGCGCAGCAATATCAAAGTGAATGTGGAGATACCCGCTGATTTGGGCCGGCTGCCGGCGGAGATGGAAATTGCCGTTTTCCGCATCGTGCAGGAGTGTTTGACTAACATTCACCGTCATTCTGGTAGCGAATCGGCTGCCATACGCCTGTTTCAGGAAGGCGATCGTCTGATTGTTCAAGTTCAGGATAACGGCAAAGGTATACCGGAGGAAAAACAACGGCAGCTCATTGATCTGGACCGCGGTGGGGTTGGATTTGCCGGGATGCGGGAACGGTTACGCAGACTGGGTGGGACTTTGCAGATCGAGTCCAAAGAAAACGGGACCGTGGTGAGCGCGATTCTTAAAGTCGCGTAGTGTAGTTTTGGAGGCCGGGCGTCCTCCCCCAGCGGACCGTTCTACATTTAGATCTGCCACTCTTCGTTGTACTCTCTCTACTCTGTTGCTCCCGCCTTGGCCATGAAGCTCGCCTGATCGGCCTTCATCTTTTTCAGCGAGTCCGTGGGCAGGTAGACCATGTGTCCGGCGTCGTAGGTGGCGAAGGAAATATTTTGCCGGTATTTTCCGCCCAAGTCCAAGTGATCCATGGTGTAATTCGCGGCGAAATATGGCGTGGCCAAGTCATAGTAGCCTTCCATGACCAGCACCTTTAAATAAGGATTTTTTACCATTGCCTCGCGCAACGCGCTGGCTGTGTCGGGAAAGCCCTGGATGCCAGATCCCCAATCCCAATGCTCCACGCCCGCGTTTCGCGCAAATACGCGGTATGGCATATCGGTTTGGTAGCCTAACTCGGCGCGCACATAATTATTAAAGACAGAAGTGTAGGGTGGAAGAATCGCCGCCTGGGTGGGATCGTAGAATGGAGTGTCGAGCAGACCTTCGGGATCGGGTCCGGTGAAGCGGCCATCCAAACGGCCGACGCGCAGTTTCTGGTCGAGCAGAAGGTTGTGAGTGAACTCCTGCACGTTGACGCGCAGATTAGCGTTGTCGATGAGTTGGTGGGTCAATCCGGTATAGCGCGCCATTTGCTCAATGATTTTTTGTCGTTCGTCGGACGTCAGCGCATCTCCTTTGGCCAGCGCGGACGCGTAATCATGGGATGCCCACTGCTCCGATTCCTGGCGGGCTTTGGCCATATCGGCGTTCAAATCCTGCGGCAGCTTGTGGTGGAAACCTGCGATCGTAGTGAATGACGGGATGAGCAGCACGAACGGCAGGTCGTTGGTTTTGTTGTCGGCGATGGTCTCGAAACTTAGAACCGTGGAAACCAATGTAATCCCATTGAAGGCGATGCCGCGGTCGGCAAGATAGCCGGAAATGCCCGCGGCGCGCGTGGTTCCGTAACTTTCGCCCAGTAGGAAGAGTGGCGAGGTCCAGCGCTCATAGCGCGTGAGGTAAAGGCGAATGAATTCAGAGAAAGCCTCGATATCGCCTTTCAGTCCCCAGAATTTTTTCATCAGGTCGGCGTCGGCGGCACGGCTGAAACCGGTGCCAATAGCATCAACGAGCACGAGGTCGCTTTTGTCGAGGAGCGTGTAAGGATTATCCGCGAGGCGATAGGGCGCGGCTGGCATAAAGCCGTCGGGTTGGAGCACGACTCGCTTGGGGCCGAGCGCGCCCATGTGCAGCCATATCGAGGCCGACCCCGGTCCGCCATTAAATGCAAATGTGAGTGGACGCTGGTTCGCCTGCTGACCATCGAGGGCGTAGGCGACGAAAAACATTTCGGCTTCGATCTTGCCCTCCTCACGCTTGATGGGAAGGCGTCCCGCGGTCGCCGTATATTTGAGCAGCTTGCCATCGACCGTGATCTGGTGATGCGTGACGACGGGGGGCACTTCGCTGACGTCGTAGTGTTCTTCCTTGTCGGTCGAGGCGTCTTTGGCGGGCTCCGGTTTGTGCTCTTCGGACGTGGTCGCTTCGGGTGGCTTGGCGGCGTTGTCAGGCTTCTTTTCGTTTCTTGCCGCTGGCGGCTTTTTCTGGCTGGGTTGATTGGTCGAATCGGTTTGCTGAGCCAGAGCGGGGAACAACAACGCGCACATCAAAATAAAAGTCGCGATAACAAAACGCATTCTGATCTCCTGATCCAGCGGTCAATTCTCAACTAGTTTCGCCAACGTCTGCAAGTCGGGAACTTCGAGGTCGGGGGTTGCGGTGGCGGCTTTGGCTGCGCCTGCGCCGGGACGAGGCGACCGGCGGTTTACCCAGACTGTCGCCAGGCCCAATGACTGCGCCGGAATCACGTCGTGATAGATGCTTTGACCGACGTGAAGCCATTGGTCACGGCTCACACCGATTCTCTTTTCAGCCAGCCTGAAAATGTTCATGCAAGGTTTGTAGCAGCCGGCTTGCTGGGCAGTGATCACGTTGCTGAATGCGACTTTGAGTTTAGACGCTGAGGCGGCGAAAAGGTCGTCATCTATATTCGACATGACCGCAAGTTGATAGTGGCTGCTGAGTTTGCGCAGTGCCGCCACAGTATCAGGAAAAGGCTGCCACTTGGCGACGGATTCCGGCAGCGAACGAACTTCTGCGTCGGCCGGCGTGAATCCCAGCCGTTGGCCGAAGCCGCGCACCACCGACTGCAAAACGTCGCGATAACGCAAATATTCTCCCTGCTCGGCTGCGAGTTCGAGTTCGGCATACAAGGCCAGGAGCGCGGAATCCGACAGTTCCTTATCGTGCGCAGCGAGGATTGGGCGCAAGGCGGCGAAGATGCCGCTCTCCCAATCAATCATCGTGCCGTAGCAGTCGAAGGTCAGAACCTTGAAGCGAGACAGGTCGAGCATGATGATCGAGAACGTTTCCTTAACCGTCCGCGAACAGAAAAAAAGTTATTGCTGCTGAATTTCCAACGGTTGCGCCAGGGTAAACGTGAGCGCGGACTCGGCTGGAAGAACGATGTCTTTGTTGCCAGTGAACGCAGCGCCACCCGTGCCTGCGCCACCGCCGGCGAGCGCACCGATGCCGGCGCCTTTGCCGCCTCCCGCCAATCCACCAATGAGTGCGCCCACCGCGGCCCCGCCGCCGGCGAGCACGGCTGTGCGCTTACCTTTGCCTTTCTCGGTTTCCGCCACAGCGGAAGTTTTGATCGCATGGTCCGCGCCATTGATATCGACTGAGTTCAGCCGCAAGGTCAGACTGGCGCCTCCGGCGAAACGGCCGAGGGGCTTGGCATCAACCACCGTCCCACTGACTTTAGCGCCAGCGGGAATCGCGGTGCTGCCGCCAACCACGACAGCATGAGCCACGGTCCCGGAGAAGCTTTCTCCGGCCTGGCTGATTTTTGATCCGACCGATTGCGCGAGGCGTACGGTAATGGCCGTGCCGGTGGGAACGACAATTGGCGGAGGGGGTGCGGGCGCGGCGGGAGCGGGCTGAGCCGGGGTTGGCTGAGTTTGCCCTGGTTGCGCCGAAGTCGACTGAGGATTGGTTGCGCTATTGTCGGCTGACTGGTCTGTCTTCTTACTGCAAGCGAGAAGGATCAGCGAAAGAAAAAGTCCCAGGAAAAGCAGCGTTGCGCGACGCGATCTCATAGTTCCTCCATTGGCGATGAATTATCCAGCAAAAAGTTTAGTGGAGCCTGTCATGGCTGAGCAAAGAAAATTTGATCTTTTGGCGTCAGAGTCCAAGTAAACAAACCACTTCAAAACTTTTCCGGGTGCGCGGTTAATTGTGCCTCGTCGGAGGTAGTTGCGGCGACCGAGGATTCAACTTGTTCAGTCGCGCTATCCACCTTCAATGTCGATTCTGTTGATGATGCGCCCGCGCCGGTACCCGCGTTAGAACTTGCAGCCGCAGCCACAGCTTTCTTTTCCAGAAATTTTGCCGAGTTCAAGAGTGGGCGGCTCAATGATGAGTTGTAGCCTGTCCACGGGCCCTCGGATGCAGCTTCACGTTCGAAGTGAGCGCGCATGCTTTCCATCTTGGAATCGAGGTTGTCCAGATAATGCAGCATCAACGCTTCAGGAAACATGGGCAGCTTCGGCGAACCAAATTCATATTCCCCGTGATGGCTAATAATAAGGTGCTCAACCAGGATTTTGAGCTCGGGGGGAAAGTCGGGAAAATGTGCGAGTTTGGCTTGCAGCATTTCCAACTCAATAATCATGTGCCCCAGCAACTGGCCGCGCGTGGTGTAAGAAAACGACCGGTTATACGTGAGCTCGTGAATCTTGCCAATGTCGTGCAGGAAAGCGCCCGTAAGCAGCAGATCACGATTGATCTGAGGATAATTACGGCACAGAAGATCGCAGGAACGGAAAAGCGATACTACGTGATCAAGCAATCCGCCAATATAAGCGTGATGCAAAGTTTTGGCTGCGGGCGCATTGCGATAGGCTTCCGCAATTTCCGGATCAGCCATGAAAGCTTCTACCAGCGACTTGAGATGAGGATTGCGAAAAGTGGCGACGAAGCCTGCCAACGTTTGCCATAACTCGCCGATGTCTTTGGTCGTCTTTGGCAAATAGTCAGAGAAGTCAATTTCTGAATCGCCCAGGCGGCGAAGTTTGTGAATGGTGATCTGAAACCGGTTCTTATATTTGTTGAGCAGGCCTTTGACTTTGAGGAAATCGTCTTGCTCGAAAGCGTCGATTGCGTCCTCGACGTTATCCCACATTTTGGCGTCGAGCTGCCCGGTGCGATCGCCGAGAATGAGCGCCAGATAAGGCTCTCCGGTCTTCTTCGGCTTGACTTGCTTGGAGACGACCACGAAAGTCGAAGTGATGACTTTGTTTTCGTGCTGGCAGCAATCGGATAAAAAGAATTCCTTCATTTGTCTTAGCCTGGCATCAGAGACGCACGCCGGTTTCCCGCACAGCGAACCCAACCGGGCAGCGCTCCTCAGGTTCTGGCCAAGCTTAACCTAAAACAAGCCTAATTTTTTCTTCTTTTTGAGTTCTTTGGCGTTAGGTTCTTTGGTCGCCGTCTCCACAGGTTCGGTCTGGTTTGGGCTTTTGCCGGTGTCTTCATAGCCGGGATAAATTTTTATATACGCATCCTCGCGCAGCTTGGTCAGATACTCGCGCAGCGCGGGTTGCAGCCGCTTCATGTACAACGCATCCTGAATTCGCGGCTCGATCTCGCTCAGCGGCGGAATGCCCGCGCTGCGATGCTGAGTGACCTTCAGAATAATGAAGCCTTGTTTGGTGTGAATTACGTCCGACACATCATTCGGTTTCATGGCGAAGGTCTTTTCTTCGATTTCCTTGGCCAGGGTGCCGCGTTTGAAGTCGCCGAGATCGCCGCCCTGCGCGGCCGTCGGCCCATCCGAACTTTTCTTGGCCACGTCTTCGAACTTGGCGCCTTTGCGGATCTGGGCAAGCAGGTCATCAGCTTTTGCCTGAGCGGCTTCAAGACGTATAGCCTCGTCGGTGGAATCCTTCGGCTTGGCTTCGGTTGAAACCAGAATCTCGCTCAACCTCACCGACTCCGGCTGCTCCAGCTCGGCTTTATGTTCATCGTAAAATTTCTTCTCCTCATCTTTATTGATAACCAGCTTGGAGCCCACTTCTTTGCCGATGACTTGCTGAGTAATGATCTGATTGCGCAAGTTCTGCTTGAAATCCTCGAATGACACGCCTTGAGACTGCGCCGCTTTCTCCAGCTCTTCCATGCTGTCGAGCTTCATGTCCTTGCGCATTTCGTCTAGCTTCTTGATGACTTCGGTATCGGCCGTAATGCCAAGGTCTTTGCCTTTTCCTAGCAGCAATTCCTGATCGATAAGGTCGCGCAAAACATCTTTGTCACGTTCGCCGACGAGCTTATCCGCATTCACCGGATCCTGCTGCTGCGCTTCTTTTCGTAGTTCTTCTTTGCTGTGCATGAACTCGCTGCGAGTGATGATCTGGTTGTTGACGCGGGCAACAATCTCTTCGATAACCTCATCGGCGCGGAGCGCGAAAGGCAAGCAAACAACACAAATAAATAGGAGATAGGGGAAAAGTTTTCGCATAAAGATTCCACGCGTTCTGAGCGGCGTTCAGCAGCGCTCGCTGATGCTAAGCTAATTCCTTGGGCCGACATCTTTGGTTAGATTGTAACTCCGAGCGTGGGAGCACGGCTACTCAAAGGCGCGCATTTCATTCACGGTTTCGCGGGCTCAATCATAATGCGTTTCTCTGCACGGTCAAGGAGTGCATCCGCTATGGCCGGCCATCGGTCGTGGGCTTTGCCACCCTCGCTCAGTTCGGCAGCGGTGAGTCCGGTGGACGCCAGATCCTCACCATAGATAATCATCAATTCCTTGCGCTTTTCTTTATCCAGAAGGTGGACGAGGCGCACATACATCATCGCCTCCGGCATCCGATATCTTTTGGCGCTCATGAGCGCCTCGATGTGCTCACGGTCAGAACCTGAATCTGGGGTCGCATCTTTCGTTCGAACCCAGCTGTCCACGTAAAAATCCAGTCCTCCAATAGTCGCGTGCTTCGGGGAATCGTACGTGTGATGCAAGTCAGGACGGCTCGGCAGATAGCCCTCAAATTGCACCCAGTAGAGGCGCTGAACATTCCTTTTTTCGTCGGCTTCAACGAAAGCGTGCAGTTCGCAGTCGGCGATTCCGTAGAGCACCCAGCGATCAGCTCCGACATACTGAGCGTCTCGCGGCAATTCAATTCGTATCGCAGGATCGCGCAGCGAAGTGACCACGTTGCCCGCCACTTTGCGCTCAGGAGGCGTGCTCTGAGCCACAAGCGTGGCGCTAAAAAGAACCCACAAAACCAGCACAACAATCGGCCGAAGCAAGGCAGATCTCAAATATGAAGGTCTATTCAAAGGTTGACTGCCCTTTTTGCTGCATTCATTTGCCAGCGATAATTTTACTAAGGTGAGCAGGTTAGCGTCAGGTGTCGTTAAGAATATTAAACAGTTGCCCTGAATGCCCGTACGGGGGCAGTGCTGTGGCACTAGAGAGCGGCTATTGTTCTCTAGTACTGGCTTTCCCGTGACCGCCAGTAAATTCTCCCAATAATCTCATTGCTGCAGCAGTGCCGTAGAGCTCGCGACGGGAAAGATGATCATCACTTCAAGTCCTCCTCCGCAACGGTTCTGCGCCGTGATTTCCCCACCATGAAGTTTCACTGCGCGTTGCGCGATCGCCAATCCCAAGCCGACTCCGCCAGTAGAACGTTCTCGTGACTCGTCGAGGCGAAAGAATGGACGGAATAAGTCGTCGAGAGACGACTCCGGTACGCCAGGGCCGTGATCTCGGACCGCAATCATGGCTGTAGAAGCTGCGTCGTTTGCTTCACACGTGAGGCTGACTTCGACTTCCGTGTGCTCAGCCGTGTAGCGAATCGCATTACGAATTGCGTTCTCCACGGCACTCCGGAGCAGTTCGGGACTGCCGGCCACTGTGCAATCTTCCGACGTGTGCAGAACTACGCGGCAGTTGCGAAGGCGCGCCTCGAAGTCCGCATCGGCCACAATTTGTTGTAGCAGGTCAGCAACATCAATGGTCTTCGTATCGGCTACCGATTCGCAGGCGTCAATTTTGGAAAGCGTGAGCAGATTACTGATCATGCCGTTCAGCCGTTTCGTCTCTTGCTCAATCCGCGCAATTGCCGTCTTCACCGCCGGTCCATCCACGTTGCGAATAAGTTCGGCGGCAAGATTGATTCGCGTGAGTGGTGAGCGGAACTCGTGAGAAACATCGCTGATCAGTCTTTTTTGCGCGCACATGAGCGATTCAATCTGCGCCGCCATCTGGTCGAAGTCTCGTACCAACTCGGCAATCTCATCGTGCCGGTGCGTCAGTTTCTTACCGGCACGCGCGGCCAGATTTCCTCCTGCAACTTCTTGTGCGGCGTTTCGCAAGCGAACGATGGGAGCGCTCAAATACCGTGCAAGCCAAAAGCAGACGATTCCTGAAATTGCCATTGCAACAGCCAAGCCCCGCAACAGAGGCGGTCCCGGGACACCTGGCATGTGCGCCAATCTGCAAACCGCTACGTACCGCGTACCAGCTTTCGACACCGCCAGGTCGGCGAGCAAAGCGTTGTTTCCTAAACGAGTAAATTTCACTTTGCGGTCGGCGGCGGCGCGCTGACCAATATCTCTCGTCTGCGGTGTAACTGCCTGCCCAGCAACGTCGTTGCCTCCTGCATCGAGCAAGAAGACTTGGTCGTAGGAACCTTGCCGCAGGCGTTGCATGAAGTCATCGAGTTCCGGCTTACCGCCTCTTTCATAGGCTTGAACGAGATTCTCGGCCTGGATGGCAAAAGCATCGGAAACCAAGTTTTGCCACGCCGGTAGAGGCACGTCGGGTCTGAAGAACAAGCTACCGGAAATCGACACCCCCACCACGGCCCAAAACGACAGAAATATTTTCCAGAAGAGAGTCCTCACGGCTGATCAGTGGTTCTCCATTTGAGCCCGCGCGGTATAGATATACCCAACACTCCGGATGGACTTGATGCGTTCCTCCCCCGAGGACTGCAGGCCCAATTTGCGACGGAGCTTGCTGACGTGAACATCAATGCTGCGATCCAATGGCGAGAATTGCCGTCCCAGAACAGTCGTTGCAACCCGCTCTCGCGTAACCACCTGGCCTGCTGTGCTTAGCAGCAATTCGAGGAGATTGAACTCAAGCGCGGTAAGTTGGACGTCCGATCCCGCTCGCCTTACAGTGTGGGTTCCCTTATCCATTTCGACGTCGCCTAGCACAATTCGCGAGGGGCCTCGTGATTTTGCCGCCGGTCCACTCTCAGGTCTGCGAAGAATCGCGCGAATGCGAGCCAGGAGTTCCCGAGCGCTAAACGGTTTGGGAACGTAATCATCAGCGCCCACTTCCAACCCTATGATGCGATCTACTTCCTCTCCTCGCGCA
>Ga0073928_10003960_pt1 | contig 22546 bp, 18 predicted proteins | sample PaiPotPPA55metaG_FD_76969 | JGI IMG/M metagenome (GOLD analysis project Ga0073928, IMG submission 76969) | Iron sulfur acid spring bacterial and archeal communities from Banff, Canada, to study Microbial Dark Matter (Phase II) - Paint Pots PPA... ...
CCGAGTTGCTCGACGGCCTTTCCGGTGCGCTCCTTCACCGTCAACTCAGTCTCGGTGACGGGGAACACCATGAGCATGAGCGTCACGCCTGCCCCGATCTGGAGCGGGAGCGCGGAGAATATATACCCCGGCGAGCTGGCAATGATGAAGGGCAACACCGTCGCGACGGCTGAAAACGGTAGCTACAGGGTGCAAAACAGCAGCGGCAGCACTATTAATGTCACGGTGCCCACTGGAACTCCGCAGTGCCTTCCGCCTTCCTCACCCTGCGGGACTCTCTACCTGGGCACACCAATCTTGGGTTTTGGTCCGGCCAACAATAACGCTTACAACACCCAGTCCTGCAGCGGCACCTGCAACGCCTTCGGTGAGCACATTAGAACTTTGGGATTCAACTGCCAAAAGCAAAGGAACATTACATCTGCATTGGACCGAACTGAGCCAGCCTCGGTGCCTCGCTTCGCCAGGGACTCCGTCGCCGCAGGATGACCGTGGTGGGACTGTGTCGCAGTAGCAGAAAATCAATCAGTCGTCGTCGGGGTCCGTGGGCGGACGTTTGTCTTCGATGAAATGGGCGGCGTCGTACTGCGCGGGAATCGTCTGAAACTTCAGCGGAGTTTGGCTGTAGTCGAAACAATCGGAAAAATCGTCGGCCAAAGAATCCGCATCCGCGAAGCCCAGCGAAGGCAAGCCGAAAGTTCCTTCAATGTATTTCAAGATGCTGCCAAAATGGTGGGGGGTGTGCGAAATGTAAGCCGCCTTGGCGTAAGGCGAGACCACAATTAGGGGCACGCGGAAACCATATTCGTAAGCATTCGCAGAATTGATGGGTGGGGCAACGTGGTCATACCATCCTCCCCAATCGTCCCACGCAATGAAGATGGCGGTATTTGCCCAATAGGGGCTGTTCCCGATGGCATTGACCACCGACGCTACCCACGACGGCCCCGATCCGTCATTGCCATGGGCATGATCGGATTCCAGACCGTCGGGAATTATCCAAGTGACGGATGGGAGGCTTCCACTTTGAATGTCCGTCAAAACTTTCGCGGAGTGCAATACCACATTGTTGGTCCAGTCGGAACCAGTACATGAGGTGCCGTTGGGCGGGGCCACATTGGGCACGCACATGTGCTCGATCGCGTTGGGAGCATTCCAAATAATGCCGGCGGAGTTCGCATAGTATCGCCAACTGATCGACTTGGTGTTGAGCTCGTCAGTCAGCGTGGGGTGATCGAAACAAGGATAGATAGTCGTCGATTCGCTGCCGGAGGGGTCAATCAACGCAACCGTTTCGTCCGGCGGCGAAATGCAGCCCGCGAGACCGAAGGCATTTACGGTTTGCGAAATTGGATTCTCCGCGACGAAATCATTGCTACCCGCACTCGGGGCCGACGTTCCCGAAATAATAAATTGATGGGATGGAAAACTCGGTCCTTGATTGGTCTGGAACATGCGATCGCCAAAAGTGTAAGTTTCCGCGAGCGCGAAATATGGGCCCACGTCGCTGGGACTCGTATATACGAACTGGGGATTAGGAGGTGGACAGTTCAGGGCTCCCTTTTCGCAGCTGATGGTGATCTTATCTGCGCCATCCATCTTGCCGCCGTCGTACATCTCCACAAATGCTTTATGTGAGTGGTCGAGATCGTAGACTGTGGCCAGGGGGCCGGGGGCAAGCGGAATAGTTTGACCGAGCGAATTTATACCGTAGTTCTGGATATCCGCACCACGCTGAATCAGGATCGGATCCTGAAACAAATTGTCAGGTGTGCGATTCTCCTGAAAGATTATCACCACGTGCTGGATCAGCGACTGCACTGCCAAGGTAAGCGGGGCACTGTTTTGCGTTGCACCGGAACTGGCTTGGACATTGAAGGAATAACTTCCTGGGACAGTGTTGGCCGCCGTACTGACCGTGAGCTGTGAAGTTCCCGAACTTGCTACCGATGATGGATTAAACGAACAATTAGCTGCGCTGGGAAGCCCCGCGCAAGCCAGCCCGATGGTGCCGCTGAATCCGTTCACGGCCTGAATCTTAACCGTAGAGGTAGCTGCACTGCCTAATGTAACCGGCGCCGGAGAAAGCGCGGACGCGCTAATCTGAAAGCCTGGCTGCATCGGCGTAGCGGGGCTTCCACCTCCGCAGCCGTTTATATAAATTGACAGGGCAACCGCGGCGACCAGGCATACTCGCGACCGCACCACATTTCTCTGAGACATTCCATTCCCCCAACGATGTTGTCACAACGCAAAAGCAGGATTTGGGCATATCTGCGCCCATTCGCATTATTAACTCATGCATTATCTAAAGCTTACGTGTGTGGCCAAGTAAAAAGCGGTTGTCGCTTCCCCTTTAGTTTAATCACATTAACCCGCATTGCGCTATTTACACTCGCTGCGCGGTCCGAAACTGCTTGGTTCGGGCGCCCCCAAAGGTTTGAAAGGAGATGCGATTCCTCTCCAATCCATGAACGTTTGAAATTGGCCTGAGGCGTTTTTCATGACCACCCGAACGTGCGAAGAGTTACGTAGCACATGTTTTCGACAGAAAAGCGCTTATTCATGCGGCATTCGAACTCCGTAAACTTCAGCTACCAATAGCAAGGCAACGCACCCTCCCCAATTAGCATCGAAGCACGCTTGTAGACACATAGGAGGAAGACTCCATGCCTAGGCCGAAGGTAAGTGTCGTTCTCTGCGCGTTGAGCTCGCTTTTCCTTATTATTCTCACCGCTTGCGGTGGAGGCGGAAGCAGTTCCAGCTTCCCGACCGGTTCCGTTCAGCTCAGTGTCCAAGCTGCAGGCGGAGGAACCATCACCAGCAGTCCTAGCGGCATCAATTGCGGTCAAACCTGCAGCGCCAGCTTTTCGAGCGGGACTCAAGTGACATTGACGGCAACTGCTACGGCGAATAACTATTTCGTGGGATGGTCCGGCATCTGCAGCGGCACTGCTGCGTGCACTGTGACATTGACGCAAAGTGCTTCGGTCACGGCGAATTTCAGTCCTTCGCCGGCACTCTCCGTGTCAATGAGCGGCACCGGCCAAGGCAGCATCAGTAGTACACCGGCGGGCATTAATTGCGGAACAACTTGCAACGCGGTATTTGACATCAACACGCCCGTCACTCTCACCGCGACTGCGGCAAGCAACTCATCATTCGCTGGATGGGGGGGAGCTTGTACCGGCACGAACTCCGTCTGCACGGTGACGCTCAGTCAGAGCCAGAAGGTGAGTGCAAACTTTAGCATTATCCAAAGTTCGCCGCTGTTGTCGGTCACCATTTCTGGAACGGGCGCCGGCACAGTAACGAGCAGTCCTGCGGGCATCAATTGCCAGTCATCCACATGCAGTGCAAGCTTCACCACCGGGACTCAGGTGGTTCTTACTGAAACGGCGGGCGCGGGTTCAACTTTCACCGGTTGGTCAGGAGGCGGCTGCAGCGGCAGCGCCTCAACATGTACCGTGACGATGTCTTCCAGCCAGAATGTGACAGCAACATTTAGCGTCATGCAAGGTCCGCCTCAGTTAAGCGTGGTCGTTAACGGACCTGGCACGGTAGGCAGCAGCCCTCCTGGAATAAGTTGCCCATCGACCTGCAATGCGACGTTTGCCACCGGGACTCAGGTGACACTTACCGCGACTCCGGCCCAGGGATCATACTTTGTTGGGTGGTCTGGCGGAGGGGGCACGTGCAACAACAACAGCGGCCCCAGCTGTGCTTTGACTCTCAGCTCGAATCAGGTGGTGACTGCGACTTTCGCAAGCAATCCCACACTAAGCGTTGCGCTTGCCGGTACAGGGTCGGGTTCAGTGACCAGCAACCCTGGCGGAATTAGCTGTCCAACAACATGTAACAGCAGTTTCAACTTTGGAACGGAGGTTACGCTTACCGCGGCTGCAAACTCAGGCTCATCTTTCGCTGGCTGGTCAGGCGGCGGGGGCACGTGCAACAACAACAACAATCCTAGTTGCACCGTGACGCTGACTGCGAGCCAAAAAGTGACGGCCACATTTAGTCCGCAAAACCTGAACGCCATCAATCACATCATTTTCCTGGCGCAGGAGAATCGTTCTTTCGATCATTACTTCGGAGCGCTGCGGGAATACTGGGCGGAGAATGGATATCCGGATCAGGCCATTGACGGTTTGCCTCAGTTCAATCCCGGCGGTCAACCGCCAACTAACCCGGGTTGCAACCCCAACGATCCTCCACCGAACCATTGCGTCTTCGATGTCAACAACCCAATAACGTCATTTCATTTGAACACGGTGTGTATTGAGACTCCGGCTCCCTTTTGGAACGACAGTCATGTGGACTGGGACTTTAGCGACCGGGTTGGTAAAAAACCTGCCACCTTGAATGGATTTGTCTGGGCCGCTGCGCAATGGGCCGCTTTTAGGCAGTTCTACGACCTCCTCGGTATCAGAGCCATGGGTTACTACGATGGCGGCGATCTCAACTACTACTACTTTATGGCTTCGAATTTTGCGACCTCCGATCGCTGGTTCAGTCCACTAATGACACGCACATCTCCTAACCGCGAGTATCTGGTCGCGGCTACTTCGCAGGGCTATGTGTACCCCGTAGGCACTGACCAGCAAGATAAGAATTTGTTGACCGCACCTACGATCTTCCAGGAGCTGCAGGCCAAAGGCATCAGTTGGAAGATTTATGTAGATCCCATTGGAAGCAATTGTTCCGGCCCGCCGTACGATCCCGCCTGCCTGCTAACCCTCAGCTATATGCAAAATTTCAAGTGGGGTCAGACTATTCCGACGGATTATCCAAACAACATTGCTCCAGTATCTCAGTACTTTGCCGATCTGGCTGCCGGACAGTTGCCGCAAGTTTCTCAGTTCGAGCCGGCCACCGATGCGGGATTCGATGAGCATCCCTCGGACTACGACACCGTACCCAATGATGCCCAACATGGAGCTAACTATGTCTCCTCACTGATAAATGGGCTGATGCAAAGCAGTTCCTGGCAGGATTCGGCCTTCATTTTGACCTTCGACGAATTTGGAGGTACCTACGACCACGTCTCGCCGCAACCAACAGTCAGTCCCGATGGCATCAAGCCGGTAGATCTGCATCCAGGAGACATTTGCGCGCAAACCACTGGGCCCACTTGTGACTTCGTCTACACCGGTTACCGTGTCCCCTTGATCGTGGTCTGTCCATACACGCAGAAAAACTACGTTTCGCACACTGTGGCTGATACGACCGCGATTCTGAAGTTGATAGAAACACGTTTCGACTTACCGAATCTAACCAAGCGGGATGCCGCTCAAATGGACATGACCGAGTTCTTTGACTTCACGAATCCGCCTTGGCTAACTCCGCCAAGCCCGCCAGCCCAAATTACGAACGGTGCTTGCTATTTGGATCATCTGCCGTAGGCAGGCCCGTTCAGATATTTATAGCGGACGCGGCACAACATCGCTGGCCTGTGACGCGTCCGGCAAAGAGCAAACGTTCTCATCAGGGCTGAGCGTTACGGGCCATCGCATCCCGATTACCCTTTTAACTTATGGCCGGGCTTCACAGCGTTTAACCTTTATCCGCCAATGGAATTTAACGGACCGGTTTAGAAGTTGCGCCGCTGCATATTGCTGACGACGCAGGATGCCCGCTGCAACTCCGGTATTTCCATCCATTCTGGAACACCCTCCCAGGAGGCGCGAGGTTCACCTGTAGCTTGGACGTGGGCCAGCGGCAGGACTACGGAAGTAGTTGGTGTTTTATGCGGGCTCAGCCGTCCTGCCGTTCCCCTAGTCGGACAGGACCAGCGCCATGCGTCTACCATTTATCATTGTTGACCTTACTCCCAACGTGACCGGATGAATTGACCATGATAACCTGCGCCAAGAGAGTTGAGTTCCTACAATAGTACCGACGACTGCCGATGGTTACGGACAGGCGAACCCAGTATAAGGACACAAAATTTGGAGCCCCTGACTCTTAACATTATTCTGCCCGCCTACAATGAGGCGGATCGCATTGGCGCGTCGCTTGACAAAATAACGGAGTACGCTCAGCGGCACGCGTGGACAGTAGAAGTCATTGTGGTGAACGATGGGTCTACCGACAGGACGGCCGACATTGTCCGCCAGTATGCCGCGCGCTACCCGTGGCTTCGTCTGATCGATAATCCTGGCAACCGCGGCAAAGGTTTCAGCGTGCGTAACGGCATGTTGCATGCGCACGGCGATATCCTGCTATTTAGCGATGCGGATCTATCTTCACCTATCGGGGAAGCGGACAAGTTGATTGCCGCCCTTGAGGCCGGCGCTGACGTTGCCATTGGATCGCGATGGGTGCGCAAAGAATTGCAGGTTGTCCGCCAACCGCTGCGGCGGCGGATCTTGGGAAGACTGTTTAATCTGGCGTTACGGCTGGTGTTGGGCTTGAACTACAAAGATACGCAATGCGGATTCAAGGCTTTCCGCCGTTCCGCGGCTGAGTTGGTCTTCACGCAGCAGCAGGTTGAGACCTGGGGATTTGATCCGGAGTTGTTGTATCTCGCAAAAAAGGTTGGTCTGCGAATCGTAGAAGTTCCCGTTTACTGGGCGCACTCGGAAGGTACCCGCCTGCATCCCCTGCGCGATGGTATGCGGATGTTTGCTCAGCTTTTTCAGATTCGCTGGAATTCGATCACCGGCAAGTATCATTCACGACCTGCAATTTCCCATCCCCTCTAGACTCGGAATAAACCATCGGATCTTCTCTACAGCGGCGAGAGCTCGTCCTGTCGCTGTTCCTGTTTTTCTTTGAGAAATCTTCGTTCCAGAAATTGTTTCGCCAAATCCCGACCACCCATGCCAAAGGCGAGGGCCAGGCCGAGCATTAGTCCGCCAAAAGCAATTCCAAAAGCTACCAGGACCGTTCCTTCGCCGATGCCGAGTTGCTCGAAGGCCAGCGTGACTGTAAAAAGCACGATGATGGTTCGAATCAAAGTCGCTAAAAGGCGAGGCGAAGGCGAGGCGGCATTCACGGCTGCGAGCAGTGCCGCCCGGGAAAAAAAGCTGGCTGCCACCAATCCGAAAAAGACGATAAACATCGCCGCGAACAATCTTGGCAGGAAGAGAAAAAACCTGGAGATGTATTCCTGGAAGAAAACAATGCCGAGTACCTGCACCCCGAGGAGAATGAACCCCAGCCACACCACCCAGAACACAACCCGGCTCAACAATTCACTGGACGAAGGCAGGGCCAGTTTGTTCAGCAGTTGAGTGGTGCCCGCACTGTCAGAAAGCCGGTCGAACTTTACTACGCGTAGAAGTCCCCGCAGGCCGATTTTGAAAACATAGGCGACCATCCAGCCCAAAAGCGCAATGATCAGCATCGCCAGCACACGAGGCAAAAGGTGCGCGAAGTCGCGGGCGAGTTCCTGCATGGCGTGGTCCAGTTCTCCGATAATCATTTCCCACATATTGACCTCACTCTCTTGCATTCCATACATCGAGTAAATACGGCTTCAGGCGCTCGAATGTCAGGCAAAGGTCTTCGACATTTGCTTCCACTTCGGGTCCCGACGTGTCGCGGTTTTCGAGCAGGAAGGTATAAACCTTGCCGCGATAAAGGGGAGCCAAAGCCTGGATAATGTGGTCTCGATTAATTACGGATTTGTGATATGAAGACGCGAATTCATAAGCAGTTCTGACCCAGAGCTCGTGCGGATAGCGGAAGTCATCCTCGGGAAGTGTAGCAATATTTTGAACATCCGCTAAAGTCTGCGGTGACAAAATCGACTTAAGAACGGGCTCAAGTTCAGCGACGCCCGAGTTAAACAGCTCGTAAAGCCGCTTGCGGTTAACGCGAATCGCCTCGGTGGTCAAGTCATACTCAGCGCCACACGAGGGGACGCTTTCGGGATCGCGAGTTGCGCTCCAATATTGGAAGTTAGCTTCCAACGACCAAAACAAAGTACCGACGGTCTGCCGCAGGGCGGCGACCAGATCCGCCCCAGTTCGATCCACATGCGGCTTGGCTCCGAGAAATGTCTGATAAAGGCGGAAACCGCCGGCCATGGCAGTGATGCTCATACGCATCTCCGCAGCCAGACCTGCGGATTCGTGATCCCAGATTTGCTTCTCCAGAAGGTGGCCGCCGAAACGCTCAGAGAACGCAAACTCCAGCGCATAGGGTTCGCGCACCCGCTTCGCATAAAGGGCGCGCGTCATCGGGTAGATCAGGTTTCGCAGAAGCAATCCATCAAACTTATGCCGGCGATACACAGGCGTCACCAGGTCGAAATTTTCACGGTAGACAGGGCGCAGCAATCGCTCGATCCAGTCAGGTGTGATGCTGGTTGAATCCGGCGAAACGATGGCGCACGCTTTAGCGTGCAACAAGTCGGCAGCCGCCAGAACGGTGCGCAGAGCAACGTCAGTCTCGTGGCTGTCGCCATACACAGTGCTGATGCAGGGCAAGGTGCGAAGAGCATAGAGATTTGCGGAGTGTTGCAGATCATTACTTGCAGCTGCGGCTATTACCTCGCGCGTCCCGTCCTTCGACCCTGCATCCGCATTCAGGATAACGGCGCGCTCCCTGGGGAAATATTTCAGCAGTCCCATGCGAATGCTCTGTACCGTTTCCCCGACGGTCTGAGCGCTGTTATGGGTAGGCACACTGACCAGCAAGTCCACCTCGCCCACACTCATCAGTTGGCGAAGAAAATCATCCGTAAGAACGCTGCTGTCGTCCAGTTGAAGCCCCTGCCGATAGCTGAGTCGCTATCCCCAGCTTTTTTTCATATTCGCCGCAATCGGAACCAGAAGAACTGATAAGGACCCATGGTTAACAGATAGGGCAAGTCGCCGATGCGTGGGAAAATATTTCGGCCAAACATTTCTACCAGAATATTACCTTTGTAGCGTCGCAGATCGAGTTCCACGGCCTGCGCGGAACTGGAGAGGTTATTCACCACCAGCACCGTTTCATTCTTGAGTTGCCTTACATAAGCAAGCACGCGGTGGTTTGCGGGTTGCAGGAATTCTATCGAACCTCTGCCAAAAACCTGTGTGGACTTCCGGGTAGCTATAAGACGCTTCATCCACGCGAGAAGCGAATGTCCGGAGCGGCTTTGCGCATAAACATTGACTGCGGGATAGCCGTACACCGGATCGAGAATTAGTGGTGAATACAAATTCTCGGGATCAGCCTTGGAGAATCCGGCGTTCCATCCCGCGTCCCACTGCATAGGCGTTCGCACTCCGTTTCGATCTCCGAGGTGAACGTTGTCGCCCATGCCTATCTCATCGCCATAGTAAATGATCGGGGTGCCGGGAAAAGACATCAGCATACCGTTCATCAGTTCCACGCGGCGCCGGTCGTTATCGAGCAGCGGAGCAAGGCGACGGCGAATCCCGAGATTTAAACGCATCGCTTTGTCTCCGGCATAAGTGTCGTACATGTAATCGCGTTCGATGTCCGTCACCATCTCCAGCGTCAGTTCGTCGTGATTGCGCAGGAACAAGCACCACTGGCAGGGATCGGGAATCGCGGGGGTTTGCTGGAGAATATCCGTGATCGGCTTGCGATCTTCGAGTTTCACGCTCATGAACATTCGCGGCATCACCGGAAAATGGAAGGCCATGTGGAATTCATCGCCGTCGGCGAAATAGGGCCGGAGGTCGGCCGGCCATTGATTGGCTTCGGCAAGCAGCATCCTTCCGGGGAAGTGCTCGTCCAATCTTCTGCGCAAGTCTTTGAGAATTACATGGGTCTCGGGCAAATTTTCGCAGGATGTGCCTTCGCGTTCGACCAGATATGGAACGGCGTCCAGGCGAAACCCGTCTACACCCATTTCCAGCCAGAAGCGCATTACCGACCACATTTCTTCGCGGACGGCCGGATTGTCATAGTTGAGGTCAGGCTGGTGGCTGAAAAAGCGATGCCAATAATATGACTGGGAAACCGGGTCCCTGGCCCAGTTCGAAGTTTCAGTATCGAGGAAAATAATGCGCGTACCACGATAGCGGTTATCGGTATCGCTCCATACATACCAATCGCGGCGCGGATTATCGCGCGAGCTTCGTGATTCCTGAAACCACGGATGCTGATCCGAGGTGTGGTTCAGCACCATCTCCATGATCACGCGTATGCCGCGCTCGTGCGCGATGGCAAGAAAGTGTTTGAAGTCGTCGAGCGTGCCGTAACTGGGATGCACCGAGCGGTAATCGGCGATGTCGTATCCATCATCGCGCAGCGGCGAAGGGAAAAACGGCATCAGCCATAACGCGTTGACGCCCAATTCCTGCAGGTAGTCGAGTTTTTCCGCGAGACCGCGAAAGTCTCCGATTCCATCGCCATTGCTGTCTTGAAAGGTACGAACGTGAACTTGATAAATGATCGCGTCTTTGTACCAAAGTGCATCTTGCGGCAATGTCACTACTTGCTCCTTAACCAATCCCGCGGAGATGGTCAGATCGCCCGTCATTGGTGCGCCCAGACGGTAAGAACGACACGAGCCGTCCGCCTTGCAGAAACGAACTTACTTTTATTATGCACTGCCACAACCAGACTCCGCTCTGCGTCAGCCGCGCTCATCGTCTACAATGAGCCGACTCTGAGGATTGCAAAATGCGCTTAAACCGTTTGTTGATCTTGTCGGTATTTGTAACGCTCTCTTTTTATATCAGAGCTCAAGAGCCTCCACCTCTGTCGCCGGCGGTGCAAAAGTATGTGCGAGTGACCGCGCCTGAGGTAGTACTGGCACACGTGCGAGTGATTGATGGAACTGGGCAGGCGCCGGTCGAAAACCAGAATGTGGTTATCGAACAGGGCAAAATCACCGCGGTGCAGCCGGGCTCGGATATTGCGGCTGCGAGTGGGGTAACCGTCCTCGATCTGCATGGCTACTCGATAATCCCGGGCATCGTCGGCATGCACAACCATCTTTTTTACGTTGCGCGGCCGGATGAAGACAGCGAGTGGAAATTCGAACCGCCAGTGCTGGTGCCGCAGATGACGTTCTCGGCTCCACGCCTCTACCTTGCTGGTGGCGTCACGACGATGCGCACCACCGGCAGCGTTGAGACCTATGCGGACCTGAACCTGAAGCGAGCCATCGATGAGGGCAAGCTTCCCGGCCCGCACATCGACGTGACTGGGCCTTACCTCGAAGGACCCAATAGTTACTTTCTGCAGATGCATCAGCTGAGCGGGCCCGACGAAGCGCGACAGATGGTCGAGTATTGGGCCGACCGCGGCGTGACCTCGTTCAAGGCGTACATGAACATCACTCGCGCAGAACTCAAGGCCGCCATTGATGCCGCTCACAAGCGTGGGATTAAGGTTACGGGGCACCTGTGCTCGGTAACATACAAGGAAGCAGCGGAACTGGGTATTGACGATCTCGAGCATGGTTTCTTTGTGAACACGCAACTTGATCCCGATAAGAAACCCGATCTCTGCAGCGAAAGCGCGGGAACGTACACCATGGAGCACATGCCGGCGAACAGTCCTGAAGCGAAGGATCTTATCGACACGCTGGTGAAATATCACGTGGCGATTACTTCTACGCTGCCGGTGTTTGAGAGCGGCGGAATTCCGGGTCGTCCACCGCTGCAACAGCGAGTCCTTGATGTTATGACGGCCGAAGCACGCGAGGCTTACCTTTATAACCGCGAGCGGCCCGCGAGTAAGCAGCCTCCGAAAGAAGATTGGGGCATGCTTTTCAAGCGCGACATGGAATTGGAACACGAATTTGCTCAGGCTGGAGGTTTGCTGCTCGCCGGTCCGGATCCGACTGGCAATGGTGGAGTTGTTCCAGGCTTTGGCGATCAGCGTGAGATCGAACTGCTCGTTGAGGCTGGATTCTCTTCGGTGGAGGCCATTAAAATCGCGACTCTCAATGGGGCAATTTATTTGGGCAAGCAGGATCAGATTGGGACGATTGCCGCGGGGAAAAATGCTGATCTCATCGTCATCAAGGGTGACCCGGTGAACCATATTTCCGACATCGAAAATGTCGAAATCGTTTTCAAAGACGGTATTGGCTACGATTCGCAGAAGCTGATCAATTCCGTAAAAGGGCGGTATGGCGAGTATTGACTTGGCGTCGGAATTTTGAAAGGGCACGGCTTCAGCCGTGCCGTAAAGCCGAAAACGATGTAAGGCGCGGCTGAAGCCGCGCCCTTCAAGGCTGCCAGCCGCCGAGACTGACGTTGACCGATATTTTCAGCCTCAGTGTTGCGGTACCGCTGACGTGTTCGTAGGAGGCGGCGGTGGGGGTGGCGTCACATCTCCGCTTTGTCCGGTTTGGTTGTTGATCAAGGGCTCGCTTAACGGAGCGCCATTCTTCACCAATTCTGTCTTGATCTCGACCTTCTGATTAGCAATCGGATTAATTGACGTCTCGAAGGTCTGATAGCCAGGCAGCGCGATCCTGATCTGGTGCTGACCCGGAGCCACCAACATACCGCGACCGACGCCCTCAAATTCGCCTACGTGTCCCACGAAAAGTCCATCGAGAAAAACAGCCGCCCGGGATGGATTGACTGCAATCTTGACTTCGGCCTTTTCACGAGGAAGAACGCCGGTAGGGGCTTTATCCATGGCTACGCGAACCACTTGCTTTTGCCCAGGCTCGAGCACAACGCGCTGGGTGAAATCCTGATAACCATCCTGACGAACGGTGATTGTGTGTTCGCCGGGTAAAAGGAGAACCTTTTTCGATCCCTTCAGTTCTTTGAGGTAGCCCACGTACTGCCCATCAATCCATACGCCGGAAGTTTTCTCCACATGGGATTTTCCTTCAAACTTAATCTCTCCCATTACCTGGTTCTCTGAATATAGAGTTGGAGTTACAGCTGAAACTAAAAGTAAAACTACCAGAAAAGGAAATATTCTTCGAAACATGGGGGCTCCTTCGAATCGCTTATTATTCGATGCAAGAAGCGTGCCACTCGCACAAGCTTTTTGTTTTCTGAAGATGTGTACACGAAACAATTCACAGGCGGGAAAATTCGACTTCTCTGCTCACGAAAACTTCTCGATATCGAGAGCGCTGGATAAAGCCTCTACGCTCGAAACCAATGCCCAGACCGATTGTTACAAGACAGTTAAAAGTTGAGCCCGGCATTGCCAGAACACAGACCAAACCGCATCTTGCGGTTACAATTGCGCTGCAGTCCACGCTACCGTCAATGGCGAAAACTACTTCCTGGCGTACACCGAAATCTTCTGCGGCTCATAACATCAGCAAGAATTCTGATGACCGTCGCAATGGGCGAGGTCGCGTCGCTCGAAGCGCGACTGTTACTTCTGCGCCTGGCGTTTCTCCGCTGGATGATCCCAAACTGTACGTGAACCGCGAGCTTAGCCTGCTGGAGTTTCAAGGGCGAGTTTTGCAAGAAGCGCAAGACGAGACCGTGCCTTTGCTGGAACGTGTCAAGTTTCTGTCCATTGTTGGCTCCAACCTCGATGAATTTTTTATGGTGCGCGTGGCGGGTCTTAAGCGGCAGGTCGAAAAAGGAGTTGTCGAGTGCGGTCCGGATGGCATGAGCCCCTCAGCTCAACTAACTGCTATACGTGAGCGCGTGACTGCCTTATTTCAGGCGGCGCATGAATGTTGGCAAGAGCAGGTTCTGCCGTCGCTAAACGAAGCCGGGATCGAGGTCGGTGAGTATTCGCAACTGAGCAGCCGCCAGCGATCCGGCTTGAACAAGTATTTCCGGGAAACTCTTTTCCCCACCCTGACTCCGCTGGCCTTTGATCCGGGCCGGCCGTTTCCTCATATTTCGAACCTCAGCCTAAACCTGGCGGTGTTGATCCGCGACAAAGAAGGCGTGGAACATTTTGCTCGCGTCAAAATACCTGATTCAATTCCGCAACTGGTTGCCGCGGAGGCCGCGCCTCCGAAATCAGCCAAAGGCAAGCGTCCCGCGGGACAGTCTTTTGTCTGGCTGGAGCAGTTGGTGATTGCCAATCTGACAATGCTTTTTCCCGGGATGAAGATACTGGAAGCTCATCCTTTCCACGTAACTAGAGACGCTGACACCGCCATCCAGGAATTGGAGGCTGCGGATTTATTGGAGTCGGTGGAAGAAGGAGTCTGGCAGCGCCGCTTCGCCGACGTCATTCGCCTCGAAGTCAACAAAGCCATGCCGCCGCCGGTGCTTCAGATCCTCATGGAGAACCTTGAAGTCAAGCCCAGTGACGTGTACCAACTAAGTGGACCGCTGGCTCTGGTCAGGCTGCGCCAAATTGCGGCGCTTGATCGTCCCGAATTGAAAGATCTCGGTTTCCTGCCGGGAACTCCGGCGGCACTACAACCGGAAGAAGATGGGGAGGACATTTTCGCTGCCATTCGCCGGCAAGACATTCTTCTTCATCATCCTTTCAATTCCTTCCAGCCGGTACTTTCTTTCCTGCAGCAAGCCGCGCGCGATCCGGCGGTTCTCGCTATCAAAATTACTCTTTACCGCGTGGGCAAGAATTCCCCGGTAGTCGAAACTTTGCTAGAGGCGGTTGAAAACGACAAGCAAGTTGCTGTGCTGGTGGAACTGAAGGCGCGTTTCGACGAGGAAAGCAATATTGAATGGGCGCGCGCACTGGAACGCGAGGGTGTGCACGTGGTCTACGGACTGCAAGGTCTGAAGGTCCACTGCAAAACTGCGCTGGTTGTACGTCAGGAAGGGAACGTGATTCGTCGTTACGCCCACCTGTCGACTGGGAACTACAATGCCGTTACATCCCAGCTCTACACCGATTTCGGAATGTTCACCTGCGACCAGGAGATCGGAGCGGATTGCACCGACCTCTTCAATTATCTTACGGGCTATTCTGCGAAAGCTGAATACCGAAAACTGCTGGTTGCGCCCATTGACCTGAGAGAACATTTGGAACGGATGATCCAACGGGAGATCGAGCATCAACGGCGCGGTGAGCGTGGACGCTTGATTTTCAAGATGAATGCCCTGGTGGACAAACGCGCCATCCAATTGCTCTATGAGGCGTCGAAGGCTGGCGTTCAGGTTGATCTGTTGGTGCGCGGGATATGCTGCCTGCGTCCCGAGCTAAAGGGCGTGAGCGAAGACATTCGCGTAATCAGTATCATCGGACGGTTCTTGGAGCACAGTCGCATTTACTACTTCAGAAATGCCGGCGAGGAGGAAGTTTATCTGGGAAGCGCCGACCTGATGCCGCGGAACTTGAACCGCAGGGTGGAAGTTGTGTTCCCCGTTCGCGAGCCGCGGCTGATCCGGCACTTCCGCGACGAAGTGCTTGCTACTTATTTGTCCGATGCAGTCAAGGCACGGCACATGCAATCGGACGGAAGTTATTTGCGAAGCTCGCGTCGTGCCCGCCAGGAAGCGGTCAACAGTCAGCAACACTTTATTAACCGCGCTGCGAGTCAATTGGTCGCGAAGTTTGGTTAGAAACCCGCACCTGACCCACGCTTGCTACACTCGCTTCCGGCCAAGTGACGGGCAAATACCTCTTCAAGCCGTTCGCGCAATTTTTCTGGATTTGCTTCTTCCGAGGCGTCCAGGCGGGATATCATCACCGTATTGCAGACAGAGCATCGGCCTGAAATGTCTCGTTCGCTCTTCGGACCAATTTGGCGAACGTCCACTAATTGAGGCTGACGATCCACAGTCATTGTGCCTCTCGGTGTGGTGCTATCCCTCGTTATATAGCCTGTTCCGCTGGGACAATCGAGGCAATACAGCACAGCCTGTATGACCGGTTCCTATCCCGCTTAGCTGCTATGCTGTGGATTATTGTGCTGAAAAGATTCTTCTGGTGTAGTTAGCGCCCCAATTGGAGACCGATTACGTGCAAAATGCAAAATTCTTTAGTGTCGACGAATGCGAGGCGAGCCGCAGGAGTTCGGGGAAGCGGTATTCAGAATTCCTCCGTGTGCCCGCGATGAGTGCCGGACTTTACGTGTTGCCGGCGGGCGGTGCTGATACCCAATCGCCTCACCAGCAAGACGAAATGTACTACGTCGTGCGCGGGCTGGCCCGCATGCGTGCCGGTTCTGAAGATCAGGCAGTGAGCGAAGGCAGCATCGTCTTTGTAGCGGCGCGAGTCGAGCACCGCTTTTACGAGATTACGGAAGAACTCCTGTTACTGGTGATGTTCGCGCCAGCGGAAAGCGAAGCGGGCTGAATAGTGATGTTCGTTTGCACGTCCCAAATCGTCTATCCGCGATTGCCGGCCTGCAGATAATATTTGCTCGTACCCGTTCGTGCTCGAAAAGGCAGCACAGACGAACAAAAAATAGCCCGCCGGAATTGGCCTTCACAAATATTTCCATCTGCGAAGATCCACTATCCGTCGGGCTGACCGTTAGGTAACCTCCAGGCTGAACTCAAGCCCAGGCGTTAACCGTCAGTCTTATTGTCACTCTGTGGCGTCAGTGGTTACGGCGTGGTCCCTTTGACGTCAACCGCGAACGGCAGGGTGGTTTGGTAGGCAGTCCAAGAGCCGGTCGACCCGGAGCTTGCAGAGTAAGCGACATTGGTCAGATCAACCTGATCGTGGATCGCCTGATTCACTTCGGCAAACAGATCCGAAGTGGCATCGGTTCCCCAAACCACCCAATAGGTACCAGCGGGTAGACTCAACCCCCCGTGAGAAATACCTTTAGTCTCCAGCTCGCAGCAGGCTCCAAAGGTTTGGCTACCGACGTTCTTAACATAGGGAGCAGTATTAATTGGAACGCCACTGGGTACGCCACTGGCATCAGCTTCGATGTTGAGGTCAAATGTGGTGCTCGTCCCGGCGACAATATAGTTAACCGAAGTTGTAATTGATGTGATGTGGGAGGCGGACGAAAGCGTGAATTGAACTGCCTCGTTGTACGGTGGGTAGCCTTCGGTGTTGTTCGGCCCCGCGATAATGTTGCCGGAACAGCAGTAGTAGCGGCCCGTTGCAACCCCGTCAAGGTTGCTATAAAACGTAATGGTTTCCGGGTTCGGCTGTTCCACCTTGGCCGCGTGACCGCCTTTAACCGGTTTGGTGGTGACGAGTGTTTTATCGGCTGCCAGTGAAACGAGAGATAACGCGAGCACACACAAGACTACGGGTACAAACATTTTTTTCATACAACATCTCCTCCGTTGATTGGCAAAACTTTGATTTACGAAACCGCGCGATTCTACAGTTTTTTGCCCTGCCTGCCTAGGGTGAAAAGATTTTCATCTGAAGTGCATTGATTTGGTCGGTCACAAAGTATCCGCTTTGCCGCGACCTTTAACAACGTGTCGGGATCAAATGTGCGTATGGTGGGTCCGAGCCATCGGAAACGAAGATTGGCCCGCCATACGAGAGATGTATGGCGAAGGTATAGCCGCTGGAAATGCGACATTCGAAACAGAGATTCCGGACTGGACGGAGTTGGACAAGCGTCACCGTAAGGAATGTCGATTGGTTGCGGTGGACAACGCTCACGCGTCGGTGTCTAAGCCGTAGTGGTCGAAATTGAAACGGCGGGGGCGTGCTTCTCCTTGGACGGCACCCAATAAATCTCTTCTTTCAATCCTTCCTTGGTGAAGCCGATACGATGCAGGATTCCTTTGCTGTTTTCAACCATCGAGGGATGACCACATAGATATGCGATCGCGTTCGGCCCCAGACCCCACAGGTCGGTGTACTTGCGCAGAACGTCATCTACACGACCGGTTTCGCCCTTCCATTTGTGATCCTCCCAAGGACGACTCACAGTAGGCACGTACTCGAGCCAAGGTGCCTCCTGCGCGAACTTCTGCAATTCTTCCAGGTACCCGAACTCCCAGGAACGGCTGGCGCCGTTCAGCAAAAACAATTTATGTTCTCCGGCAAACCGTCCTTCTTTCCAGTCGCGATAAAGCGTGCGGATGAAACTGACGAAGGGAGCAACCCCGGTTACAGTACAAACTAAAAGATGATTGGTGCGGCCGCTCTGGGTATCAAGTACGAACCGTCCCTTGGGAACCTTCCGCATGAAAACCTCATCGCCGGGCTGCAGTCTATACAGCAATGGCGTCAAATCGCCGGGCGGAACCAACTCGAAAAAGAACTCGAGTTCGCTCTCGTGAGGCGCCGACACGATGGAGTAGGGGCGCTCCCTATGTTTGTCCGGAGCTTCAAGACCGAGAGTGGCATACTGCCCGGGAGCGAACTTGAACTCCGCGCTCGGCTGGACGCGGATTATCCACAGCTCAGGTGCGATGTCCACACGTTTAGTAATGATGGCGCGATGAAACTTGTCTGCGTTGCTGCCGCTCATAGGGAATGTCCCGGCCGTTGGCACGGCCTGGGGCTGGGATAGTTTACAGTAGCGACGGGTTGCGCAACCCTCTCTTCGACGATCTATTTAACAAATTCCGCTAATCGTTTTTTTCGATCTCGCTTCGCTTACCTTGAAGTGGCGCCTATTTTCCCAGCACCAGGACGACGAAAGTGTCTGGCAGAATCGAGTGCCGAGGGTGTGGATGATCGGGAGTGGGCGCTGGAGGCGGACCGAATTTCGCTGTGACAACGTAAACGTTGTGAGTCTTATCATCGAGCGCGAGAGTTCGTGCACCCTCTTGCGTCTTAACATTTTCCGCCACGCTGAATTTGCTTGGTGATTCCTCTCGCACTACTGTCAGAACGCCGCTTTCACCGCACGACGCGAACGCAAGCCCTGTGCTTTCGTCGAAGGCGGTAGCATCTACTCCTTCGCCAATAGGGGGAGTCGCCATCACCTTTCCGCTGTCGGCATCTACGACGGCCATCATCTTATTGTCGCAACCAACAAACAGGCGGCGGTTCTTCCGGTCCATGGCAAGGCCGCTCGGCTCCTGACAAGGCGCCAGTGGCCAGCGCGATTTCACTTCCAGTTTGTTGGGATCGATGGCATCCAACTGGCTCTTGTCTTCAATATTGACGAAAATTTCTCCCTTGGCGTCGCTAACAGCAAATTCAGGTTTGCCTTCCAGTTTGATAGTGCCTAGCACCGTGCCTTTGGCCCCATCGATGGCAGTGGAGTCCTGACTCTTGCCGTTGAAAGTGAAAACGCGTTTAGTCGCGGGATCATAAAGAATCGCGTCTGGATTATCGCCGACTTTCACTTTCGTGATTGGCTTCAGCGTCGCAATGTCGAAAATCGTGACCGTACCCTCGCGCCCATTGCTGACGAAGCCGCGTCCCAACTCCGGCGCTAAAGCAATGCCGTGTACTCCGGGAGTATCGGGAATATCACCCACAGGTTTACCAGAATCCGCATCGATCACGATGACGTGGGAAGCACGCGAAATGTAAAGCCGCCGCGCAGAACTGTCGAGAGTGAGATAGTCCCATCCGCCCTCGCCGCCCAATTTGTACGTGTTGATAATGTGATAAGCGGGGTCTGCGGCGAACGAAAATGTTGCCAGCAAAATGAAAATTGCCACACGCCGCCAGTTTGAAAACAAATAATTCATAGTATTGTCCTCATTCTCGAAATAGTCTGCGCAACACCGCTTATATTAGCGCCAACTCGCTGAAGCCAACCTTAAGACCGTAAATTGCACTCAAGTCTGAGGCATCGCAGGGAGAGCTACTCACTCGAAGCCACCGATGTTCTGCCGCTGAATGCAGAGACTTCATGCCGCCTCAGCCCACACGCGAGTAGCAATGCGGATTTCACAGCCCTACGCCACGATGGTCTTCGTGGCCATCTACGTGGGTCTGAGAGTCAGAGAACTGATTGCCTTACGATGGGTCGCGATTAGCGCGGACACGATAACCGTTGACGAACCAGCGCGGGTGATTGACAGTGTGCGTCGAGACCCTCTGTCAATTGGCTGACAGCCTGTCCGATCATGTGTGACGGAATAACACGTGAGCTTGCCACTCAGAGTTCGGTCGACGAGCTAAGTTGCTGACTGCAATCGCGTACTTAGGACCTCGATAGTTTTTTAAGTTTGGCACAGCCGATGCCCTAGACAGTGGCGTGTGGATGTCCTGGCAGCTGTCATTATGCGTCTGGAGCGGAAGCGACGGAGGTTTGAACTGCGCGAGTACTGCCGCACGAAGCTCAGTGCCTTCGAAGATCCCGCGAGCATTTACATAGTGGCCGACTTTCCCCGTACGGCAAAAGGCTACACGGAGCGGCGTGCCCTTGCTGCGCAATTTACTGGTGCGGAGGCTCGATGAAACTGCTTTTAAACGATGCAAGTGTACAGTGGGCATCAGCCGTCTTCCTTGCCCTGATCGCCGGCTATCTGGATGGTTATGGACTTCTTTTTCTCGGAACCTACATCTCGTTCATGAGCGGAAACACCACTTTCGCCGGACTAAAGAGCGGACAGGGCAATTTTCAGACGGCTTTGCCTTCCGCAATAGCCGTCATGTTCTTCGTCACGGGCAGTTTTCTGGGAAACCTCTTGACTCAGTCCAAATTGCGCTATTCGCATCGCCTGACCTTCGGCGTGATCGCAAGCCTGCTGGCGACGGTTGCTGGTGTTGGTCGGCATGGATTGTGGAATGCCACTGCGGAAATCGCGCTGCTCAGCCTGGCCATGGGCATGATGAATCCGGCTTTGTCTAAGGTCGGAGCGGAATCGGTCAGCCTCACGTTCGTGACTGGCACCCTCAGCAGAATAGGAGGCCATCTCGCTGCAGCTGCGGGGCGGAAACCTCTGCCGGACGGACCAGGGCGAGGGGATTCCCATCTTGCCCGTGCTCGAATTGACGCCAGCGTGTGGTCAGGATTTCTGATCGGCGCCGGGCTGTCCGGAATCGCAGGTTCACACTTCCGTATGTGGGCCCTGCTACCTCCCTTTGTCGTCATGCTTGCATTGGGCCTGTTCAGCGATTGCCCCACACCATCACCAGAGAAGAGGATTACATCTTCGATCTCCGGTGTGCGCAGCGCAATGTAGTTCAGTGAGGATAAAGCATGCATCCGCGCGAATTGAATCGTAGGGGCACGTCATCCGCAATGCGTTGGTCGGGATTGTCGGCCTCACCGGCGGCGTTAATAATGAAAAGCTGGCGAGCCAGCAGAAAGGAATCAATTGATGGACAAAGACCGTGTGGTTCCTGGCCTGCAACGCGTCATAGAGCACGTTATTTCACTTGTTAAGTAGGACATTGATATAGACGATCCCGAGGTTGATCGCAATGACGGGAAGCAGAAGCCCGCGCGCGGACCAGCGCTCCTCCGAAAACCAGTATGGATAAGTCATGGCCAAGCGTGACGAAGGACTTGGCGTAAGCCTGCGACAGCGAGGGGTCGCTCGTCATCAGGGCGAACGAGCGGTGTTGCTCTATCAAATCAGCACCTCTGAATTGGTGCAGGTTCGGCGTCGACGCTAAATTGAGAACAACAAGATCTTTGTCCCTTTAGTTTGCACATTCATTGCGTGCGGAAAATGACCGAGAAAGAGAAAACATCGACAAAGGTCGACGTTTCCTTTTTTCTGAGTTTCTTTCTGACTAGTTGTCTTCTACTCACATACTGTCAAACCGCGGCGAACCGGGCAATACCAGGAAATTCCGCCCAGCGGAAGTGTTATTAGCTGTTACCTTTTCAACTCCGGGGGAAAATGTGCGAACATCTTCTGTACTCCCTTGTCGAGATTCTTGGTGTTCTTATTTGCATTGTTGGAAAGTGTGTCGCTTGCCGAGCCTCGCCAGATTAACGACTTCGTCTTGGCATCGAACAGATCGACGACGAGGGTGCCGACCTGGTAGGTTTCAGTGGTCGTCGTTGCATCCCCGAAGCCTCCTCCTCCGAAGCCCCTCCAACGCCAACCGCCTCCAAAACCGTCGTAGAAAGTGTTGAGAGTCTGCTGCTGCTGGGTGATCTCGATCGCTACGACGGAGACATCGCCACCCGAGGGGACCTGGGTCCATCCTTTGGCGGTTAGAGCACCATTCACCGCGTCCTTAATGCGGTCGACCAGCAGCGGATCTCGGGTTTGGACCTTCTCCCAGGAATATGTCCTGTATTGCGCGAAATTTGCGTTGTGATCGTAATCGGTCTTCACCTGTTCAGCGAACGACGCGGCTGTCAGCGCAAAGAACAGCACGATCAAAAGCGACTTCATGTGTTGTTTTTTCATAATTTCTCCTTTAGCTGATGGAAGATCTCCCAGCAAGCAAACTCAGCTTTACTATTGCCCTTCGTTCTTGGCCGCCAACGTGTGTTTTTCTGCGGCCGCAGCTTTGGCAGTATTTTGCTCAAATTTTGACGGTACAACCTGCATCTCGGAATTTCGTCCCTGGATCCAGATGGCGTTTAGAAAATCAACTTTGCCGTACTTGTTGAAGGTGACATCGCTCTGAGCATAAGGAGTGTCTGAGGGAACGATTTCATACTCCACGAAGACGGAGTGTGAGCCATCGGCGCTTTCGAGTAACAAAAGGTTTGCGTCGACGTCCGGCTGAGTCAGCTTATAGCTGCCCGCCGGCATCTTCGCGTTTCCCGCGTAAAAAGCGGAACGCGCTTCGAACGTCACTCCATTGTCGATCTGCGCCATGCTGGGGATAGCGCCCAGGATCAACATCAGGCCCATGCCCACAATCAATTTCTTTAAAGTGTTCATTTTGTTTTCTCCTAAAGTTATCGTGCACG
>Ga0073928_10003961_pt1 | contig 22544 bp, 17 predicted proteins | sample PaiPotPPA55metaG_FD_76969 | JGI IMG/M metagenome (GOLD analysis project Ga0073928, IMG submission 76969) | Iron sulfur acid spring bacterial and archeal communities from Banff, Canada, to study Microbial Dark Matter (Phase II) - Paint Pots PPA... ...
CCGCCCAGTGCCAGCACCTTCAGCGCCAGGTTCCCGGCCTCCGCCCCGTAAATCGCCGTCCACAAATCCAGCGTTTCCACGCAAACCGGACACGTTCTCGACAGACCTTTCTGCGTGATCTCCGGCGCCGGATCGGCGTCCGGATCTTCGAATGTTGCGTGCTTCACCTCCGGCGCCAGAAACTCGTGTATCGTTCGGAACCCGCGCCCGGACAAAATCAGCTCCCAACTCACCTGCGGATACCGCCGCCGCATAAATCGCAACAACTCAATCTGCTGCTCCGTATGCGGTGCAAAATCCGAATGTCCGCCTTCCGACGGCACGATTCGATAACGCTCGCCATCCCAGACCAATATCGATTGCCCCAATCCTGTTCCCGCTGCCAGGAGCGCACGCGTACCGCCTGGCTCCGGCTTCCCCGCATTCAGCACGCAGAATTCTTCCATCGGCAAATGCTCAATGCTGTGGCCGGTGGCGCCGAGGTCATTCAGCAGCACAATCTTGGGCACGTCCAATTCTGAGGCCAGTATCCGCGCATCCACCGTCCACGGCAGGTTCGTCGCGCGCACGTGATTGTCAATCACCGGCCCTGCCACACCAAAGCCCGCGGCTACAACCGGATCGCTCTTCAAGTGCGGCGATGCCAGACGCCGAAATTCCTTCACGATCAACTCGAATTGCGCAAATTCCTTACTAGCAAATCGCTTGCGGTACACGCACGTCAGCGTGCCATTCTTCTCAGAGAACAGCGCCAGATTGCATTTCGTTCCGCCGACATCACCCGCAAGGATCACCGTGCCTCCTCCCCTGGTCCTACTCTCAATTCGTTGATTTCAGCGCCAGCCTCGCTGAATGTACCGTCCCGACTTATGACCCCGACCTCGACTAAGGGTTGTACCACCGTCTCCCGCTGCGTTCGAGCAAAAGCTCCGATTCCCGCGGCCCCCAGCTCCCCGCAGGATATATCGGCACCGCTGCCGTCTTCGCCGCGCTCCACACATCCAAAATCGGATCGACCAGCGCCCAAGCCGCCTCCACGCTGTCGCCGCGATCAAATAGCGTCGCATCTCCCCGCACGCAATCGCCCAGCAACGTGGCATACGCGCTTCGCGTTCCGTCGCCGAACGCCTCGCGATAGCTGAAATTCATCGCTACGTTCCCGATACCCATTTCCGTTCCGGGCTTCTTTACTCCAAACGAAACACAAATCCCTTCATCCGGTTGAATATTCAGCACCAGCCGATTGTCTTCCACCAGGCGCTCGCGAAACACAATATGCGGCGCGCGCTTGAATTGAATCACCACCTCTGTGCTGCGTTTCGCCAAGCGTTTCCCAGTGCGCAAATAAAATGGCACTCCCGCCCATCGCCAGTTGTCGATCAGCAATTCCATCGCGACAAACGTCTCCGTGCGCGAATGCGGATTCACTCCTGGCTCCTGCCGGTATCCCGGCACAGGTTTGCCGTCGACTACCCCCGGCCCATATTGCCCGCGCACCACCGCCGTCGCCACCATCCCCAAATCATAGGGCCGCGCAGACTGCAGCACCTTCAATTTTTCGTTGCGCACCGCCGTCGCATCGAATCGCGCCGGAGGTTCCACCGCCACCAGCGACGTAAGCTGCAAAACGTGGCTCTGAATCATGTCGCGCAACGCGCCAGCCGTCTCGTAAAATCCGCCGCGCCGTTCCACACCCAACGTCTCCCCCGCCGTGATCTGCACATGATCCACATAATTCCGGTTCCATAGCGGCTCGAAAATTCCGTTGCTGAAGCGCAGCACTAAAAGATTCTGCACCGTATCTTTACCCAGGTAATGATCGATGCGATAGACCTGTTTCTCTTCAAATACGCTCAGCACGATCTTATTCAGCTCTTTCGCCGACGCCAAGTCACGCCCAAACGGCTTTTCAATAATGATGCGCACCCACGCGTCCGGCGAAGACGGCTTCGCCAGCCCCGCGCGCCCCAACTGCTCCACAATGTGCTGGTAAACCTCCGGCGGCGTTGAAAGATAAAAAAGCCGGTTCCCACCAAGCTCTTTCTCCGCGCTCAAAGCGTCCAATCGCTTCGCCAGCTTCTTGAAATCTTCCAGGTTCCCGTACTCACCCGCCTGGTAATAAAGATGCGAAGCGAATTCGCCCCACTTCTTCGGATCGATTGGCCCCACTTCCGAAATGCTCTCGGCCGCTTCCCCCGCCGTGCTGCGAAAACTTTCGTCGCTCATCGGCGTCCGCGCAAAGCCCACAATCGCATACCGCGGCCCCAGCGATTTATGCAGCGCAAGGTCATACATCGCCGGAATCACTTTGCGCTTGGCAAGATCACCCGAAGCCCCGAACAGCACCACGGCGACTGGCTCGCGAACGCCAGAGTTCCCGTTGACCGCTCCCTTTTCCTCTACCGCCGCATCTTCCAATGTTGCCGTCGTAGTCATTCCATCACCGGGTGCACGACACTATACCTCAACACCGCAATTTTTCAGTTCCGCGCGCAGTTGCTCCGCATTCTGGTAATGAATCGCTTTCATCCCCAGTTTACGCGGATTCTCCAGGTTCAGCGGCCGGTCATCGATGAACACGCACTCCCCCGCGGGCCGCTGCGTCACCTTAAGCGCAATGCGATATATCATCTCCTCCGGCTTCCGCGTGTGCAAATAGCACGAGCTAAAGAACACTTGGAAGTCCCGCCGCAAGTGAAAGTTCGCAATTCGGTATTCATTCAGCTCCATTGGCTCGTTGTTGATCGACGCAATAAAATATTTTCCCAGCCGCGCCACTTTATCCAGCACTGCACGCGATTCCGGATACTCCTTCGATTGCGCAAACATAAACGTGATGAACTCCTCGCGCGTAAACGGCCGCGGCCGGTAAAACAATGTCCGATTCAGATATTCGTCCAGCGAAATCAGCCCCGAATCGAACGCCGGAAACGAAAGCTCGTGGCGCTCCTGAAACTCATCCCAATCCAAATGAAACACTTCTGCTGCCCGCCGGCGCGCAATCATATCCCAGCCGTTGGTCAGGATGACTCCGCCTATGTCCCAAAACAGTGTGGTGATTTCAGGCAAAGCGCCGGCACCTCCACCTTCGGGTTATCATCAGATGCTTTCCTGCGATGACAAGTTATGTTGCGTTTACCGGCGCAGTAACGATTATTGCGTGAATTCCCGCAGTGTTTGAAATGCGCCGCGATTCTACTCTCCCCTTCGTTCAATTCCTATCGCTCGCCGCGCGCACTAGGAATTTCCCATCGCTTGCGGTATCGTCAAAAATAGCTAGATAGCGAGGACACTACAATGGCGAACGAACCCTGCGGTCCAACACCGCCCGCAACTGAACCGGTCAAGTCCGGCACGCGCATGGTGCACTGCGTTAAATTCGACCGCGATCTCCCAGGACTCGATCGCCCACCCTGGAAAGGCGAGCTCGGCAAGCGCGTCTACGAAACTGTTTCGAAAGATGCTTGGAAGCTTTGGATCGAGCATTCCAAAATGGTGATGAACGAATACCGCTTAAATCCACTCGATCCCGGCTCACAAAAAATCATGGAAGAACAAATGGAGCAATTTTTCTTCGGCGAAGGCGCCAAGCTCCCCGAAGGCTATGTCGCCCCCAAAGCCAAAGGCTAATTTGGAGTGCGGCGGTCTTGTTAACCCTGAGCCTCGAAGGGCCGCCTCTTTCAGGGCTGGGGCCATACTCGGACGGAACCACTATTCAGGCGTAAAGATCTACCTCACCACCCGCCCGGTCGCCGGATGCTCCACCGCCAACCTCTCCCGAATCGCAAATTTCAATTTCCCATGCGCCGCCCGTAGCGCCCGCTCCACCTCATCCGCCGATTCCGCGCGCGCAAACAAAAATCCCAAATAACTCGACCCCTCCGGCCACGCAGCAATGTAATCGTGCAACCGTGCCGTAATCTCCAGCCCAATAATGTGCGGCGTCGCCCGAGCCTCTTCCTCGCCGTCCACGCTCTCCAGCACTCCGCTAGCAGGCACCGGAATCATCATCACTCCCGAAGCCGCCGCCTCCCGCTTCCAATCTCCAACCGGCACCTCCGCCGCGTGCCGCAGCAACAATTCCTCCAACCCAATCACCTCGTCGCTCTCATCACTCACAAACCGCAGCGCCCCAGCGCACAATCCTCCAATCGGCCGCGGCGCCACTTCCAGCGGCCACACTCCATCCTCAGTAATCCGAAACTCCGCATGCACCGGCCCATGCGACAATCCCAGCGCTCGGACTGCGTCCGCCGCGCATCGTTCAATCTCCTTCACACGCGCCTCGCCCAAACGCGAAGGCGTAACGTAAATCGTCTCCTCAAAAAATGGTCCCTCCAACGGATCGGCCTTATCGAAAATCGCGAGCACGCGAACCTCCCCGTCCGTCACCAATCCTTCAACCGCCACTTCCCTTCCCGGAATGTATCCCTCCACGATCATCTGATCCAGATTCGCTTCCCGGCTCGCCAAAATTTCCGGTGCCCCCAGCATCCGCCGCACGCGCGCCGCCGCCGCCAAAAACTCTTCGCGATTATTCGCGCGAATCACTCCCGTGCTCGCCGAAAGCGAAATCGGTTTCAGTACACACGGATAAGTAATGCCCAGCAGCGCCGGCTCCGGCGCAGGCTGCAACGCTACGGCGCGAAACCACGGCGCGCGCAGCCCCGCATCGCGAAACACTTCCCGCATCCGCAGTTTGCTCCGGCAAGCTTCCACCGCCGCCGGATGGTTGTAGGTCAGCCCCAATCCCCGCGCCACATAAGACGCCGCAACAGCTGGCCGATCACCCAGCGCCAAAATTCCGTCAACGCGCCCCTCAAGACTTTGATTGTTGCGCCGAACTTCTTCCAACACGGTGTAAGCCGCCACCTCCGGCGACTCAAAATGCACCGCAATCGCCCGGTCCCCCCAAGGATCATCAAGCTGATGGCACCGGTCCGTAACAAACGCCAGCTCAACGCCAAGCTTCCGCGCCGCCGCATCAAAGCTCCGCGTCTGATACCCCAGCTTCCCCGCAAAGACCAAAACCCGTTTCGTTTTCATCGATTGCCCAAACAGGAGTTCTCGAGGAGAATTCTTCTCCGTGCCCTCTGTGCCTCTTCCTCCGCGCTCTCTGTGTTAAGTCTTTTCTTCTGGCGACCTAAACAAAATCATCAACCATAACAACGTGCTCAGGCTGCGCTTGCGCCGCCGTCCCACCAATCGCCACCAACTGATCCCGCGTAGGCTCCGCGCAGCAATACCACGGCTCGCTCAAAAACGGCACGCCGCGCCCCTCCACGACGCGTAGCTCAGGCGCGTCAATCCCCGCCGCCGCATGTGCCGCTTCCCAAATGCGCGCAAACGCCGCCCCACGCGATTCCTTCTTCCGGTCCGCCTCCGCCGCAATCGACTGCACCGTCTCGCTCAACACATCCACCCGCGCATCCGAGTTCGTCCACGGATAAACCAGCGACTCCGCATCAAAAGCCCCCACGGCCTGCCGCATTTCCTCCGATTCCAACAACCGCGAACCCTCCGGAATCAGCAACCGAATCCCCAACTGAATCGGCGCCACATTCTCAACCAATTCCTCCGCCACCAAAACGCGCAGCAAATCCAAATACCCATCCATCGTCGTCCAGGGCGTAAACGGCAAAAATGTCGGATGAAGCGTCATTCCCAGTTCGCGAAACTTCCTCGCCACATAAAGAAAATCTTCCCGCGTATGCCCCTTGTCCAACCGCTCCAAAATCCCATCGTCCACCGATTCCACCGCGCTAATAACAAACAAGCATCCCGTATCCCGCAGCCGCGCCAAATGCTGCTCCTGCTTCCGCAAATGCTCAATCTTGATGGTCACGTCGTAGGTAACGCTGGGAAACTCGGAATGAAATGCCTCAACAAGCTCCATCGCATGCCGCATCCCATTAAAAAAATCCGGATCGCCAAACGAGATATGCTGCGCCCCAGCGGCCACCTGCTGCCGCACATCCGCCAACACCACGTCGCGCTCCACAATCCGAAACACACCGTTATAAACCGGCACAATAGGACAATGCCGGCAAAGATGTTTGCACCCCCGGCTCGCCTCAGTAGATCCCACAACGCGATACCCATCACCAGGCACAACAAGATGCGCATATTTCGAAATCGGCGCCAACCCAGCCCGGTCCGGCACCTCAAACCGAAGCCGCTCCAAAGAAATCATCGGCTCCAACTGAGTCATAGGAGTGCGTTGTAGCGCGTCCCTATCCCTGTAGCGCAGGGCGGAGTCTTCGGAGCCCTGCGGCTTTTTCCTTCCTCCTGGCTCGTTGGGGCCATTGGCGCCCGCCGTTTCAACGTTTCTGAATCCGGCCGCCCCCAACCGCTCCGCCAGCCGCACCAACCCACCCTCAAACTCCCCACCCAAAATCGTCCCCACACCCAACGACCGCAAATACGCCGCATTCATAGGTGCATACAACCCATAACAACAAACATGCGCCCCCGGATTCTGCGCCAGCAGCGTAGGAATCAACTTGCAAGCCAGCCGGGTAGCCGTATGCATCGGCAAATAAATAGCAATCAACTCCGCCGACCGCACCGCCCCAGAATCCAGCCCCTGCTGTGTAAGATCAAAACAAGTCACCGCATGCCCACGCCTCCGCAACCAAGCCGCCGGCGAAACCAACCCAAAAGGTTGCCGCCCCAACTCATACGTCGAAATCAGCACAATCTTCATCTGCCACCAGTATAGTCGTCCGCGCCAGATTTAGTTTTCAGCTATGATATAAAGCTGCCTTAATCTCTGAAAGGAACAGGATGGCCATCCCCGCAGGCAATTCTTTCGGCACTCGCGACAAGCTCAACGTCGGCGCGCAATCCTTTGATATTCATCGCCTGGAAAAGCTGGAAAAGCACGGCATCAACACGCTCGCCAAGCTGCCGTTTTCTCTCCGCATCCTGCTGGAAAATCTTCTGCGCTGTGAAGATGGCCGCTTCGTCCACGCAGAAGACATTCTTGCGCTCGCCGGTTGGACTCCGAACGGAGTACAAAAAGAAATCGCCTTCATGCCCGCGCGTGTTTTGCTGCAAGATTTCACGGGCGTCCCCGCCGTAGTCGATCTCGCCACCATGCGCGAGGCCGTCAAGCGCATGGGCGGCAATCCCTCACGCATCAACCCACTTTTCCCCGCTGAGCTCGTAATCGACCATTCCGTCCAAGTCGACAAGTTCGGCGACGCCAACGCTTTCGGTCTCAACGCCGAGCTCGAATTTCAGCGCAACGTCGAGCGTTACGCCTTTCTCCGCTGGGGCCAGACCGCCTTCAAAAATTTTAAAGTCGTCCCGCCGGACACCGGCATCTGCCACCAGGTCAATCTCGAATATCTCGCCCGCGTTGTCTGCGCGGTGCCTTCCGGAAACCGCATGGAGGCCTATCCGGATTCCGTCGTCGGCACCGATTCGCACACGACCATGGTGAACGCGCTCGGCGTTTTCGGCTGGGGCGTCGGCGGCATTGAAGCCGAAGCCGCCATGCTCGGCCAACCTTCTTCGATGCTGATTCCGGAAGTCGTCGGATTCCGCCTTCACGGCAAGCTGCGCGAAGGCGCCACTGCCACCGACCTCGTCCTCACCGTCACCCAAATGCTGCGCAAAAAAGGTGTGGTCGGCAAATTCGTCGAGTTCTACGGCACCGGCCTCTCCACCCTCAGTGTTCCCGATCGCGCCACCATCGCCAACATGGCTCCCGAATACGGCGCCACCATGGGCTTCTTCCCTGTTGATTCCGAGACGCTTGCCTATCTCCAATTCACCGGCCGCGCGCACGAACAAATCGCTCTCGTGGAAGCCTATTGCAAAGAACAATTCCTGTTCCGCACCGACTCCACCGTCGAACCAATTTTCAGCGACAAACTCGAGCTCGACCTCGGCACCGTCGAGCCCACCGTCGCTGGACCGAAGCGCCCGCAAGATCGTGTCTCGCTGCGTAACGCAAAATCCTCCTTCACGAAAGTCATCGAAGGCACGCCGCAAAGGCATGTGCAAGTGCGCAACAACGGTGACTCTTTCGATTTCTCGAGCGGCGCGGTCGTCATCGCCGCGATCACCAGCTGCACCAATACTTCGAATCCCTCATTGATGCTAGGCGCCGGCCTGCTCGCGAAAAAAGCCGTTGAACGCGGGCTGCAAATCAAGCCGTGGGTAAAAACCAGCCTCGCGCCCGGTTCAAAAGTAGTGACCGACTATCTCGCCGCCGCCGGCCTCACTCCGTTCCTCGACAAATTAAAATTTAATCTCGTCGGCTACGGCTGCACCACCTGCATCGGCAACAGTGGTCCGCTCCCCGATGCCATCGGCGCCGCCATCAAAGACAATAATCTCGTCGCCGTCGCCGTCCTAAGCGGCAATCGCAATTTCGAAGGTCGCATCCATCCGCTGGTCCGCGCAAATTATCTCGCGTCGCCGCCACTGGTGGTTGCTTACGCGCTTGCCGGGCGCATGGATGTCGATCTCACCACGGAACCACTCGGCACCGACAAAAGCGGCAAGCCAGTTTTTCTCAGCGAAATTTGGCCCACGCCACAAGAAATCGAAACTACCGTGCGCGCTGCTGTTTCCACCAGCATGTATCAGAAGCAATACAGCCAAGTGTATGAAGGTGACGCGCACTGGAAAGGTATGCACGTTCCGCAGGGCGATCTGTATCAGTGGGATCCGAAATCAACGTACATCAAGCTGCCGCCCTACTTCGAAAATATGCCGAAGACTCCGCCGCCCCTCACGGATGTTCACAGCGCGCGGGTGCTCGCCATTCTCGCCGACAGCGTTACCACCGATCACATTTCTCCCGCCGGCTCGATTCCTGTCGATTCGCCGGCAGGAAAATATCTGATCGCCAATGGCGTGAAGCCGCACGAATTTAATTCTTACGGCGCGCGCCGTGGTAATCACGAAGTGATGGTGCGGGGCACCTTCGCGAACATTCGTTTGCGCAATCAGCTCGCGCCCGGGACCGAAGGCGGCTGGACTTTGTATCTTCCCGGCGGCGAAAAAATGACCATCTACGACGCCGCCGTAAAATATCGCGAAGCGGGCGTCCCGCTGGTTGTCATCGCCGGAAAAGAATATGGCTCCGGCTCTTCGCGCGATTGGGCCGCGAAAGGCACGCGATTGCTGGGCGTCCGGGCGGTGATCGCGGAAAGCTATGAACGCATTCACCGCAGCAACCTGATTGGCATGGGCGTGATGCCGCTCGAATTTCAGAATGGCGAAAATCGCGAATCGCTTGGCCTGACCGGCCACGAAATTTTCGACATCGAAGGCATCGCTTCCCTAGCCCCGGGTAAAGCTATTTCGGTTCGCGCAAAATCCGAAGACGGCAAGACGAAACAATTTTCCGTAATCGCCCGCGCCGACACTCCCGAGGAAGTCTCCTACTATCACCACGGCGGCATCCTCCAATACGTCCTCCGCCAAATGCTCTAGCTTCGTAGCCGCGAGCGCGCACGTTGGTGCGTTGAGTGGCTTGTCGCAGTTCTCGTCTCCGCGAACCTCCGCGTTCTGCATTTTATTTTCGGCCTGCGCGCTTTTGGGCTACTACCAAACCGCGCGGAGTTGGCAACAGCACGACCGAGATCAAGCCCTCTTGCTCCATTTGTAGCGCGGCTTCGCGCACCGTTTTCATGGACGAGCTGGCGTCGTGCATCAGGATTAGTCCGTAGGGATTTACTTGCGATAGAAAATGACGGACTTCTTGGCCGCGAATGGGCGCGTCGCTATCGCAAAATAGCAAATCGATGCGCCCATCCACTTTCATTTCCAGGCTCGATTCATTGCGCGCATCGATCCATTCGCTCAATCCCGAACGCGCGAAGCGCTCTTTCGCTGCCGCAAACACTTTTGCGTCGTACTCGCAGGTGATTACGCGGCCAAATCCGTTAGCCTTGAGGCCTTCCGCGATGCGCAGCGTGCTGAGGCCGGCAAATGTTCCGGTTTCCACTACCAGTTCCGGCTTTATGGTAGTGACGATGCTTTTCAAAAAATCGAGGACTTCGACTTCGGCGGTCATAGAGTCATACATATGCCAGCGTTCCGGGTGCGGGCATTCCGGAGTGGGCTTGTGATATTCCGGCTGCAAAACGTCGCCGCTCGCGGCGATGTGCTCTACGATGCGGTGCTCTTTTTTGCGCGCGCGAAATTGGTTTTTAATACGCCAAAGTAACACCGCGCCAACAAGGATGGAGAGCAAACTCGCGGCTTGCGCGTTCGACAAACCCCAAAACGAGCGCGGGTTGATGCGAATGAATTCGATCAGGAAGCGCGCGATGCCGCTCAGAATAAGATAGTTGGCAAAAATCTCGCCCTGAGCTTTGGGGCCGCGCAGCGATTTCGTTCCCATGTGCCAAAGGAACGCGGCGATGGCGAGCCAGATAAAAAATTCGTAGAGCGGCGTGGGATAGACGCGGCAATCGGACGGCCAGCCCCACTGCACGCATGTCTCGGTGGTGGGAACCACACCTTGAGGGAAAGCCATGCCCCACGGCCAGTGCCACGTTGTGGGCCTGCCGTAGTCGCCATCGCCGGAAAGCAGGCAGCCGATGCGGCCTATGGCGTAGCCGACGCAGGCTGCCGGCGAGCAAATATCCAGAAAAAGCAGCAGAGGAATTTTCAGGCGGCGCGCCATGATCACTAGCGCGATAAATCCGCCGAGAAATCCTCCGAACCACGCGAATCCGAATCGGCTGAAGAGCAGTTCCCAGGGGTTGGCAAAGAATTCGCTGGGACTTTCCAGAACGTGGTAGAGCCGCGCGCCAACCAGACCGGCGATTCCCGCGACGCCAATGATGAGAAACCCTTCGTCGCGCTGTCCCTTGTAGCCGGGAAGGCGCTCGAGCTGGGCGCGGCGGCGATTGAAATCGGCTTGCAGCACGTACGCGGAGACGAGTAGCGCGGTGGCGACCATCAAGCCGAAGGTGGGAATGGTGATCGGCCCGATGTGCAGAAAAGGAATCATAAATTGAACTCACAAGTATACACGGGCGACGGCTGGGAGCCTGAATCCCGGCGGTGCGCGGAGCACTTGTGGCTTTTTTCTGCATGGCGATCATCCGTATGACCTCGGGCACATGGTCACGTACGCACGTCGGCGTAGGCCGGCTCGGGCGGTGCGACCTTGTCGCGGTCTGGACCGGGCATGTCGAAGATGATGGTGGTTTCCTCGCGATTCTCCTCTTTAGCGATGGCGGGGAGGGTGCGGAGGAGTTGGTTGGTGATGTAGGCGAGGACGGCGGCGCGGCGGGTGGAAATTTTGTCTTGCGCGAGGAGGAGGAGCAGGCGCGATAGGAAATCGTTGATCTGGGCGGCGGAGGTGAAGTCGTCGAGGTTGGCGGTGAGGGTGGAGGCGATTTCGGCGGGTTCGGGCTGGTTTGCGGGGAGTGGGGCGTGGGCAGGGCAGAAGTTGGGGCTGGCGTTGGTGGCGTAGAGACGGCAGCGCCGGCCGTTGGGAAAGCGATGGGTGCAACGAGCGGAGTGGTTGATGAAGCTGGGTTTAGCGGTTTGCTGGGTCATTGGTTCGTCCTTTGAAGGATAGGATTTGGAAATAACAGGGGGCAACGCAGAAGATGCTGAAAACAAGGGAATTGCGGAAAAAGCAACTCGTAAGTTGATGGAAGGAAAGGCGTTGAAAATCGACAGTGGAATGAAGGCGTAGTTTGGAGATTTGACGGTCGGGATTGTGAGGGGAAATTGCGGATGGTGCGGCAGCGAAACGACTTAGCGGCCGTGGCGGATATTTCATACGATATTATACCATCTAGGTACTGTTTGTCAAGAGGAATTTCGGTTCCGTTTTGGGAATGTCGGGTGGAAGGACCCACCATTTGCAACGGAGCAAAGGTGCGGTTTCACAATATAGTCGCCCAGCCGACTAGCCTTCCTTGCTCACAGAAGCGAACTCTGCCACGGGACTTGTATTGACAATAATGGGCCCCGGCCAGGCGTAAGTGTTCCGCTTTGTGGCTATATAGTTCGCATCCAACATCGGCTCTAACAGGCAAAGCGCTGCGATTCTGCGAACCATGTCTCGGAAATAGTAAGCCTCGTCTGGTGTGATGACTCTTCCCAATAGTTTTGTTTCACGGTAGCTGAGCCACTTTTTTAGCACTTGGTAGCCGCCGATTGTGAAGTCCCAAGCTCTCGATGGCACGTTTTTCCAGTAAGCGCCGTCGTTCAGATACACGTCGCTAGTTTTCTCGCCCAATTGAACCAAAGCTTGCTCAAGCGAAAGCCCGAACGCGGATGCACCCTCCTGAATGGCCTTCTGCTCTGCATCGCTATAAGGGCGTTCGATGAGCACGCCTTTTCCACCCATCGTGATTCCTTCTTTTCCTTCGTGTCCCCAACCTACATCAATCTTCAGGTGTTTCGCGGGATCGAGTTGTTTGTCAGTGACCAGTGTGAGGTTTCCAAGCACTTTAATTTCAGGGCGAAGTGTGCCCGTGGTGACTCCCTTCACACCCACTTCACTATTCAAAAGCTGCGTGATGCTGTTCCCCAAATCGGCAGATTTCAGAAACGCTTCTTTGTGCGCGGGCATCGGAAACCGAGGCCAGTTGTAGCGGATGCCGCAGTTGTTTTCCTTCAGATAGAGCGGAGAATATCCAATCGCCATAGCATGAAGCCATATCAGCGAAGCTTCGTGTTCATCGTCAGGATTTGTTAGGCCGAGAAAGGTCAGGTATTTCCGCGCTTGAACTGAAAGATTAGCGACCGGCGCAGTTGGGATGTCTTCTCTCGCCTTTATTCTGCCGTGGTGCAAATCATCCTCTGGCTCCTTGAACTTCAGACGAAACGGAATAGCGACAGCGTTCGGCCTCAAAAGATGGTAGTCAGGTAGAAGAGAGGTAATGAGCAGAGGCGCGTGTTCTCTGGCTCGCTCGGCGAACATTCTAACTATAAAGAATCTGTTGCCATCCCACTTTTGTTCGACGAGCGCTGGCCGTGGGCGATTCCAAAGTGGATTTGTAGCCGTCCAGTAGCACCAGCGCGAATCCAGAGGGTAAAGCGCGTATCGCATGATCCGTTCTTCGGTGAACTTCTCAGCCTCTTGAAGTTTTGCCCGGACGGCCCGAGCGTCGAAGCCGCTGATATCTTTCGTGAGACTTGTACCAAAGGCGTCCAGCTTGTCCCATTTAACCTTTGGATCGAAGTAAGCTCTGGCTATTTCCTCTACCGGTTCTCGATCTATGTCGATCAGAGCTTCGCTGCGCATCTCCTGTAAACCGCTGATCGGAGCTTCAGCGCAAAAATCTTTTGGACGCGGCCAGCTATCGTACTCAGGAACTACAGAGGTCGGTCGCAACGACAATCTATTTGCCCGGCTAGGTTTTGTTTTCTGATAATCCGCATCGATGTTCTTGCTTTGCAAGCTGTCGAGCAGATTGTTGCGTTTGTTGTTGCCCCAAAATTCTCTGTATCTTACGACCGTTGGGTGCGCTCGCTTCTCACGCTTGACCATCAAACCGATCGCTGTGCCTAGCTGAATGCCTTCAGGATTGCTGTCTGTTGAAAACACACTCGGGTCTGGGTCTCCTTCGGGAGTGGTTTTCCCCGTTTCGCGGCTATCCCCGTTCAAACAATCAATCCAGATGGACTCAAATCCCTCCAACAATCGTTCTCGCATGATCGCGTATGAGGGATCGCTTAGATATGAGAAGTTCGAGATGTAGCAGATAACTCCGGGCGTGGGCCTCTCCGTAAGCCTACGCTCCGCAAGGCGGAAGAACCGCACGTATAGATCGTCGAGATTGAATTTCCGTATGTCCCAGCCTCCCTCCTCTTCGGGATCGCTGAGCCGGTATTTCTCCACTTTTTTCGGTTGACCATGCTTATCCTTTAACGTTTTTCCGTCCTTGTTGACCTTGTCCGTCTTATAGAGCCCTTTGTAGGGTTCAACCAAACCTTCCTCTTCAGCCGGACTCACGCCAGCAAAGGCGTTGTATGGAGGATTGCCGATCACAACAAGGATCGGAGCTTCGCGTTTAACCTTATCGGCTGAATCTCGTTCCTTCTCCATTTCCGGAAATGCGAGTTTCAGCTTTGCTCCCTTTGGAGGTTCCCATCCTGTGAGAGAGTTCGTGAGATAGACTCCAACTCGTTCGTCGCTGTTGTCTGCTAACGGCGCCCCTAATTCTTTTAAGAGCAGCCCCAGTTGAAGGTGGGAGATAACAAACGGCGCAGGCAACACTTCGAATCCAAACACACGCTGCGTTGCGAACTTCTTGACCTCTTGAGCAGCCGCAAGAGGATCATCATTCTTGTCCTTCAACGTCTTTGCTATGGTCTGTAGGATTTCGACGAGATATGCGCCTGTTCCACATGCCGCGTCCAACACATAAACCTGTGGATCAGCAAATCCATCTTCCAGTTTTAGTTCTTCACGAAGGATGCGGTCAGTGCGTGCGACCATGTAGCGCACGATCTCAACGGGCGTATACCAGACCCCGAGGTCCTTTCGAAGATCGGGATCGAAGGCTTCCAGGAAGGGTTCGTAGAAATACTGGACAGCTTGCTGTTCCTGGAATCTCGTAAAGAACTCTTTTCGTTCGACTCGATTCAGTGCCCCTTCAGCGAGGTCCAACACCTCAATCAACCCGAGTGGGCCGAGTCTGCTTGGCCGAGAAACTTCCTCATACAACACTCGGATCATCGGGACATGCAAAGACCACTCAGCCTTCCGCCAATCAAAGCGTTCTTTATCGGTGCGTGGCTGTTCCTTATTCCAAAGCACCCAGGCGGAAAACACACCGTAGAAGAGCGTTTGGATTAGCGTCGAACGGAAGAAGTGTTCGCCTTTTTCTTTTTCAAATTTCAACCCGAGGGCTTGTTCAAGGGCTGATCGGAGATGTGCCAAGGCAGGCAAATCACGCTGCTCGTCCACGCGGAGTTTGGCGTCCCGAGCAAGTGAGGCAAGATATGAAGCCAGGTCTTTCGGAGCCGTGATCGCAGCCGTGGACAACATGACGCGCTTCAAGAACTCCACAAGGCGATCAGCAAATTCGGCACGGATTGTTCCAGGGTGTTCGGCTAGCTTCCAAAAAGCTTTTTCATTCGGCGTGAGACGGAACCTGTCCAACTTGGCAGGCTTCCCGTCTCGATCGCGTGTGAGGTGAACAAAGTCCCAGTAATTTGTGACGAGAACCTGGCCGTACTCTTTCCAATACTTCGTAACCTGATCGCTGTCTGAGGTAGCCCAGGTATCGTCGTCCGTGGGTTTTATTTCAATCGCCCCTCTCGTCGGCTTTTGGCCCGGCAACGGCTCACCACGAGTGACCTTTTGAAATTGCTCAGGACTGAAAAGTCCGCCATCGGGATGCCCGGCTCCTCGGTTCTTCAAGGTCAATATGCATCGGATGCGGGGCTTGACCTCTTTTCCGATCTCGTCGAGCAAATTATTCAGGGGAGTGTAATAGGATGTCTCGTCAGTCGCGTTGCCCGACGAGCGGATTGACTGCATGTGTTGGAGATATTTTTCGACCGAATTCACGGCTCTATATAAACACGTCCGCCGTTAAAGCCGGTCGCTCAATTTCTTGAGAACGTATCATTCTCATTACCATCCCGAAGAGACATTCGCGAATGCAATCTGGAAGAGAGGGTGAGTTCATCGGGGAAAGAAAAAGCCTAAAGCGAAAAGCTAGGAACTTCGGGTTCGTCGGTTGGGTCTCATTGAACTGAGTTCGGCTGCGATATTGCCACGGTCCCTCCGCTACGCAGCCCCTCAAGGTAGCTCGGGGTAAAGCCGCGCGCGTCGTTTATGAGCAAAGGACGCGCGGAGGAAAAAACGGTCCTGCTCCGGTCGGGAAAAGGGCGAAGAATGCTCGCTTCGCACGCGCGCCCATCCCGCCGTTGCGGGCAGGCTGAAGATGGCCGCTACGTAACGGTGCCCGCATTCGGCCACGGAGAAGCAGGTGGCTAAGAGCGGCGGAGAACTCGACTGAAGAGAAGAGACAGAAGGGCGATGACCGTATAGATGGTGGCGGCGTTCAACAGTGCGAACCCAACCAGAACCATGTGTGAGGTTGGGTGTAGCAGGTCGATCCAGGGCCATAGCAGCATGACCGCTGGAAGCCCGGCAAATGCTTGATGGCTGATACGCGGATACAAAGATGCCGCGAGGAAGGCCAGCAAGTAGGAGATTGCTCCAATGGTTGCTAGTTGAGAGCGCAGGAACACGGCAAAACTATAGCAACTGGACCTGCCAGCGAACACGGTACGAGCGGGCACTGTACTGCCGGTCCCTGTACTAGCGATTGGGATTTGCTGGCGATTACAGCGCGGCGGTTAGAGGAGGTTCTGCTCTTGCTCAACTAACTTTCGGAACATGTGCTCGGCTTCGGTGGTGGAGCGATACTGACCGGCTTCGTAGTTCTTTTTGACGGTCTCCAGAACACGCTGAACCGCATGCCGGTACGCCGCGTGCCTGCCAATTTTGAGTTCGCTGGCTAACCTCTCCAGGAAGCCCGTGGGGGGAATAGCCGGCAAGCGGCCATTTGTTATCCGAATTTGTTGGCCCCAAAGCATGCGGCCTTCAGAGCAATCCACGCACCAGATTTAACGCAATGCAAAGACGGCACTTAATGCGTCGCGGTTCCGGCGACGGCCACTCTGTGCCTATTTGTGATGAATTTGATTGCCATTTTTTGACCTGGAGGCGCCGAGAGCCAGGGTATACGTTGCTCGGACTTTCAGTGGCGAAAAGGCTGCGTCGCGCTCAAAGGGACTTCAGGAAGTCGATTATGGATTCCTGGTCGGGGCGCTTTAGTTTTTCGAATTGCTGGGTTACGTGGGCGGCTTCGCCGCGGTGGCGCGTGATGGCTTCGAGTAGCGTTAGCGAAGTGCCGTCGTGCATCAATCGCGGGCGCAAGCGGACTCCCCACAAAGGAGAGGTGCGGATTTTGTTGCGGCTGCTCTCAAAATCCTGTTTCGCGAGGTAGCCGGACATTTGCTGGAAGACTCGATGGCCGTAGTGCTCGCGCGTGGCTTGCAGGATTCCGTCGCCGGTGCCGACGTCGTGCATGAGGAAATCTCCGTAGGGATGCAAGGTGATGGAAGTAAGCGCGGGCGGAATTGCGTACGTGCCACCATTGATTTTGGTTCCGGCGGAAGCAGTGGTGAGCGTTTCGACGTGGCAAGTCGCGCAACCGACCTTGTTGAAAAGCGCCAGGCCTTTCTGTGCAGATGCGCTGCCGTAGAGCTGCGCGTCGCGCGAGGGCGCTTTGCTGGCGCGAATGAAGCGCGCGAAGTGATCGATATCGGAAAGTCCATCGGGCCCGGGCGTGTCGTTAGGCTCCGAGACGGTGTTGCAGAGGTTGGTGACCTCGTTCGGTTGCAGGCGATTGGTGATGCCCATTTCATTGAGGTAGGCGTCGCCGGCGAACGATAGGAGGCTGGCGTGCTGATCTTTCCAACCGAAACGGCCGACACCCATTTGTCCGGGAGCTTCCACGATGGGGACGTAAAGGACTTGGCCGCAGATTTTCCGGTGCGAGGTTTTGCACTGCTGCTTTGCGAGGTCGATGAGAGTTTGGTCGGCAATGGCTTCGACGTAGCCGTCTCCCAATACGCTGAGAGAGAGGCGAAGCGTTCGGATCGTCTCCGTTTCGGGAACGCGTTCCTGGATTTCTTGGGCGGGAAAAGCGGCGCTGGGGCAAATGGCGCGATCGTTCACGAGGGAGCGGCCGGTGATGACTTCGGCGCCGTGCGCGATGGGGATCTCGGGAGTGCGGAAGCGTCCGTCCGGTCCATTGTGGCCGACGCGCAATTCCGTGACCTGGGATGCAGCGCCGGAGACCGGGCTTTGATGGCACTCGCGACAGGACTGCGCGTTGTAGAGCGGGCCGAGGCCATCACTAAGCTGTTCGAGTGCGTCAAATTTCATTTGGTCGGCCTGATGCGTTGCATCATCGACCATGCCGTTGGTTTTGTTGTCAAAGCCTGAGGGTGCGTCTGGAAACTGCGTGGCAACAGAAACGAGAGCAAACGTCAAGACAGCCGCCGCGATGAAGAGCTTCATGATTCGGCCTCCTCGAGCGGATTGAGGGCGGGTGCTCAGTTGTGAATATCATCTTTGGTGTATACCGCAAAGAACAAAGAAAGAGGACGCGCCCAAATCAGTAAGGGCTCTCTTTGTGTGCCACCGCGAGGGGGCAGGGAATGAATTCAGAATTTATTTTGCGTTCATATTCTTCTATTAAGATCGATTTGCCCGATGCGCCAAAGGCGAGGCTATAATTCTGGCGCAATTCTAAGACCATTAAACTTAGTGGGTGTCTCAGTCGAGGAGGTTTCGCATGAAGTCAAAATCTGGTATCGGACGTTTGGTTGGTGGCGTGGCACTGATTCTCGCTGGCATTTTTGCTTTGGGTGCGTTTGGCGTGGGAATGGGGGCGACGGCTGGTTACCATTTGCTGAAGAAATATAGCTTTGGCGCGGCGGACGGTAGCACGCGCGAATATTTTGACTACATCACGGTGGATTCTTCCGCGCGGCGGGTTTACGTGTCGCATGGCACGGAGATCAAGGTGCTGAACGCGGATAATGGCACGCTTGTTGGCAACATCACCGGATTGAAGCAGGATCACGGAGTTGCGGTGGCCGAGGAGTTCGGGCGCGGATTCATCACTGACGGAGCGCAAGCGAAAGTGATCATCTTTGACTTGAAAACGCTGAAGATTATCGGCGAGGCTGCCGCAGATAAGGACGCCGACAGCATTGTCTATGATCCGGCATCAAAGCGCGTGTTTGCCATGAATGGCGACCCGCACACGGCGACGGTGATCGATGCGAAGAGTGGAAGCGTGGTAAAGACGATTGAGCTGGGCGGGCAGCCTGAATTCGCGGTGGCCGATGGAAGCGGAACGGTGTACATCAACATAGAGGATAAGAACGAGGTGGTCGCGATCGATTCGGCGGCGCTGACCATCAAGTCGCACTGGTCTGTTGCGCCAGCGGGAGCGCCCACAGCACTGGCGATGGACGTCAAGCACCGGCGGCTCTTCAGCACTGGGCGCAATCCGCAAAAGCTGGTGGTGATGGATGCGGACAACGGAAAGGTGATCCAGTCGTTCCCGATTTCAGGGGGCGCTGATGCGGCGGCATACGAGCCAGAAACGGGATTGGTGTTCGCCTCGACGCGCGACGGCATGATTCATATTTTCCACGAAGATTCGCCGGAAAAATTCAGCGAAGTGGAGACGGTGAAGACGGAGTTCGGCGCGAAGACTATGGGGCTCGATACGAAGACGCACAAACTTTTTGTGGATACGGCGGATTTTGCTGAGCCTAAGGCTCCCACCGCGGAGGAGCCGCATCCGCGGCGGACGGCGGTGCCGGGAACGTTCCGCGTTTTGGTTTATGGGCGGCGAAGCCGCGAGCGGTCTCACTTCTGAAGGCGACTACCTTACCGAGGATTAGGGACATACTGCGTTCGCGGTATTCTTGCGGCTCGAAAGTCCTACCACTATTGTCGCCTCTCGCACGAAGATAACTTTTTGTGAGACTCCGTTGGCGATGACTCGCAGGCCGCGCGTTCAGGAGTAAGTAAGCTCCTTTCGCCGGCTTTTGGACGTCGTTTTTCATCCGTCACTAGGACCACATTCGGCCCGGGACTCAGGCTCATCCCGCTCAGCCACGAAGGCCAACCCACTAGGCTAGCTGCTACGGCTCGAAAGGGAGTTGCTGCCTACCTCCGCAATTCCCTGAACAGCGAGTGCACGCGCCTCACTTGTGGCGTGGTAATGACGGTCGCTGTCCGCTGCGCGCAAAGCCGAGTACAAGCAGAGGGGTAGTTCTATGACAGCAAGGATTAAGACCGGGCAATCCCCTAGAGAACTTAATTCAACCTCGGCGCTATTTTTCGATAAAGATCTGGTTTCAATCCCAGCGGAAAGAATTCCGGATGAAGTCCGTAACCTGTCGGGCTTCGTGCCAGTGGTCATCCTAATTCCGAAATCGGCCGTCCAAGAGCAAACTACCTCGAATGGTCTCACATTGAACAAGTCCGTCATCGTTATTAACGGCGGGCCGCATCGTCCCTCGCTTGTGGAGGCGGCGGCGGCATTGCTCGAAAGTCCGAGCGCCGCAGACATTTTTGTGTTTGGGGAAGTGACGGTAAGTTTTTCCGCGATGGAAATCAATCGGAAGGGACAGTTAGTTGCCCTGACACGCAAGGAGTTTAGAACTCTGGCGTATCTGATCAAGAATGCACGAAAGGTGATCTCGCGGGACGAACTTCTCAACGAAGTGTGGGGATATCAGAGTTATCCGTGTACTCGTACGGTCGACAACCACATACTTCGCTTGCGCGCAAAACTCGAGGCAGACCCTGCCCGTCCCAAACACTTTCTGACGGTACACGGCACGGGATATAAGTTCTTGCCCTAAATGCACGGTGGTGACGCTGGGACTCGTACGAGGATGTGACTCACTTTAACAAGCCGCGCACATGATCGGTTAAGACCTCTTGGGCTTTCTTGGCGGGGATCATGCGCTCTAGGATGCCGAGATCGGCGTCGATGGTGATGTCATGATCGGTGACCTCGACTGTGCCCTTTATGGGTGTGCTGAGCAGGCCCATCTTGGCGGTGAGCGCGAAGCTTAGCGTCGAGCCTTGCCAACTCTTGTGTTCCTGAACTAATCGGACGGGGATTGCACCGATGCCCTGGAAAAGATCGTTGAAAGAGCGATCGACCGATTGGATGACTTCATCTTTAGTGCGATTATGCGAAACCGTAATGCGCATGCAGCGTCACTCCGAGGCTCGCTTCACGAGCTTGAATTCACTGGCGAGTTCTACGGCGGAAGTCCCGTCGTCGAATTTCACTTTAATCTTTTCGTTCTCCGCGTCTTGCTGCTTGGCAGCCTTGTCGGCCTGCAAATCGAGTTCGAATACGGTGCCCGTGCCGCGCGAAGGATGCTTCACGATGTCGCCCGCTTTCGGATTCTCGCCACCAGCATACGGCATAAGTAGTCCTTAGTTGATTGGCATTTTGCCTGACAAACGTTCCACGTAAGGTACGTACGCGGCCGAGACTTGAAATATACCGCGCATCCCGTATTCAAATCCGCGCGAATCTTACCATTATCGGTATCAAACACGATTGGTCGAAGTGCTCCCCTCACTTTGATGTGGGAGACTTGCGTGAATTTCGAACTCATCAGGGGCTGTTGTGTCCAAGTCTCTGCGTGATCGCGGGGCGTGGGGTTGCGCCTTTGACCGGTGTTACTGGCTGGTTTGATCGGGATGCGGGAGCACGACATCTTGCGCGGACGAGGAGAGGTTTGGAATCAGCCAGCGGGAAAGAAGAGTCGCCACGATTCCTCCGGCAAATTGTGCGGCAATGAATAGCGGCACATCATTGGGCCGGATACCCGCGAATGTGTCGCTCAAAGATCTCGCAATGGTGACGGCCGGATTGGCGAAGGATGTGGATGAAGTGAACCAATAGGCCGCAGTGATGTAGCTTCCCACCGCAAAGGCAACGAGATTAGAACGGGAGCGAGAGCATAGCGTGCGCCAGTATCGTTCCGCAGACGCCGCCGAAGAGTTGCGCAACGATATACGCAGGCGTTTCCTTCCAAGGCAGACCGCCTTCGAGAGCATCCGCGACGGAAACCACGGGATTCAGATGCGCGCCCGAAATAGGGCCAAAGGTAAGGATCAGAGCCACCAATGCGGCTCCGGTGGCGATTGTGTTGGCCAGTATCGCCAACGCGACGTTCCCGCTCGCTAGTCGCTCGGCCATAATCCCCGAGCCGATAACTGTCGCTACAAGAAGCAGCGTCCCCAGAAATTCCTCGGTTACACGTCTAGGCAGATTTGGCTTCACTAGTTTTGCCGATGCGATCAATTTCTTTTTGGATCGCGAGTTTGTCCAAGCTGGCAAGCGGCAAGCAAAGCAGCAAGCTTATCCGGCGATCGAGCATCATGAAAGCATCACGAAACGCGCGCTCAATTTGCTCCGCCGTTCCTACCACGGCGGCAGGATCGGGAACACCCCAGTGCGCGGTCATCGGTTGGCCGGGCCAAATGGGGCAAACTTCCTTTGCGGCGTTGTCGCAGACCGTGAATACAAAATCGAGCTGCGGCGCCCCGGGCTTGGCAAACTCATCCCAATTTTTACTGCGCAGGTTTTCGGTCGGCAGTCCCGCAATTTGTAGCTGCTGGATCGCTTCAGGGCGGACTCTCCCAGTCGCTTGGCTTCCCGCGCTATAGGCCGCGAAGTTGGGCTTCCCTTTCTGGTTCATGATGGCCTCGGCCATGATCGAGCGGGCGGAATTGCCTGTGCACAAGAACAGAACGTTGTAGCGTCTCGGCATAGCTCACTTCCTTTTTCGAGCGGATCGTTTGACTGCGCCCCGTGAAGGCGAACAGTCGAATTGACCGCCACAGCAGTTCTCCAACAGAAAACCGGCAACACCGTTCACGCAATCCACCTTGGGCGAATACGAAATAGAACGGCCATTCTTGTGGGGTTGCACGAGATCGGCTGCAGCCAATACCTTCAGGTGAAAAGAAA
>Ga0073928_10003962_pt1 | contig 22538 bp, 13 predicted proteins | sample PaiPotPPA55metaG_FD_76969 | JGI IMG/M metagenome (GOLD analysis project Ga0073928, IMG submission 76969) | Iron sulfur acid spring bacterial and archeal communities from Banff, Canada, to study Microbial Dark Matter (Phase II) - Paint Pots PPA... ...
CCAAGGCCGAGCAGCTTTGGGTCACGACCGACTCACACAAGGTCTACCCGGCAATCGTGGTAGGCTCCGACCCGCGGGCCGACCTGGCCGTGCTCAAGATCCCGGCCGCTCACATGCCCACTCTCCGGTTCGCCCGGGGCGCGGCCCATCGCGGCCAGTGGACGATCGCCATCGGCAACCCATACGGCCTGGCCGCCGGTGGCGAGATGAGCGTCAGCGTCGGCGTCGTCAGCGCCACCAATCGCTCCCTGCCACGCCTCAGCGGCAAGGAAGACCGCCTCTATAGCGATCTCATTCAGACCACCGCCCAGATCAACCCGGGCAACTCCGGCGGGCCGCTGTTCGACCTGAACGGCGACGTGATCGGCATTAACACCGCGGTCATCCTTCCGCAGAAGCAGACCAACGGCATCGGGTTCGCGATCCCTGCCGACGCCCAGGTGCTGCGGCTCATCGAGAACCTCCGGCAGGGGCAACAGATCGTCTACGGGTACCTGGGCGTGAAGGTCAGCTCTCCGACGCCGCGCGAGCGCCGCGAGGCGGGACTGGACGATGAGATTGGGGCGCGGGTGGATTCGGTCGAGCCCGACTCGCCTGCCGCGGCGGCACATCTTCAAGTCGGCGACATCGTCGTCAGAATCGACGGCGAGCAGGTCCGCGATAGCGACGACTTCGTCCGCCAGGTCGGCTGGTGCTCGGTGACCGAGCCCGTGAAGGCGCTTGTTTATCGGCACGGACCCATGACGCTGAGCCTGCAACTGCGTCCCCGCGAGACGCCGCCCCAGACCGTGACGCGCCAGAGCCAGCGGCTCCGCTGGCGCGGCATGCTGCTGGGCCCTCTGCCGGCCCGCTGGGACTTCGGCGCCAAGAAGCCCGCGGCCGGAGTGATGGTGATCGGCATCGACACCAGGAGCCCCTTCGCCAGTGAGGGCGTAAAGGCCGGCAGCGTAATCACGTCGATTGCCGGCAAGGCCGTTCACGACATCGCCGAGCTTCAGCGAATCATCAATGACACGCCCGACCAGCAGTGCAAGCTCGAGTCGTTAAACCCCCCCAATGCGGTAGTTGCCGCGAACTAAGCAGGCTCGGGAACTTTCCCGCAAGCTGTGCTAACGTTGCGGTATGTTCGAGCCGCTGAACCAGCGCCGATATCTGATCCCATTCAAGGCTGCCCGGCTTCCGCAGCAGTTCACCGACGTGCTGGTGATCGGCGGGGGCGTCGCGGGGCTTCGCGCGGCCATCGCGGCCGCCGATGAAGCGTCCGACGTCCTGGTCCTGACCAAGGACACGATCGACCAGTCCAATACCTGGTACGCGCAGGGCGGAATTGCCGCGGTGCTTCAGCCGGCGGACAGTTACCAGTCGCACGTCGACGACACAGAGAAGGGCGGCGCGGGGCTGTGCGACCACGAGGCGGTCAGCGCGGTCGTGAAGGAAGGCCCGCAGCGGGTGCTCGAACTGTTGGAATGGGGGGCTAACTTCGATAAGCAGGCCGGCAATCCGCACGGGTTGGCGTTCACGCGAGAGGGGGGCCATTCCTTCGCCCGCATTCTGCACGCCTATGGCGACGCGACCGGAAAGGAACTGGCCCAGACACTCATCCGCACCGTTCGCGGCCGCGAGTCGATCCGCATCTCGGAGAACAGCTTCGTCATCGACCTGCTGACCGATGAGGGCCGGTGCGTCGGCGTGCTATCGCTGATCAACGGACAAGTCAACGTGATCTGGGCCAAGCGGACGATCCTGGCCAGCGGCGGGGCCGGCCAGCTCTATCGCGAGACAACGAATCCGAAGATCGCCACCGCCGACGGACACGCCATGGCCTATCGCGCCGGGGCAACGCTGCAGGACATGGAGATGGTGCAATTCCATCCCACGACCCTTTATGTTGCCGGATCGAGCCGTGCGCTGATTACCGAAGCTGTCCGGGGAGAAGGGGCGTACCTCGTCGATCGCAATGACCACCGGTTCATGCCGGACTACCACGAGATGGCCGAACTGGCGCCGCGCGACGTGGTGAGCCGGGCCATCGTTCAGCAGATCCGAAAGACGCATTTCACCCACGTGTTCCTGGACGTGCGGCACCTGCCGGCCCGCGAATTCCGCGAGCGCTTCCCGCAGCTTGCCCGGCTGGCCGACGAGTTCGACATCAATGTCTCGAAGGACCTGATCCCGGTCCACCCCGCGGCGCACTACATGATGGGCGGGGTCGATGCCGACCTGATCGGCCGCACCAGCCTTAACGGCCTGTATGCGGTCGGCGAGGCGGGGTGCTCCGGCTTGCACGGGGCCAATCGCCTGGGGAGCAACTCGTTGCTGGAGGGACTGACGTTCGGCGCCCGCGCCGGCGCGGACGCGGGCCGGGCGGCCAAGGAGGACAATCTGCAATTCCCCTTGTCGCTCGAATGCCAACTCGCGCAGTCCACGCGCACGGAGCTGGACATCATCGACGTGAAAAGCAGCCTCCGCAGCGTCATGTGGCGAAACGTGGGCATTGAGCGGACCGGCGAGCGCCTCGACGAGACGCGGGAAATCATCACCTTCTGGAGCCGCTACGTCATGGACAAGGTATTCGATCCCTGCGCACTCGGCTCGGCCGCCGAGGCGGGGTGGGAAGTCCAGAACATGCTCACGGTCTGCGCCTTGATTACTTCCGCGGCGTACGCCCGCACCGAATCGCGCGGCGTCCACTTCCGGCTCGATTACCCCACCCGCGACGATGTCCACTGGCGGCTGCACCTGCTGTGGCGTCGCCCGATGGAGACCCCGATTCCCGAGCCGATCGATTAGCTTGGCCCGGACTCACTGCCCAGTGCATTTTCATTGAATACCGAGGGGACCATCGCACGCATTGAAGAGCTGACGCGCATGCCCGCCGACGTGCAGGACACTTCGTCCTGCTCCGAAAATAGAACCTCGGGCGGCGTTCTTTTTGTCGCGCGGCACCGTATAGCCGAGTTTCGCCAGCCTCTTGAGCAAGTGCCGTTTCACGCGGTCTCCGTTGGTCCTGTCAAAATAATCGCGGCCCAGGTCTTGGTAAGTCTGTCCATGCTTTAGCAGTTCCGCGTGGCCTTCAGCCAGCGGTTGCCATCGCTCATGCGGCCGGCTGACTCGCCGGACGGCAGCTCAGCCGCGCGAGTCGATCCAGCACCTGATCCAGCCGGACTTGCGCTTCGCGATCGCACGGATTGAGACGCAGCGCCTGGCGGCAGGCGTCCGCCGCCTGGGCGAGGTCTTCGATATCGACCAGAGCCTCGGCGAGCTTGTCCCAGGTCGCGGCGTCATCCGCCCCGCGCCGGATGGCCAGCCGATAGGCCGCCGCGGCGATCTGTGGCCGGCGCTGCGCCAGCAAGCGGTCGCCGACTGCGACGAGCTGCCCGGCGTTCAACGTGCAAGCCCGGGCCGATTCATTGCCGTGCATCACCAGCAGATACCGGAACGCGTTGTTTGCCGCGAGGCTGGCGGGATTGCGCTCCAGCGTCCGGGAAAACAGCGTCCACGGATCGTTCCAGTACCGGAGCTGCCCCACGCTCGCGCCCGCGAGCACGGAGAGCAGAACGAGCGCGCCTGCGAAAGTCGCGCGCCCCGAGTATTTGCACAGGACGACCGCAAGGACAATCGCCGGCCCGAGCATGGCGAGGTAAGCGTATCGGTCGGCCACCGTCGAGTATCTTTGATAATCGAACGGCGCCAGCCCCAGCGTGGGAAGCAGGCCGATCGCGAAGGCGGCCGCCGCCGTCCCCGCCCAGTGGGCTCGCCGCCAGCACAGTCGGCAGGCGACCAGCAGACCGATCGGCGCCAGGCAGGCGAGCCACGCCAGTGGGTGAGCGATGACCCATCGTGGCGAACGGCCATAGTCCGGGACCAACCCCGCCGGCCAGACGAGTTTTCCCAGGTAAAAGCCGACGGCGTCCAGCGCGACGATCGCTCGCTGCGGCCCATCGGGCGCGGGCACCGACGTGCCCGGCAGCGCGATCCGCGTCGCCAGCACGATCGGGACGCTCGTCGCCACCCACACCCCCAGCGGCAGCGCGATTTGGCGCAATCTGCGCCTGCGCAGGCCCAGCTCGATGGCCGCGACGATCAATGGGACCGCAACTATCGAGGGTTTGGTCAGCATCCCCAGCACAAACGCGATGGTGGCCAATGCGTAGTGGCCCCAGGCGAAGCGCGTTCCGTTCTGGCGGGCATCGGAGAAGCGCAGGAACTGCCACGTCGCGAACAGCGCGAACATTCCGCTGAGCGGCGTGTACATGCTCGCCGCCCACGCGACCGCCTCCACCTGGAACGGGTGCAGCGCGAACAGCATGGCCCCGGCCAACGCCGCCCATCGCCCGCGCACCAGCCGCCTGAGAATCAGGAAGACCAGCACCGCGCCAATCGCGTGCGCCAGCAGGTTCGCCGCGTGAAACCAGACGGGGTTGAACGTGGCCCTCCCGTCCGCGGCCACGCCGCGTGCCCGCATCGCCAGCAGCCCCCACAGCGTGTACGTGACCGGTACGTAGAACTCGCGCTTTGGCGGCGGGACCCAGTAGTGAAAAAGGTTGCTTAGCCGCGGCGGGTTGTAGTCCGGATTCTCGGTGATCGCTTCGGCGTCGTCCCACGATTCGATGAACCCGTGCCGCAGCACGGGACTGAATACGAGCATCGTAAGAACGCCCACCAGCAGGGCGGCCGCCAGATCGCCCCCTCTCGACTGCGACGTGGTCATTGCGCGCTCGGTTCCGCTCGACGCGCAACCGCTCGGCACTCCATCACTACGCTGTCCAACCTCGGCAGGCCTCACTTAGTGCAATCTTGAACCCCGCGATTACTTCGTCAAGCGCCTCATGGAATCAGCCCCTGCTTCTGGTACTGACCCAGCCGGTAGTAGAGCTTGCGGATGCTGATGCCAAGTTCGGCGGCGGTGGCGGCGCGGTTGCCGCGGTTCTTGGCCAGTACCGCCAGGATGTGCCGCTGCTCCAGTTCCTCCAGCGACATGGGGGCATCCAACTGCTCCGGTTGCGGGAAGCGAACCGGCTCGGGTTCCGGCTCGGGCTCGGGTTCGGGCAGCTCCGGCTCGACCAGCTTGAATCGCCGTCGCCGGGCCCGGTCCAGGGCCTGCTCGATGGTGCCAAGGGCACAAGGCTTGGTGAGAAAATCGACTACGTCCAGGTGGATCGCTTTCCTGGCGGCTTCGAGGTCGCCGAACCCCGTCAATACGATCACCTGCACGTCCGGCTGCTGCTGGCGAAGCCGCTCGAGCATTTCCAGCCCACTGATGCCGGGCAGGTTGAGGTCCAGGATGAGGATGTCAAACGCCCGCTGCTCGGCGGCCTTGAGGGCGGTTTCCCCGGTGGCGGCGGGCATCGGGCTGAACCCCATCTCCCGCACCGCCCGCGTCAGCATCTCGCGCAGCCGGCCCTCGTCTTCAACGATCAACACGTCGCGCGCCTCGCCGGGCGGGCCCGTCGTCGGTTCCTTTTCCTTCATTTGCACTCCTTCGCCGCGGCCGGGAGCTCGACGGTGAACCGGCTGCCTTGCCCGACGCCCTCGCTCTCGGCCCGGATCCGTCCGCCGTGGTTTTCCACGATGGCGTGAGTGATTGACAAGCCCAGTCCCGTCCCGGGCGCGCGGGCGCCCGGCTTGCGGGTAAAAAACGGCTCGAACACGTGCTTGAGCGAGTCGAGCGACATCCCGTAACCGTTGTCGGCCACGCACAGCTCGACCCACCCGTTCTTCCGCCGGCCCTCGATCAACACGCGCCCGTCGCCCGGGCTGACCGCCTGAAGGGCGTTGACCGTCAGATTGAGCAGCACTTGCTTCATCTCGGTGGCGTTGGCCAGCACTTTCAGCGGGCCGTCGAACTTCAGCTCCAGCTCGCGGTCGCGATAATCTTTCAGCCCGCGCGCCAGGACGGCCACTTCGCGGGCGACGGAATCCAGCGAGAGCGTCTCGCGACTGTCGCCGCCCCCTTTGGCCAGCGACAGCAGCTTTCCGGTGATGTCTTTGCAGCGGAACGACTCGTCCCGGATCACTCGCAACACCTGCCGCGTGTCTTCCACCGCCGATTCGTCCGTGCTGCTCGCCAGTCGCCGCAACGACAGCTCGGCATAGCCGGAGATGATGTTCAGCGGGTTGTTGATCTCATGGGCCACCCCCGCGGCCAGGAACCCGACGCTCGCAAGCCGTTCGGACTTCACCAACTCTCGACTCTTGGCGACGACTTTTTCTTCCAGCTTTCGATAGAATTCGCCAAGTTCCCGGGCCATTCGATTAAACTCGGCGGAGAGCTCGACAAATTCCTTGTCCCCGGTTTCCTCGACGGCGCCGCTGAATTGTGCCGCCGCCACGCGCCGAACCCCTTCCCGCAGCCTCTCCAGCGGCAGCATGACCGTTCGGTACTGGAGAACGCTGCTGATTGTTGCGGCGGCCAGGGTCAGGATGAAGATTCCCCCGATCGCCAGCATCGTGTAGCAAACCCGCTGGCCGGCCTTCTTGTCGTTGATCTCGATGAAGCTGCGGCAGAAGCCGACGGAGTATTCGATTTCGCCCCGTGCGGCGTCGAGCGCCTCGATCGCCTTCCGCGGGTCGCTCGCGGCTAATGCATCGGCTAGACTGGCGGCGGCCGCTTCGGCGTGACTTACGTTGTAATTGGCACGCTCCCGAGCGATGAACTTTCTGACCGCGTCGGCGGCCACGCGAATGTCCGCGGCGGCCTTGGCCCGCTCCGGCACGGCGCCCTCCAGGGCGGGGCGGGCGTGATAATAAATCTTGTTGTCCGCGGCCTGGATCGTCTGCATGTCGTCATACGCCCCGAGCGTGATGTTCACTTGCCGCCGCAGCCCGTCCAATCCCCACATAGACGCCGCTCCGACCAACAGCAACCCCACTACCAGGCCCCAATTGCGCAACAGGAACTTCCACCGCAGGCTCATTTTTTCCTCACCATCGACATGGGGCCGCTGACTACGCCGCCGTAATCTAGTTCGCTTGGCCCTTTGGCTATCATACCTGCAAACTTTGCAGCAGGCCCGGCTGTCGGCGCGTCCTCGAGACGCTTCGCCAGCGCATCCCCGACATCGTGATCGACGTCCATCCAGCCGGACCGCGAGCACCATCTCACGCTCACTCTCCCAAAGCTCGCGCCCGGCCAATTCCAGGGCGTCTTCTTCGACAACGTGCAGACGACCCATACGCTGGCCGTGCGAGTCAAGTAGCTGCCCGCCCGCTTGCAATGGGAAAGATGAACGATTTGTCATCCAACCCCCGGGGTTTGGGCGGCAGCCACGTTCATTTCGTGCCTGGATTTTGGCGCTCCAAGACCAAATCCGGCGCTTAGGAGGGTAGACTCGGCGGCCCGTTCTGATAGTTGGCCCGCCACCGATGAGAGGATCCGCCGAAGGAGGTAAGACATGTCACGGAAACAACGTGCCGGAAGGCTTTGTCGCGCCCTGGCCCAGCCCGCCGTCCCTTTCTACTGCTGCGAGCCCCTCGAGCCGCGGACGCTGCTGAGCGCCATCCCAGTCGATGGCGTGGTCGGCAACCCGATCGTGATCAACGGCACCAGCGGCAACGACACGATCGTGCTGTCGGCGCACACGTCCCGCCTTGGCCTCCAGTTTTTCGTCGACTGGAGCATCAACGGCGGCCCGACCCAGACCGCACCCGTCAGGCCCATTGACTGGGTCCTGGTCGACACCGGGACCGGTACCGATACTGTCATTCTCCAACGTACCGCCGGCGCCACCATCATCAACGGCCATGGCGCTGGCGACGTGCTCCAGCTCGGCAATACCACCAACGGCATGCAGGGCATCGGCAGCCAGGTCACCATCAACGACAGCGCAGGCGGATGGAATGTCACCGCCGCCGACACCGCCGACACGACCGCCCGCACCGCGACGCTGAGCGACGGGCTGCTCACCGGCCTCGCGCCCGGCGACATCAAGTGGACCGACGGCCAGGTTAAGAACATCGAGATCGACACCAGCGCCGCCGGCGGCAACACGCTCAGTGTCCTTCAGACCGATGTTCCCACCGCCATCCAAGGCCACAGCACCGGCCCCGACGACTCGCTAACAGTCGGCAGCCCCACTGATGGCGTCAAAGACATCACGGGCGGTGTCGCCATTGGCAACCTCCTGTCACAGAGCCCGTCGGGGTTGTGGAATACCACGATTGACGATCAGAACGACCCTTCTTTCCGCAATTACATCCTCGATGATGGTTCGCTCGCCGTCATAGACCAGGTCGGGACATCCAAGGCGAACATCATCTGGAACAGCCACGCCGTGCGCGACTTCACCCTCAAGACCGAACCGATGCCGGCCGGTGGCGAGGTGGACGTTCGCAGCACCGACGTGCCCACGACGATTGTCACGGGCAGCGATCGATCGGTGAAGGTGGGCAATCCCCTCACCAACGGCGTCCTGGGCATCCAGCGGAACCTCTACGTCAGTGACCCCGCGGGATTCGCGACACTCGCCGTCAGCCAAATCGGCGACTCCACCCCGCGCACAGTGACCCTGCACACGATCTCAGTTCCGGGCGACTCGGCGGCTTACGGCGCCATCGACGGTCTGGCGCCCGCCACAATCGCCTACAAATACGCCGACGTCTTAACGGTGGGCCTGCAATTGGGCGGCGCGTCGAACGCCCCGGCCGCCGTGCACATCGCGGCGACCGAAACGGCCGTCCTGATCGGTGGCGCGGCTTCAGTGGTCGTGGGCGATGCCGGCAGCCTTCAAAATATCGCGGGGCCTCTCAGCATCTCCGGCGGTTCCCTCACGGTGGACGACTCGGCCGACCCGATTTCCCGCAACGCGACCATTTCCCTCTTGAACGTGGGAGCCAATCCGGTGCCGGCGGTGGCGATCGGCGGCTTGAGCCCATCCATTCAATCTCAAGCCGCCACCCTGGTCATCAATGGTGGCACAGGAGCCAACGCGTACACGGTCGACGCTCCGCCGCTCACACTGTCCATGTTTGTCAACCTGCCACACTTCGGCGTCGTACTCAACACCGGCAGCGGCAATGACACGGTCAACGTCGTCGCCAGCGCGTTTGGCGCCCCGCTCACCATCAACGGCCAAGGCGGCAGCGACACGTTCACCGTCAACTACAGCAACTCGATCACCGATAACCTGATCTTTAATGGCGGCACCGGCTCCGACACGCTCATGCTCATCGGCCCGACAGCTAACGCTCAGTTCAGCCTCACGGCCAGCACAGTCAACATCGGCGCGCTCACCACGACCTACACCGCGGTAAAGACGCTCGCGCTGACCACCGGGATCTTCACCATTACCGGGGATTTGAGCGGTGTGAACCTGAGCACGTCCGGATTTACCACAGCCAAGTTTCAGACAAGCGCCCACCTGGGCGCGCTGAGCATCGGCGGCGGCGCCCAGGTGACGCTGACGCCAGGCGGCATGCCGCTGAGCAACACCCTCTTCTGCACCGGCCTGTCGATCGCCGACAGCGGCAAACTCGATCTGGCCAATAATTCCCTGCAACTGAACTACACGGGAGCCGACCCGATCGCCGCCGTCCGCTCATACCTGGACAGCGGCTACAGCAACGGCTCCTGGAACGGCAACGGTCTGACGACTTCCGCAGGTGACGCGACCCACGGCCTCGGCTTGGCCGACGCGGCCGACGGCGTCGTGCCGGACTTGCCCGCCAACACCCTCCTCGTCCGCTGGACGCGCTATGGCGACGTCAACCTGGACGGCAAAGTTGGCTTTGCCGATTTGGTTGCCGTCGCCCGCAACTACGGCAAGGCAGGCCTGAACTGGGACCAGGGGGACGTGAACTACGACGGCGCCGTGGGCTTCGACGACCTGATTGCCGTCGCCCGGAACTACGGCGCGACCGCCGCACTTCAATCGGCGGCGGCGATGCTTGCCGCCGCCCCGCTTGAGATACCCATCAAGACGCGAAGACGTCGATGACTCTCGCTTGGGAAAGGAGCCACATCATGCCCATTAAGCGACTTGTCCGAAAGACACGGAGCAGATTCTCCAACCGCCTGCCTGCTCTTTATCGCTGCGAGGCCCTTGAGCCGCGGACGCTGCTGAACGCGATCCCCGCCGATGGCGTGATCGGCAACACGGTCACGATCAAGGGAACCGCGGGCAATGACGTGATCACGATCTCGTCTCACTCCGACCGGCTCGGCATCCGTCAATTCGTGGACTGGAGCATCAACGGCGGGCCCACCCAAAGCGCGGGGGTGTCGCCCATCGATAGGATCTTCGTGGACACCGGCACCGGGGAAGACGAGGTGAACGTGCTGAGCACGCCGGCCGTCGGCATGACCATCCAAGGCGACTCTGCGACGGAGGACATCCTTAACCTGGGCGTGAACAGCCCAAATGGGCTTCAGGGAATCCACGGCGCGATCACGGTCTTGAGCACGTCGGCGTTGTGGGGCATCAGTGCCGACGACAGCGCCGACACGGCCTCCCGCACAGGTACGCTTAGCGACGGCTCTCTGACCGGCCTGGCCTCGGCCAACATCACCTGGGACCCCAGCAAGTGCACCGGCTTGCTCGTCAACACCGGCAGCGGTGGCGGGAACACACTCGATGTCTTTCAGACGAATGTCCAGACAACCATCCAGGGCCACAGCACCGGCGCCGACGATACGCTGGTCGTCGGAAACCCCACTGATGGGCTGGTGGACATCACCGGCCATGTAACGCTCGCCAGCCCCATGCCCACCACCGGATTGTGGCACCTCACCATTGACGATCAGGCCCACAGCTTTAGCGGCACGTACCTGCTGGATGATGGGTCAATTGGTGTGGGCCCGGGCGACGTGCAAAACATCTTTCCCAAAATTAACTGGATCAGCAACGCGGTGCGCGATCTCACCGTCAAAACGGGTATGCCCAGCAGCGCTGGCGCTGTCTCTGACGTGTTTATATTCAACGTCGACGTGCCCACGACGATTGTCGGCGACAGCCCGAATCTGTCGGTTGAGGCGGGCGCCAGCGGGAATGGTCATACGACGGGTGTTCAGGGAATCGTTCGCCCCCTCTACGTGACAGACCTCGCCGGGTCTGGCAGTCTGGACGTCGGACAGTCCAATGATCCCACACCGCGGACAGTGACGCTGCACACAATCTTGTTGCCCGGCGACTCCGCCCCTTGGGGTGCGATCGACGGCTTGGCGCCGGCCACGATTGCCTACCGGTACGCCGATATGCGCGGCGCGGGGCTGGGCTTGGGCGGAGGCCAAAGCGCCCCGGCTACTGTTAATGTATTAGCGACGGGAACGAGCGTGGGGATCGCCGGCGCGGCCACCGTGGCCGTGGGCGAGGGTGGAAGTGTGCAGAAAATCGGGGCGCATCTTGGCATTTTCGGCGGCGCGGTCACCATCGATGACTCGGCTGACACCGTTTCCCGCAATGTGTCCGTCTCGCTGGTGGACGCTTCCCCCGGCGGCGGTTTTCCGAGCCCCGCCGTGGCTATCAGCGGGTTGAACTCGGGCGGCATTCAGTGTGCACCAGGGAACACTGTTAGCACGGTCAACGTCACCACTGTGATCGACTGCGGGCCGGGGAACAATGCGGTCACGATTAACGCTCCGCCGCTCCCCAATTCCGGCGGCCTCTCTCTGCCCCCGATCCTGGTCACGGTCAACACCGGCAGTGGCAATGACACGGTCCAGGTCCTGGCGAGTGCTTTCGGCGCCCCGCTGACGATCAGCGGCCAAGCGGGCGATGACGCCTTCACCATCACCTACGGAAACTCCCTCACAGATAATGTGGTGGTAAACGGCGGCGATGGCTTCAATACGCTAACTCTGAACAGCCCAACGGCGAACACGCCCATCGACCTCAAGTCGGGCGCAGTCGCCTTCAGCCCGAGTATCGCCGTCCACACTACCACCACCTATAGCGGCATCCAGACGCTCGCGCTGAACACCGGCGCCTATACCGTCAGCGGCGACCTGGGCGGCGTGAACGTGAACACCTCCGGCTTCGCCACGATCAAGGTGCAGGCAACCACGCACCTTGGCGCGCTCAACATCGGCGGCGGAACGCAGGTGACCCTCGCCGCCGGCGCCACGCCGCTGAGCAAGACCATCTTCTGCACCGGCCTGTCGATCGGCACCGGCGGCAAACTCGACCTGGCCAACAACACGCTGCAACTCACCTACTCCGGGGCCGACCCGGTCGCCGCCGTCCGCTCATACCTGGCCAGCGGCTATAGCAACGGCGCTTGGAACGGAAACGGCATCATCACCTCCGCTGCCGACGCCAATCACGCACTGGGCTTTGGCGACTCACCCGACGGAACCGTCGCAGGCCTGCCCGCCAACACCATCTCGATCCGCTGGACCCGGCTGGGCGACGTGAACTTGGACGGGAAGGTCGGCTTTGCAGACCTCGTAGCCGTCGCCCGCAACTACGGCAAGACCGGCCAGAACTGGGACCAGGGGGACGTGAACTACGACGGCGCGGTCGGCTTCGATGACCTGATTGCCGTGGCCCGGAACTACGGGGCGACTGCCGCGGTCCAATCGGCGTCGGCGATTCTCGCCACCGCGCCACTTGAAATGCCAATCAAGACGCGAAGGCGTCGATGACTCCCGCTTGGGAGAGGAGCTACATCATGACTATCAAGCGACTGCTCCGAAAGGCACGCCGCGGATTTGCCACGCGCGTGGCGCCCGTTTATTCCTGCGAGCCTCTGGAGCCGCGGACACTGTTCAATGTCATCGCCATCAACGGCACAGCTGGCAATGACGTCATCACGCTATCGTCCCACAACGTAATCCGATTCGGCATCCATCAAGTCTTAGTAGACTGGAGCATCAACGGCGGGCCGAACCACAGCGCTGGCGTCCTGCCCACCGACAGCGTCTTCGTCGACACCGGCACCGGGACCGACGAGGTGAATGTGCTGAGCACGGTGGCGGGGGTCGGCACAACGATCCAAGGCGACTCTGCCACAGATGACATACTGAACATCGGCGGCGGGCCGAATGGGCTTCAGGGGATCCAAGGATCGATCACCGTCGCCAGCTCCGCGGCTTTGTGGGGCATCACCGCCGACGACGGTAACGACACCACCGCTCGCACGGGCACCCTCAGCGACGGATCGCTGACCGGCTTGGCGCCCGCCAACATCACCTGGGACCCCGCCAAATGCACCGGCTTGCTCATCGACACCGGCAAAGGCGGGGGGAACACGCTGACTGTCTTGCAGACTAATGTATCCACCCAGATCCAGGCCCACAGTTCTGGATCTGATGATTCCCTGATCATCGGCAACCCTACCGACGGCGTTGCGGATATCACGACTTCCCTCAGTATTGGCAACGCGACGCCCAACCCCGCCGGGTTGTTTACGCTCACGGTTGACGACAGCGGCTCTCAAGTGATCCACCAGCAGTATGTCTTCGAAGACGGCTCCCTGAGCGTCGCGCCGTTCTCCCTCAGCCCTCCTCCGGGCAACATCACGTGGAGCAGCACCGCTGTGCGCAGCCTGATGCTTAAGTCTGCGGCGAAGGAAAATTTCGTCAGGGTTGACTACACCGACGTGCCCACGACGATCATTGGAAATGCTCTGGAGGAAGTGGATGTCGGCGAGATGAGCAGTGCTCTGGGAATCCACCAAAACCTCTATCTCACCAACCTTGCGGGAACTACTGAACTGGCGGTCCGCCGATTTGCAACCGACCCAGCCGCACCAACGGTGACATTGCACACGATCGCCGTGTCCGGCGACCCCAGCCCCTATGGCGCGATCGACGGGCTCGCCCCCGCGACGATTGCATATCGGTACGCCGACGTGCAAGACGTGGTCCTGGATTTGAACCTGAACCAGGTTGGCCAAGCCACCGTGGACGCGAAAGCGACCGGATCGCCAGTTCAAATCCAGGGCGCACAGACCGTCAACGTCGGCGATGCCGGCAGCACCCGGAATATCGTTGGCGCGGTCGACATTTTCTTCGCCGCTACGACCACGATCGACGACTCGTCTGACCCGGTTTCCCGCAATGCGACGCTGTCTCTGACAAAACTGTCGGTGGGGGGAACTGCGGTCGCGATCGGCGGATTGAGCCCTGGCGCCATTCGAAGCGCAGCCCCGAGCCTCGTCATCAACGGCGGCGTCGGATCCGACGACTTCACCGTCAACGCTCCGCCGTCACTGAGCTTACAGCCAGCGCAGATCAGCGTGGTACTGAATACCGGCACCGCGAACAGCGCCGTGCAGGTCCTGGCCGCTGCCTTTGGCGCACCGCTGACAATTAACGGACAAGGCGGGAACGATGCGTTCACCGTCAATTACAGCGACTCGATTCGCGACAACCTGGTCTTTCACGGCGGGGCAGGGCTGGACACACTCCACGTGGTCGGCTTGACGCCTGACACTCCCTTTAGCGTCGCGCCCGGCGCGATCACCTTTGGCCAGGGCACGGCCCAACTCACCACCACTTACAGCGCGATCAAGACGCTGGCCTTCGACGGCGGAAGCTTCACGGTCACCGGCGACCTGAACGGCGTCAATTTGAGCACGCTGGGGTTTTCTACTCTGAAGATTCAGGCAAGTACCAATCTTGGCGCCGTGAGCCTCGGCGACGGCACACAGGCTACACTCGTCGCCGGCGCGTTGCCGCTGAACAAGACTCTTTTCTGCACCGGCCTGTCGATCTCCGGCAGCGGCAAGCTTGACCTGGCCAACAATGCGTTGCAGTTGACCTACTCGGGGGCGGACCCGGTTGCGGCTGTCCGGTCGTATCTTTCCAGCGGCTACAACAATGGAACGTGGAACGGCAGCGGGATCGTCACTTCCGCCGGCGATGCCAGTCACGCCCTGGGCTTTGGCGACTCGGCCGACGGGGTTGTGCCCGGGCTGCCCGCCAACACCATCTCGGTCCGCTGGACCCGACTGGGCGACGTGAACCTGGACGGCAAGGTCGGCTTTGCCGACTTGGTCGCCGTCGCCCGCAACTACGGCAAGACGGGACGGAACTGGGACCAGGGAGACCAGAACTACGATGGCGCCGTGGGCTTCGACGACCTGGTGACGGTGGCCCGAAACTACGGCGCGACCGCCGCGGTTCGCGCCGCCTCGGCGATGCTCTTCGCCGCACCCCTTGAGATGCCAATCAAGACGCGAAAGCGTCGATAACTCCCATTTGGGAGAGGAGTCATATCATGTCTATCAAGCGATCCGTCCCAAGGTCACGCCGCCCATTTGCCGCTCGCCAGGCTGTCTTCCACGCCTGCGAGGCCCTGGAGCCGCGGACGCTGCTGAGCGCCATCCCCGCCGACGGCGTGATCGGCAAGCAGGTCGTGATCAAACTCACCGGACCAAATGACGCGCTCACGCTCTCGTCACACTCGCGGCTTGGGGTGCAGTTCTTCGTAGACTACAGCATCAATGGGGGGCCGACCACGAGTGTCGGCGTATTTCCCGGTGACATGGTCTTCGTGGATGCCCAAACGGGGACCGATACCGTGAACGTGCTGAGTACTATTGCCGCGGTCTCCACATCCATCCAAAGCGAGTCTGCTGCGGATGACATTCTCAACGTCGGCGGCCCTAGCGGCCTCCAAGCAATCCACGGGCAGATAAACGTCACCAATACCGCCGGGTTCTGGGACATCACCGCTGATGACACCGGCGACCCCACCTCCCGCACCGGACTCTTGTTCAACGGCATTCTCAGCAGCCTGGCGCCCGCGGACATCCTCTGGGACGACAGCAAATGTCATGGCCTGGCGATCGACACCGGCAGTCATGGCGGGGCCATGCTCTATGTCATGCAGACCGATGTGCCCACGACCATCCGCGGCCACAGCTCCGGGGCCGATGATTTGGTGACGATCGGCAACTCCGCTGATGGCCTGGGGGACATCAAAGCGGCGCTGAGCGTCGGCAACGAGCCGCGGATCCCTTCGGGACTGATCAACCTCACGCTCGATGATCAGGCCGATCCCGTTTTTGGCGACTACGCCCTCGACGACGGCTCGCTGGGCATCGGAACGAACAATAGTTTCACGCCGAAGGTCACCTGGAACAGCAGCGCCCTGCGGAGTGTCACCTTGAAAACAGAGGGGCCGGTACCGGCCCAAAGCCCGGCGCTGGCTCAGATCGTGAATACCAACGTGGCTACTACGCTCATTGGCGACACCGCCGGGCTTGAGGTAGACATCGGCAAGCCCTTTACAGGCTCGCCGATGGGCATCCTCGGCAATGTCTTCGTCACCGACCCCGCGGGGAACACGCACCTTTCGGTCCAGCCCGGCGCGGCGGTCGCGCCGACGGTGATGCTTCACACGATCGCTGTGCCCGGCGATCCCGCCCCTTATGGCGCGATCGTCGGTCTGGCGCCGGCGACGATTGCGTACCGGTACGCCGACACCGCAAGCGTAGCGGTGGGCGGCGGGGGGCAAAAAGTCCAAGTTGCGGCGACGGGAACAAACGTATTCATCGAGGGCTCGCCTGCGGTGAGCGTGGGCGATGCCGGCAGCGCGCAGAACATCGAAGGGACTCTCAGCATTTTCGGCCCTTCCGCTACAGTGGACGACTCGAGCGATCCCACTGTGCGCAATGCAACTATCTCCCTTGTAAAACCCAGCGTCACCGGCCTGATACCATGGGCGGCGATAGGAGGCTTGAGCCCGGGCAGCATCGAGGCTTTCGCTCCCGCCACCAGCACCCTGACTATCGATGGCGGCACCGCGGACAATACGTATACCGTCAATGCTCCCCCCCTGACATTGCCCCCCGGGTCGCTCATGCCGCACGTCGCTGTCGTACTCAATACGGGAGGCGGCAAAGATTCGGTCCAGGTCCTGGCATCGGGACTCGGCAAACCGCTCACCATCAACGGCCAGGGCGGCAACGACGCGTTCACCGTCAATTACAGCGCTTCCATCGCGGACAACCTGATCTTCAACGGAGGCACCGGGGCCGACACGCTCACCCTGATGGGCCCGATGGCCGGCGCCCTGTTCAGCCTCACGCCGGGGACAGTCACCTTCGGCACTCTCACCACCACCTACACCGCGATCAAGACGTTGTCGCTGGCTACGGGGGCCTTCACTGTTACCGGCGATCTCGGAGGTGTCGACCTGAGCACTTCCGGGTTTACCACTGTGAAGATTCAGGCGAGCACCCATCTTGGCGTGCTCGGCATCGGCGGCGGAACGCAGGTCACGGTTGCTCCCGGCGCCATGCCGCTCAGCACCTTCCTCTTCTGCACCGGTTTGTCCATCGGCGCTGGCGGCAAACTCGACCTGGCCAACAACGCGCTGGAACTGACGTACGCGGGCGCCGACCCGGTCTCCCTCATCCGCTCCTATCTGGCCAGCGGCTATAACAGCGGGGCATGGAACGGCAGCGGCATCGTCACCTCGGCCGGTGACGCCACTCACGCCCTCGGTTTTGGCGACTCGGCCGACGGCATCGTGCCGGGCCTGCCGGCCAATACCCTCCTCGTCCGCTGGACCCGCTACGGCGACGTCAACCTCGACGGCGCCGTCGGCTTTGCCGACCTGCTGACCGTCGCCCGCAACTACGGCAAGACTGGCCAGAACTGGGACCAGGGCGACATGAACTACGACGGCGCCGTGGCCTTCGACGACCTGGTGACGGTGGCTCGGAATTACGGCGCTATCGCCGCTCTTCGGCCGGCGGCGGCGATCATCGTCCCCACACCCTTGGAGATGCCGATTCGAAGGCGAAAGCGTCGATAATTGGCCGATGGCGCACCGTGCCGGAACCTGCGGCGTGCTGAGGCGTCTATTCCTCCAATAGCCGACACAGGAGGTATCGCAATGACGCTTCGCGGATGCGACGACACAGCCGGCGCTTGAATTCCAGCCGCGTCGATAGTCGCAGCCCGGTCCCGAGCTGGCCGATCGTCGAGAACTGCTGCGCCCTCGCGTCGCATATGCTACACTGCACGACGTGCCAGCCGCCTTCTGGGACAAGCCGCGGATTATTCAGGCCCTGCGGGAGGCCCACCGGACCGGCGGCGATCTGTCGTTCACGGCGATAAAAGCTACGAAAAGCGGGCTGCTCTGCGCCGCCGCCGCCCACTTCGGCAGCTACCGCGCGGCCGTCGCGGCGGCGGGCATCGACTACACGCAAGTGCATCGGCGGCCGGCAATCTGGAACCGACGCCGCGTCATCGAGCTGTTGCGCGACCTGCACCGCCAGGGGGCGGATCTGCGCGAGTCCCGCGTCGCCAGGAATGTGCCGGGTCTACAGCCCGCCGCCAGGCATTATTTCGGGTCATATCGTAAGGCCGTGCTCGCGGCCGGCCTGAAATACCCGCCGACCAACCCGGGGCCATGGACGGCCCGGCGGGTGCTGGACGCCATCCTTGAGCGATCCGCGAAAGGGGAGGACCTTCGTCAGGGCGCGATGCTCCGGACCGATGCGTCGCTGGTGTTGGCCGCCGCTCACTACTTCGGCAGCTATCTGGCGGCGCTGGCCAAGGCGGGCCTCGATCACAGTCGCATCTCGCACCGTCATGCCAAACGCGAGTTGCTTCGCGTGCAGCAGAACCTTAAGTATCCGGCCCCATTCATATTGGCCGAACTGCGGCGGCTGAACGCTGCCGGAGAGGACCTGCGCGATTACCCGATGGGACGTAAGCATCCCCGCCTGATAGGGGCCGCCCGCCGCCGCTTCGGTACCTACCGCCAGGCACTGCTGGCGGCGGGAATCGATCCCCCCTCACCGCGACGCAGACGCTGGGAGATGGCCGAAATCCTCGACGGCATCCGCGAGGTCTTCAAGACGCACCAGCGGCTCACCAGCAACCAAGCCCGAGGCGTCAACTCCAAGCTCTGGCAGGTAGCGCAGTGGAACTTCGGTTCGTGGGAGCAGGCGGTGCGGGACGCAGGCATCGATCCGGCACGGGCACGGCCTCCGCACGGCGAAGAAGTGCTGGAATTGCTGCGGGCCAAGCACGCCGCTGGCGCTGACCTCTCGTGGGACGCGATGCTTTTGGCCGATCCACCGCTGGTGCGGGCGGCAGGCAAGCACTTCGGCTCGTACCGACGGGCGTTGGGCATCGCCGGGTTGGGGCCGCCGCTTAACGCCGATTCCGTGCCACGAACCTCTCGCCCGCGCGAAGGGCCTGGGTTCACCGCGGATGCCGTGCTGGCGGCGCTCCGGGAGAAGCACGCGGCGGGCGCGGACCTCCGTTACCGCGCCATGTATGCCGCCCATTCCGCCCTCGTGCGAGCGGCCAAGTTTTACTTTGAGTCTTATCTCAAGGCGCTGCAACAGGCGGGCGTCGCTCCCACCACGCCGGGTCGGCGCCGCGTCTACCGCTGGACCAGGGACCGGCTGATTGCGGAGCTGCGGCTGTTGCAGAAGACTGGCCAGGAGCTGAGTCCCTCCGCCATGCAAAAGTCCCACTCGGGCTTGGAAAGCTCGGTCCGCCATCACTTTGGCACGTATCGAAAGGGACTGGAGGCGGCCGGAATCGACCACGAGAAACTCTTTCTCCGCCAGCAGCGGTGGAACCGCTCGACCGTCGTAGACGAGCTGCGCCGGCTCCATCGCGCGGGGCGGAACCTCCGGCCCGCCCCCATGCTCAAATCGAAGGACCGGCAGTTCTACGCGGTCGTCCGCCAGCACTTCCGAACGTGGTGGGCGGGGCTTGAAGCCGCCGGGATCGACCGGCGCTCACTCCCCCGGCCCAGCCACCATTTCTGGACCCAGGAACGGGTCGTTGAAACGCTGAAGCGGCGGCAGGCGGAGGGCAAGCCGCTGCATTGGTCCGGCATCCAGAAGACCGACGGCAAGCTCGCCAACGCGATTCGGAAGAATTTCGAATCGCACGATGCGGCCCTCGAGGCGGCCGGCATCGACCCGGCGCAGGTGCGGCTGCGGCCCGCCCACAATCGTCGCGAACCGTACTGGACAGACAAGCTGGTGCTTCAGACGCTGCGCGACCTGCACGCGGACGGCCATGACCTGCGCTATCGCCCGATGAAGCAGAAAAGCCAGCCCCTTTTCTTTGCGGCTAAGAACCTGTTTGGCTCCTATGTCAACGCCCTCAAGCAGGCGGGGGTCGATTACTGGAACATGTCGCAGGACCAACTGGCCCGCGAGCGGTCGGCAAGACAGTCGGTCAGTTGCGCGACGGGGGTTGACCCGAGCGTCGTCGATCAGAATTTCGCCGGTGCGGTGGACGTCGCGGTCGATGGAGCGGGCGCGATGCGCGAATGACCGGCGTCTTCGCCGCCGCTGTCTTCGACCCCGGCTTGATGAGCGCCGACGTCACGGCTATCGTCCGGTTCGTCAAATCTTCTTCCACCTGGGAGGTCCAATGCGACGCGCTAAGCTTCTGGTCGCGGGCCTGATCGGCGCCGCCGTGTCATTCTTCCTGACGAATACCCTGAGCAGCCGGGCGCCCGCCGCCGAGGAGTCGTCTCACGAAAGGCGGGCGGCGGAATTGTTCTCGGGCCTCTATCCCACGAAGGCACCGAACGGCAAGACCTATTGGATCAACGATCGCGAGGCCCGCGATTGCTATTGCAACTGGGGCATGTGGACGTACGGCGGCGGACGCGAAGTCATTTTGGAGTGCGGCGTAGTCCGGACCAACCGGTTGCGAGCCGTGAGAAGATCGAGGACCAGGTCATGGACGTGTCCACGCGGCTGATCATGTCGCCGGACGCGGCAAATCAGATTTCCCAGGTCTTGAGTTCCGCGGTCGCCACCACCGAGAAGTGGAGCCATGAATCGCCCTCGCATTCCGCGACCCACCCGTCGCTGGACCCGTCGACGCCGTGAGGGGCTTTTGTGGCACAGTCCCGGCGCGCCGCGACTGTGTTCCGGCGAAGGCGAAAGATCACGAGTTCACTTCGAACTTCGGTCGAACACAGCCGAGGCGACGCCGAGGGGGCCGCGCCACATTTCACTCTTCCGGAGTGAGAGAGAGGAGGGGTCCGCTGACTGGCCTTTGAGCTTCTCACGGACACGCTGAGCCGCCGACGGGTTTGGGGGGGCCAGAAGTGGGCCCACTTAGCCGTGTGAGAGCCCGCGACTTGGCCGCCCGCGGCGGGCGACGACGGCAAGACAGATTCCGAGCAGCAACCCCGCTGCGGGCTCCGGGACCATCGCGATGAAGCCGTGTTGGTGGTCGCTGACGTACGAGCCGACGACAACGTCTCCGGAGATTCCCTCGACGGACGTGTCCGTCCCAGGTCTTGCCAGCGGTCCATTTATAAACGAGAACTCCGCGCCGTCGAAGATGTAACCGAAACCACGGCTGTCGTATCCCACGACCGCGCCTCCGGAAACAGCGGTAGCGTAGCTCAAACCCGCGCCCGGAGGGTCTATTGTCCGGAAGCTCGATCCATCGTAAAGAAAGCCGTGGGTTCTACCGCTTTCATCGTTGTAGTCTCCGACGATGTCCTGGCCGAAGATGCCGTGAGCGCCTGTCGCCATCGCAGACGGTACGTCCAATGTCATGTAAGTCGAGCCGTCATAAACGAATCCATGCAGTTTGCCGGTATCGCGATCGTTGTACGACCCGACTACGGTGTGGCGCCACACGCCAGTGGGGTTCGGCCCCTCGTAGGCCGTCGGCAGTTGCAGCGTGGTGAAAGTCGATCCATCGTAGACGAACCCAATGGGTTGGCTGGGTGCGTCACCGTTATTCCCGACGACTACGTTGCCTGAGATGCCGTTCAGGAACGTTCCCACGCCAAGCGGGTCGTCTAAAGTGGTAAAGCGGGAATCGTTGTAAATGAATCCATGGATGTGGCGACTGCTGTCCTCATACGTTTCAACAATTGTGCCCCCATCAATGCCGGTGGCGTCCGTCCACATAGCGCCGGGAACGTCGAACGTGTAGTATTGAAAGCCCGCCAAAACCGACGTGCCCCGCGTGGCAAGAAGAGCGAACGCGGTTATGGCCCAGCGGGCGGATGCAAACGCCCGGCAGGCAGTAAATGGGCGTATTCTCATAGTCTTCTCCGCTGCGAACGCGAAAGGCAGCCGGCGCCGTTCAGCAAACCCTACCATGTTGCCACGCCTGACTTCAACGGAAATCCGTTGTCGCCGAGTAGTCCTCGCGCGGCCGCCGCCGTTCACGCGCGGCGGCTTCCCGTGGAGCCATCGCCCGGTCGCGTCGAGCAAATCGCACAAAGCTGTAAGCCGCTCGGCTGGGGCGCCTGGAGGACAGAAACGGGGGCGCAGCTAGTTTCGAACAACGAGCTGCGCCCGTGTATGGTGTCCCGCGGATCATTATTCGCGGTCGAGTGCATCGAACTCGGCGTCAAGCCGCCTCTATTCTTGGCCGGCGTGGCCCGGTTTGTTGCTCTGCTTTCTTGTCCAGCTCCTCCGTGGAAGCGGCGGCGATCAGCGGCCGCGTTCGGCGTAGACGCCGGCTTGATGAATGTTGGCGTCACGACTTTCGTCCGGTCGATTAAATCTTCTTGGCTCTCCGCGAGAGCCGCTGATCCTTGTATACGGCTCATCCGAACAGGTGCAGTACCCGTAAGCGGAAGTGGCTGAAGTTGCTCATGCCGCACGCCCGCCACAGGATGGCCCGCAGGCCG
>Ga0073928_10003963_pt1 | contig 22538 bp, 25 predicted proteins | sample PaiPotPPA55metaG_FD_76969 | JGI IMG/M metagenome (GOLD analysis project Ga0073928, IMG submission 76969) | Iron sulfur acid spring bacterial and archeal communities from Banff, Canada, to study Microbial Dark Matter (Phase II) - Paint Pots PPA... ...
AGTACGGAAGCAATGTGGGCGCGATGATGCTGCACGCCGCGCTTTTCAGATGCCGAAAGCTCCGCTGCATGTAACGTCGAAACATATTGGGGATGCGCGTCGTGAACGAGCAACAATTCGTTCGAATCAATTTCATACATCGAAAGCAAGTCATGGATGGTCTCCCGGAAGGAGCAGCAGGATTAGAAGTGATCAAATTCACCAATGTGCTGGCTGACGAAGGCTTGGCCATCCACGACGAGGGTAATGGTGTTTTTGAGATCCGCGCCTAAAGCGAGGATGGGGCGGTTGGTTGGAAATGTAGCAGCGGCGCTGGGGGCGTATCCGCGCGCCCGGCGAAGAATCGCCGGACCAAAAGCACCCACACGAGCAACCGAATCGTCCACACGCCGGGCGATGGGCCGTTCGCCGACTAGGAAACCGTCCGCGATGGCGGAGAGTTGTTGCAGCGCATCTTCGTCCTGGTAGGCGATTGGCTCACTGGAGCGATTCGCGCTGGTCATGACTAGAATTTCGGGGGCACCGGCGACAAACAACAGACATTGCAACGGGGTGTAAGGCAACATCACGCCGAGATCGTCATTGTCAGGCGCAACCCCAGCCAATTCGACTCTCGCTGGCCCAAGAACAATGGGACGGGCAACGGAGTTCATCAATGCTTCTGACTCGGGTCCGAGATCAACTAGGCTGCGAGCGACGGCAATATTCTTTACCATCAAGGCGAACGGCTTTTCCTTGCGGAATTTCCTGGCTCGCATAGCGCCAACAGCTTCTGCATTTTTCGCGTCGCAGGCCAGATGGTAGCCGCCGAGTCCCTTCACAGCCACAATCCTGCCTGATCGAAGGTAATGCACTGTCTTTCGAATGGCATCTTCATCGCCGCGCACAACTTCATCGCCCGCTCGAAAATGATAATGTGGTCCGCAGGCGGTGCATGCGACGGGCTGGGCGTGAAAGCGCCGATTCCCAGGATCGCCGTACTCCGCTGCGCAATGTTCATCCAGGGGCCAGTCGGCCATTGTGGTTTTGGGGCGATCGTAAGGCAGACTTCGAATAATGGTGTAGCGAGGACCGCAGTTCGTGCAATTAATGTAAGGATAGTGATGGCGATGATCTTGCGGATCGAAAAGTTCTTGGAGGCACTTCTCGCACACCGGCAAATCGGGCGAGACTCGAACGGTAGGCTGGCGCTCGCCGGTGCTTTCCCGAATCGTGAACTCCGTCAAGCCAATCGCCTCCGTGGTTTCGGCACGTACTTCTGCTATCGCAGCCGCCTGGGGCGGATGAGTTTTCATTTCTTCGAGGAAGGATTGGAGCGGCCCTTCTTCCCCTTCGAGATGCATCTCCACACCTTCTTCCGCGTTTAACACCCAACCCTTCAAATCATGTGCACGCGCAAGCCTGTAGACAAATGGCCGGAAGCCGACACCCTGTACAACGCCACTCACGCTTATGGAGTAAGCATTTCGCATGGCTTCTATTTCGCGTTCACCACGCAACCCCTGCCCTGCCATCCCACTTGAACGACTTTGCCGTCCTCGACGAGCAGCGGCACCGTGAATGGCGCTTGCGCCAGCAGCCGCATGCGCTCGCGCGCTTGGCTATCAGCCTCGACATCGAATTCCGTGAACTCGCTTCCCTTCCATTCGAGCCATTCGCGCATCTCGCTGGTGTAAGGACAACTTGCCGTTCCGTAGAGCTCCAGATTAGGCATGGCCAAAGCCCTCCAGCGCCTCGCGAATGAGGTGATAGATCGACGCTTGAACTTCCTGGATGCGCGGGATGTAGTCCGATCGAACGATGAGAGGAAAATCTGCAAGGCCGCGACGCACAACCTCACCTCCGTCATAACCGAGCAGGGCCACGGTCAGGAGATTCCTCTTGCGCGCTTCTTCCAACGCCATCACGATGTTTTTCGAGCCGCCACTGGTGGAGATTCCGATGGCAACGTCGTTGGGCCGGGCCTGCGCGATCAACTGCCGCTGGAAAATCAATTCTGTGCCAACGTCATTCGCAATTGCGGAGAGATTCGCAGGCTCCATGGAAAGAGAAACCGCGGGAATGGGTTCGTATCCCGCTGGTGGCATGACGCAATCGATGGCCCAGTCATTGGCGTCCGTGGCCGATCCGCCATTGCCAAAGAGAATGAGCTTGCCGCCTCGTTCGATGCGCTCGCGAATCGCCATGGCGGCATTGCCGATTTTCTCTGACTCGTCCTTCGCGACCTGCGCGCGCAGTAGCGCGTCATCATGCACTTTCATCTGGATGGAGGCGGCAACTTCCGCGACGACATCAAACGTCTGCTGTTTCTCTTTGCCGAGAAATGGATAGAGAAAACCGGCTTCTCCGACGTCATGACCTAATTCTCGATGCTCGAAGAAGACGTGCACCGTCTCCCAGAGCGTGTGATAGAGAATTTCGATCAACTCCTGATGAATGAAGGCATCCTGCGTACCAGGGTTGCAAAAGTAGGAGCCTTCTACACCCGGCAACGCGAACGTCATCGCCTTGCGTTGGCTTGCTGCGCCCAACGCAGCGCATACTTCGGGGTCGCCTTCGGGCGGCCCGAAGCCCATGACCATGTCGTCGGCTTGGACGAGGGTTTTCAGCCACGGCTCAAAAGCGACAGAAAGATCAAGGGCGGGGAGCGCGCGTTTTCCGACGATGACCGGATGCACGAATTCGACCGAGACGTGCTGCGCGTCCGTGGAGTACGGCCCACGCCCAAATGCCAGAAGCCGGCCGCCGCGAAGAAACCGCTCAGACATTTCGCGGCAAGCCTCCGCCAAGCGAGAGGCTTCCAATGCAAAAAACGATTCGAGCACTTGATTACGCGCAAGCAATCGCTGTTCTATCTGTGCCGTCAGTGCCAGACCCGTCGCCATCGTGAATCCTAACAAATCCGGGGTAGAGGGTCGCCCACCAGCATGTCCACCATGCGGCTTCCGCCATAGAGAGTCGTCACCAGTACTGAACCGGCGGGTTGTTCGCGGACTTCCCCAATCATTTCCGCTTCTGCTCCGCCTTGGGTTACGCGCAAAACCTGCAGCGCCGATTCTGCATGCTCGGCGGAAACGATGGCGAGGAATTGCCCTTCATTCGCTATGTGTAGGGGGTCAAGGCCGAGGAGTTCGCAGGCGCCGCGCACGGAATCGCGGACGGGAAGCTTTTCTTCGAAGAGAACAATTCCGTGGCCACAGTCCCGCGCCAATTCGTTCAGGGAAGTGGCAACGCCGCCACGCGTAGGATCGCGCATCCAGCGGACGCCTGCGCCAGCTTTGCTGACGAGAGCCTGCACGAGCGGAAGCACGGAGCGCGTATCCGAACGCAGGTCGGCTTCCAGGTCGAGTTCTCCTCGAGCCAGCAATATCGTGATGCCGTGATCTCCGATGGGGCCAGAGAGCAAAACCTTGTCGCCCGGGCGCACAGACTGCGGAAAAATTTCGACGCCGGAAAGCAGTCGCCCAATTCCGGTCGTGGTGATATACATGCGGTCGGCTTTGCCATGTTCCACAACCTTGGTGTCGCCACCGGCGATCCTTACGCCCGCCTTCTCCGCAGCACAAGCCATGGCGCGAACTTCCGCTTCCAAAACATCCGTTGGCAATCCGGCTTCAAGAACGTAGGTGCAAACGATCGCTTCCGCCCTCGCACCGGACACTGCGAGATCGTTCACGGTTCCATTGATTGCCAACTCGCCGATGGAACCTCCGGGGAAACGCAAGGGACTGACCACAAAACTGTCGGTGGTCATAGCGATTCGCGTTCCGTTGATCTGAATGTGCGCCGCATCCCCCAGGGGACCCGGAGAGGAACCAAACAGAAGAGGAGCAAACAAACCTTCGACTAGCCTTCGGCTGGCCTTGCCGCCGGCGCCATGCGCCATTTCGATCTGCGGTTCGCGGAACCTGATCTTGGTTACAGGGGTGGCCATAGAGATCTCATTCGCTCAATTCGCTGCGGCGCTGGCGATGGTAACAGGTTTGCGATGTTCGTAGTTGTAGTACGCCGCGCAAGAACCTTCTGAGGAGACCATCAGAGCCCCTACCGGTTGCTCAGGAGTGCACTCGTTTCCGAAGAGCTTGCATTGCGCGGGCTTGAGAACGCCTTTCAAGACTTCGCCACATTGCGCCGCTTTCGGGTCGGTAACCCGCAGACCAGGAACCGAGAAGCGTTGTTCGGAGTCCCACTGTGCATAGCTCGCGCGAATTTTCAGCGCGGATTGCGAGATGAATCCCAGGCCGCGCCACTCGAAATAGGGCCGAAGTTCAAATACTTCCGCCATGGCGCGAAGTGCCGCACGATTTCCTTCCCAGGGAACAACACGTTTGTACTGATTCTCGACTCTCGCCTCGCCCTTTCGAAGCTGACGCAGAAGCATGACGATGGATTGCAGAATGTCTAGAGGTTCGAAACCGGACACAACCACCGGCTTGCCTTCGTCCTTGGCAATCCAGTCATAAGGCCGGCAACCAATAACCGTGGAAACGTGTCCCGGACCGACAAACCCATCCAAACGCATGTCCGGCGAATCCAGGATCGCCCGGATAGCTGGAATGATGGTGACGTGATTGCAAAATACAGAGAAATTGCGCAGACCTTCGGCTTTCGCGCGCATGAGCGTCAGTGCGGTGGAAGGCGCGGTAGTTTCAAATCCGATGGCAAAGAACATGACGTGCTTTTCGGGATTGTTGCGCGCCAGTTTAAGCGCGTCCGCAGGCGAATAAACAATTCGAACGTCCATGCCACGGGCTTTGTATTCCAGCGGGCTCCCGTGAGTTCCTGGAACGCGCATCATGTCGCCAAAGGCGGCAAAGATGAAATCTGGTTGCCCCGCCAGAGACAAACCGTCGTCGATCCGGCCCATCGGGAGAACGCAGACGGGACAGCCCGGACCATGTATCAATTCGACGTTCGCCGGCAGCAAATCTTTCAGACCAAAGCGATAGATAGCGTGGGTATGCCCACCACAAACTTCCATGATGCGATAGTGCCGATTCGGATCGGCTAGCCGGCGAATTTCTTTACCTGCTTTGGCGATGAGTTCTGGCGCGCGAAATTCGTCGACGAATCTCATTGCTTCAGCCTTTGATTCGATTCATCTTGCTCTTCATTCTCCAAACCATAGCCGCGCACTTCTTCCATCGCAGCGTCGGCTTCCCCAAGCATGGCGAGAGTTCGCATTTGATCCATGGCGTCAACCTCGCTGATCTTGCTCATCGCAAAACCCACGTGAATCAGCACCCAATCTCCTGGAAGGGGCGGTTCGTCCGGCAAAAGTCCCAAATCCACTCTGCGGCGCACACCCACAACATCAACGACAGCCAGATTCGTATTTTCCGAATCCAGCTCGACGACTTTTCCCGGTATGGCTAGGCACATGACGCGCCTCCCTCGATCAAGACTCTAAGGCCGTTATCTGCTCGCTCTAATTCAGTCCTGTCTACGGGCCACGAACTCAAATTTGAATTTGACTTCGTCCTTCAATCGCAAGGCTCCTCCGGCAAATGAAACGAGCTTGATCCCGTAGTCCGATTGCCGTAACGAGAATTCACCAGAGATGTGCAACATGGCTCCCATATCGGTGACGCGAGCGTCAAAAGAATGGTTCTGCTTTACGCCGTGAAACGAAAGTTCTCCGTTAACACTCGCAAGAAGCAGCTCATTGCTCAGCTTCTGTACCTTTATTTCCTTGCTTTCATATACCACGGATGGGAAACGGCTTACTTCAAGAACTTCCTGATACATCAGCTGTTCGAGTTTCTTGCGATCATCGCTCTTCATTTCGTCAAGCACTTCCATCGCGCTGGTCCGTAGCGTGATCCGCAGAAGCGCCTTCTCATAGGATTCGGGGACAAACTGAATCTCTCCGTCGAAGTCCCGCATTCCAATTGTAGGGTTATGGCCCAAAGAAGAAAGCAATCCGGTTGCGAAAGCTTGCACGGTGAACCGGCTCGCAGATGGATCGAATAAAAATTTCACTGGCGCAAGTCCTCTTTGGATTCCTGTCTGCATAATGTAATCCCTGCTTCTTAATTCTTCCTGCGCCCCAGAATAAAGTACCCACACTTGAGCTCATCCTTCAGTTTCAGAGTGCCCCCCGCGACCGAAGCAACCTTCAACCCGTAATCGAACTGCATGAGAGAAAAAAAGCCTTGCGCGCGTAATGTGTCTTCTCCGGCCATTAGTTGCGCCTCAAATCCCATGCCTCGCGTAATCCCATGAAGCGTCAGATCGCCAGCCACATTGAGTCGATACGTGTTTTCGGCGGTCTTCGAAGCGGTCACGCGCGAGCTTTTGTACTCGATCACTGGATACTCGGTTTTCTCCAAGACTTCATCAAACATGACGCGCTCAATCTCTCGTCGGTCAGCGCCACTAACTTCGTCCATGATCTCAAGCGATGCCACGTTAATCTTCAAATGAACCGATGCCTTCTGGATACTGTCGCGAACAAAATCCATTTCTCCGGCAAAATCCCGAATCGCAAACTTTGGGCTATGCGCCACCACGGCTATAATTCCCGCCGCAAACGCCTGCACAGTAAAGAGGCTCGCTCTTGCATCCATCACGAAATGAACCAGCCCATCGTTGACTAGCGCCATCGCCATGTCTCCGTTTCTGCTGAACTGTCCCCCTGAATTGAGCGCAACTCTCGAAGGGCCCAGTTGCTTACTGCGAGTTCCTCACTTCTTACATGGACCGCAGGCGGAAATATCGCTCCAGGTCCGGCAGCGCCGCGGAGGCAAGATTGCCAACACCAATCTGACCGAGATAACGCCGAACGGTCGGATTGGAAAGAACCAGTCCAGCACCAAAGATTACAAGCGCGACACCTCCGAGCATGTAGAGAGTTTCTTTGTCGGTTCCATTTGCTTCACCCGTCCGATTCATTATTTCAACCGCCATGGGAGCCTCCTTGAGCGATGGGAATCCTGTTCACTTCTTTGCAGGCCATTCTCCTGCAAGAATTCGCGTCACCAGCGAATTAACGAGCTTTACAGCATCATCGACGGCGGCTGCCACGGGCTCGCTCAACCCCATCTGTCCTTCTTCCGGGCCGAGGGTCGCCGGTACGCAGCCAACGACCAGTATTCGCTTCAGCTGTCCGCCCATGCTTGCCGCCATCCGCAACACATTGATCGGATTCATGGCGTGGGGCTCAATGAATCCTTGCTGCATTCCGGCAGAATCTAAATCCTTTGAGTCTGGCTCGACAACGAAGAGGGTCCCGGGCTGGCCTTCGCCGGGATAAGCATCCACGAGAATGGTCGTCTCGTAACCTTCCATCAGGGCATACGCGAGGTCAAACCCACGAATCCCAAAGTCCGTCACCCGAACGCCCGACGGAAACGATTGCTTAACGAGCCGAGTCGCGACTTCGACACCGAAACCGTCGTCGGCCAGAAAGATGTTGCCAATCCCTGCAATCAGTATCCTCTTCGTTTCCGCGCTCTGCGGCTCTTCGCTTTTGGCGACGGGTTCCACCTCGCTCGCCGCGAAGAAAAATCGGTGGCCCGGCTGTCGCATCAGGCCCATGTCCCTGCCGGGATCGTCGTCAAGAACCACGCAAACATGCAACTTCCCTTCGTAGTCCTGCTCGATGGATTCAATCGCAGCAATCTTCCCATCGAGCGCCAGATCGAAAACATCGCCGCCAGCGCGCGGCCGCAGCCTTACACGATCTCCGCGCCGGACTTGAGCGCCCAGAATCTCGAGCGACTCAACTGGGGTCTTGTCCTCCAGGAGCTGCCATTCCCATTCGTTCATGGCATCTCCCCCTTGACTGCCCGCAGCCCGCGCAATGCCCCGTGAAGTTTCATGAATTGCTCTTCTGGCATATTTTCTGTCCGCTCGAGGATTTTGCGAGCCCGCTCATCAGACTGCCGCATTTCCTTCTTCTCTTCTTCCGTCATGGTCATGATGCGCAGCGACAGAATCTCATCGATTTCTGCTCCATCGAACAAATCGCCAGGGCTTTCCGGAGCAATCTGCGGATAGTCGTACAGTATGATCGGCGAGGAAAGCATGGTGTCCCGTTGGCCTTCTTCCCCGACGAGTACTGGCCACGTTCCGACGTTTTGGCACGCCAGCGCACATTCGCGGTGCGCTTCGGGGGGATCGATCAGAGAAACGAATTCTCCCCCACACACTTCCAGAATCGTGTGAGCCGAAACGAGCGACCGAGTGAGGGCTTCCTCGCGGCTAATAGGGCCGAAACCCTGGATCCGCGAATCGTTCGAAATCCGCGCAGTCAGTTTGAACAAACCCTGCTTTAGCTGTTCGACCACGAGATCGATCACTCCCGAAACACTTGCTTTGTCGCGCAGAATGATTCCAGCAATAAATCCGCGCTCATCCCGAACTGCTTCTCTCTCCAGCTTGGCGGATAACCGGAAGGGCCATTGCATCGGCTGAGCGACGAGAGAAGAAAGATTGAACTCCGTCACTTCGATCTCTTCTTCAACTGCCTCTTGCCACGGCTGGAAAATCTTATCGTTGACTTCCAGCCTCTCCACCTTTTCGAAGTTGGCTTCTGTTACTGAAGACATTTCATTCGAAGGTGTCAGCAGTCTTCCAATCGACCGCGCCGCCATGCGCAAGAATCTGACCCGTACCACGCATTGAGTCTCCTCATTCCCTAGCGCCAGGCACTCCGTTTGCATCGTCCAGGCATCCGTGCCGCCTTGCGCCTCGCTGTGAGCACGCGGATAGACAACGCCGAAATTGAATCTCTGCCGGTTCTTGATGGCCGAAGGGCGGTAGGGGTAGAGCATGTACCCCTCATAGAGCACGGCCTTCACGATCCCGTCTACCAGAGCGGTATTCATGACCGCACAGTTTCCGGAAGAGCGTTCAACGCCCTCTCCAGGGCTTGTTCCCAAGTAGGAATTCCCTCGCGCACCTTGTATTGATAAAGCTTTTCAAAAGTGTCTCTTTGCAAGGCAAGCCAGGCGGAATTTGGGTAATACACATCCATCAGGTCTTTCCACACCTTTACCGGCAACCGATACTTCGCTTCTTTATCCCAGGCGATGGGGGCAACTTGCAGCGCTTCACCCTCTTTCTGATAGAAAACGGTTCCACTGAATTGGAAGCACAGCGGCAAATCTCCGCCCGTCACACCATGAAAGTATTTTGTTGCAGCGACGTTGAAATCAAAAGTGCACGGCACAGGAATGTCTACCAGCACACTGCCGGTGAAGCGCGGTACCACCACGCTCGCATGAGTCCACAACATGTTTCGCAACGTCTGACCCCATCGCTCCGGTTCGCCAAAAAGGTCCAGAAGCCGTGTTTGTTCGTTGGCATCGTATTTCCGGCGGGTCACTTCGATCTGGATCTGGGCCCGCAGCGCAACAGTCTGGATAATTTCTTCGCTCGGGTTATTGGCGATGCGTACTTTGAACGCCATCAACGGAGTGGAGGCGTACTGGACCACTTCGACGCTTTCGATCATGAGTTGCAGATCAGGCATGCGCGCCCTCGTGACCGAAACCGGCTCTCTTCTTGAGCGCGGCAAAAAACGCGCCAATCTCGCGCCATACTTCCGTGCCTCCGGAAAGTCCGCGCCAGTGCGTGCGGATCAGGCCGACCAGCTTGTAGCATTCATCGATGGGAACCAGGTAATACTCTGCCGGGGAAGATCCACGGGCATGTCCAACGCGGTTGACCAACAAAGCGGTTACGTCGGCCTCCATCTCGCTGAGGATAGGATTCATCTCGGCGATGTCAGCCCATGTGTCTAGTGAAAGCAACGATTCAGTCGGTCCCGCGGGACTTGGGTACAGAGCGATTACTTTTCCATGCGGCGTACTCCTGAAGAAGAACGCCATCTCAATAGGAACCATCAAGCCGTCCCACTGTCCGTCTGTTAGTTGAAAATCTCGCAGAAATAGTACTCGGCGCGGAACGCGCTTGTACTTCGTGCCACTTTGCCCCTCGAAGAGAATGGCGCAAGCGTCGCATGCGCAAATCAGTTTGCGATTGGCTGGTTCGACGAGGTGTTCATGTTCTACCGGGAGTTCGAGGCTGCACATTTCGCAGCGCTCTCCTGCCGTCCGCTTGCGAGCATACTGGCGAAGGGCCGCAAACGCACTTTCCTGTTGGCGTGGAAGTGCGGGAGGCATCTCAGTCACCGTTCCTTTGAGCCCGCCCAGCGAACAAAGCGGCCATGGCCTGGCCGCTCTCCAGTTGCCCCAATGGTACAAACCCAGAACGCGTCAGCGCCTCACTGGTCTCTTCCACAACAATGGATGTAGCGTCCGGCGCCGCATCTTGTACGACGGCTTCGAGCATAGACTTGACGGACGAAGTAGTGGAACCGCAGCCGCTGGACTTGACGTTAAGCCGCAAGGTAACGACTCCATCCTGGTTGATGGAGATCAATTCTGCGCTCCCGCCACGCGATTCCACGTTACTCCGTGATTTCTCCAGTGCACGCGTCACGCGCGTTCGCAAATCGTCCGGGTGCAGCCCGTACAGGAGGAGCAGGCTGCTGACCAATTCATCGCGTCCACATTTCCGGATGATAGCCTCGCCCGCTTCGCCCGTCCCGGCAGCAAGCTCCAGAATTCGTTCGAGCGCCGCCCCGTGCAAAGCCATCAGCGATTCGAGGAGCTCCTTGGCCGTGGCGCGCGCGTTCGGATCGGCGGTCGACTCGAGCTGCTCGACGATTTCCCCGATCCGCTGAATTCGTTTCTGGAACGCTCTATCCGGCGCCATAGTCTCCTTCAGACAGATACGGAAGCGGATGGCTGCAATTGAGGAGGCAATCAATAATGACAGCGCCCAAGCCTACCCCTCGCTCGCAATGACCAACCGCTTCGGCTCGACGTCCAGGAACGTCAAGGTTGTAGTCCAAACATCGGCGAGTGATGAGTTTCGAGCACCTTTCCATTGCCGAGGTACATGTGTACACCGCACGGCAAGCAGGGGTCGAAACTCCGCACTGTGCGCATAATGTCTATGCCCTTGAATTTGTCCGGGCCATTTTCCTCAAAGAGCGGTGTGTTCTGCACTGCATCCTCGTAGGGCCCTGGTGTTCCGTAAATGTCCCGTGGGTTTGCGTTCCACGGCGTCGGCGGATAGGGATGGTAATTGGCGATTTTGCCGTCGCGAATGACTACGTGATGCGACAGAACGCCGCGCACCGCCTCGTGGAAGCCACAGCCGATGGCATCCTGCGGAACGGTGAACTCCGACCACGTCCTGGTTCTTCCCGTGTGCAATTCCGCCAGCGCCTGCTCGGCAAAGTAAAGGGCAGCCGACGCTGCGTACACCTGGAAGTACGTTCGAGCGCGATCGCGTTCGATGGTATTGCTCCACTTCGGAATCTTCCATTCGAACTCGACCTCAGGCAACGACATCGTCTTCGGTAAATACATCTTGACACTTCGTCCGGTCGATTTGATGTAGCCGTTGTCCACGAGGCCTGCCAGCGCCGTCGCCCAAAGGCGTGCGATCGGTCCGCCGCCCGTGTCGAGTGCCAAATGATCGCCGGTCCTCTTGTCGAGCCACCGTGGTGACATGACCCAGGTGTATTTACCAGCAAAGTCGCGCTTCTGAGGCCTCGGGATCGTCGTCTGGTTCCACGGATGATTCTGATCCACCGGATTGCCCAGAGGATCGTTTTTCACAAACTTTTCGCCGTTCTCCCACCCGTCGTAGTACGAGCTTCCGAGCAGGATGCGGATGTTCAGGTTGATGTCCACGAGGTCCGTTGTCACCAATTTGTCGTCGACGACAACTCCAGGCGTGACGTACATCGCGCGGCCCCAGTCGGTCATCTTTTTGTAGGAATAATCGCAAACTGCCGGGTTATTAAACGATCCCCAACATCCCAGCAGCACACGCCGTCGGCCGACCTCTTCATATCCAGGAAGGGCGTCATAGAAGAAATCAAACAGGTCGTCGTGCAGCGGAACCACTTTCTTCATAAACTCCACGTACTTCATCAACCGCACGAGATAGTCCGTGAAAAGCTGGACTGTCGGGACCGTTCCCACTCCGCCCGGGTACAACGTGGACGGATGCACGTGCCGCCCTTCCATCAGGCAGAACATCTCTCGCGTCAGCCGGCTCATCTGCAACGCTTCACGATAGAACGACCCCGTAAACGGATTGAGCGCCTTCATGATGTCCGCAATCGTGCGAAAACCATGAAGATTCGAATGCGGCGCAGCGGTTTTTTCCGCCTTGGCAAAGACGGAAGGATTTGTCTCCTTGACCATCTGCTCGCAGAAATCCACGCCGACCAGGTTGTCCTGAAAGATGTTGTGGTCGAACATGTACTCGGCCGCTTCGCCCAGATTGACAATCCATTCGGCGAGCGCCGGCGGGCGCACTCCAAACGCCATGTTCTGCGCGTAGGTCGCGCAGGTCGCATGGTTGTCGCCGCAGATCCCGCAGATGCGGCTGGTAATGAAGTGCGCGTCCCTCGGGTCCTTGCCTTTCATGAAAATGCTGTAGCCCCGAAAGATCGATGACGTGCTGTGGCACTCCGCGACCTGCCGGTTGTCGAAATCGATCTTCGTGAAAATTCCCAGGCTACCAACGATTCGAGTAATAGGATCCCAGTTCATCTCCACCAGTTTTCTCGAACCGGTTGGCGTTCCTTTTGCCGCAGACGTAATCGTAGCCATGATTTCCGCTCCTTTTTCTCTTAGTACGCCCCGGGTCTATAGCCAGTGGTTAGTTCTGCGCGAGGATGCCGCCATTTCGGCTCTTTGTTCACCGTGTCGTTGGTAAACGCACGCAGAGCTCGGATGGCCTTACCGTAAATGCTGATGCTGGCGGCGGAGATTTTCGCTCCCGGTGGCTCATCCATGAACGGCATGAACTTGTCCGGAAAACCCGGCATCGTGCAACCGATACAGATGCCTCCGACATTCGGGCATCCGCCAATGCCTGCCATCCAGCCGCGCTTTGGCACGTTGCAATTGACAACCGGTCCCCAGCAACCCAGTTTCACGATACACTTTGCAGAACCGTAGACCTCCGCAAAGTCGCCTTGCTCGTAGTAGCCGGCGCGGTCACATCCGTCGTGGACAGTCGCTCCGAAGAGCCACATTGGCCTCAACTGCTCATCGAGAGGAATCATTGGCGCCAGCCCCGATACCTGGTACAGGAGATAGAGTAATGTCTCCATGAAGTTGTCCGGCTGGACCGGGCAACCGGGAACGTTCACGATGGGCAAGCCAGCCTTGGACTTCCAATCCCAGCCTAGATAGTCGGCCAGACCCATCGCTCCAGTGGGGTTGCCCTGCATGGCATGAATTCCGCCATAGGTCGCGCAAGTACCACATGCCACCACTGCCAGAGCCTTGGGCGTCAGCCGATCAATCCATTCATTGGTCGTGATGGGCTGGCCGGTCTTCTGATCGGTTCCCAGCGCCGCCCAGTAGCCTTCCTTCTTGATTTTCTCGTTGGGGATCGAACCTTCCACAACCAGAACAAAAGGCTCCAACTTCCCTTGTTCGGCTTGATACCAGTATTTTAGAAAATCATCTCCATTCTCATAGGCAAGCACAGGATTGTGCAGATGCACCCGGGGCAGTCCAGGGATCGCTCCCAGCAAGACGTCCTCAATGCTGGGTTGCGTGGCAGCGGTTATGGAGACGGAGTCTCCGTCGCAGCCAAGCCCGGCGGTAATCCAAAGGATATGCACATCAGAGACGGGTGAAGGCCTTTGTGTTTTTCGGCCATAAGGAACTGCATCGGGTGTCATTATTAGTCTCTCCTTCCGGGCTCTTGCAAGTCCCCGCAGATACGACTCTACAATCAGGCAATCCCGAAGTTGGTTGCTCCAAGCCAACATTAAGGACAGCCCAAGAGGTTTCCAAGGGAAGCCGTTGGCCCAATTCGGGACAGACGTTTATCGAAAATTTCGATTGGGAGAATTACTACGGCAGGTGACAATCCACAATCAGGAACAGGCGGTATTTGCCATGGGGGTTGGTCGGACGGGGATATAGGGGTATCCCCGATGTGGAAATATTTGCAAGATTTGGTCTAGTACCCGCCTTTCAGATTCACGGTCCATTCAATCGCATGTTGTACGAGCTCGCGAGCATTTCGCAGTACCAGTTTTTCCTTAATGTGCGCTTGGTGGGACTCGATCGTCTTCACGCTGAGGTGCAATTCGTCTGCAATCTGGCGAGTTCCGTGTCCCTCGCCGATCAATCGAAAGACCTCCAACTCCCGGTCCGTTAGGTTTACGAGCGGAGACTTCTTGGCCTGTGAAGCTCCGTGCACATATTGCTGCAACATCGTGTTGGTTAGCCGGTCACTCAGATAGACATCGCCTTGCAAAATTCTTCGGATGGCAACCAATACTCTCTCGGTCGCCTCCTGTTTCATGATGTAGCCATTCGCGCCGGCACGCATGGCACGCTCCGCATAAATGGACTCGTCATGCATAGAGAGGATTAAAACCGGCAAGTTCTCCGTCTTCACGCGGATTTCTTTGAGCACGTCCAACCCATCGGGGCCACTGAGAGAAATGTCCAGTACAACCAGGTCAGGCCGCAGTGTTTCGATTGCATGGAAAGCAGCATGCGCGCCCTCAGCTTCACCGCAGACGGACAGATCAGGTTCGCGGTCAATCAATAAGGCGAGCCCCTGCCGAACAATGGGATGATCGTCTACCAAAAGCACTCTGCATTTCTTCGTCTGGGAAGCAATTTGAGGTTTGGTTGCCATCGGACGCCGGTCCTATTCAACGCTTCGAAGGGGAAACACGCAAGTCACTGTTACACCCCGGCCTTCATTCGGCTGGACTTTCAGCGAACCGCCCACCATGTCCGCCCGATAGTTCATGATGCTGAGACCGACTCCGGGCTGATTAGCCTGCTTCTTAGGGAACCCTTCTCCATCATCTTGAATCATCAGAGTGCCCGTTCCGTTCTTACCCGACAGGCTAATGACTATATTTGCGGCTTTCCCGTGACGTATCGCATTGTTAACCGCCTCTTGAGCGATTCGATAAAGATGCGTCGCCAGATTCGCGTCGTGAATAGAAAGGCGTTTGTCGCAACGGAAACTGCAGCCGATGTGAAACAGCTCTTCCACCTCGCTCGCCCACTTCTTAAGGGCAGACATCAGTCCTTGCGGTTCTGCCGCTACCGGATGGAGGCCCCGCGCGAGTTGACGCGTATAGTCGATTGCCTGATTCACCATTTTCACGATCTTTGCCGCTTCCACTGCCTCCGGTAATGACTTGTCGGAAAGCTTCTCCTCCAGAACCTTGCTCATGAAAGCAACGCCCGTCAGGTGCTGACCCAGGCCGTCGTGCAAATCCTGAGCGATGCGCCGTTGTTCCCTCGCGCTAATTTCCAGGATTGCTTCCTCAAGGCTCTTGCGCTCTGTGATGTCAAATCCTACGCCATGAATGAACCATGGCCGTCCATCGTCCCGCCGAATCATTTTCGCTTCGCATTGAAACCAGAGCACTCTTCCATCGCGCGCCATGACCCGGTATGCGGATCGCAACGGTTTGCCAGAGAGGAACATCTCAGCAGCTTCTACGCTCCATCGCATCTTGTCATCGGGATGAATCTGCTGATACCACCGCACCGGGTCTTCCAGCCATTCGCTCTGGGAAAAACCTAGCGCAGTTTCGATCTGAGGGCTTACGTAGGCTTCGCCGATTCCCTTGTCCAGGTAGGCCATGAACACGACAGCGGGGATTTGCTCAACAAGAGCGCGGTACTTCGCTTCCATGCTCAATAAAGGCGCTTCGGGAACCAGTTTCGACTCTGCGCTTTCCGCGAGATCGAGGTTCGTCCTGGAAATCAACGACTGTTGTTGTAGAAAAACGTCGGCGAGTTCTTGGAGTGCTCGTTCCGCTTCCGACAGATTGCCGGATAGGGCATCCATGTCGATCGCTTTCGCGTCGTCGCATCTCCAATTGGCTTGAGTGAGAAAATCCGGCGCCATTTTCTGCCCCTTGCACTTACAGAAGCGTTGTCCAAAGAAATTGATTCGGCTGATTGCCGCTCGCGTTGCCCCGCGCTCGCATTCAGCCCCTCGTAGGGCTCCTCCAGGTCGGTTCCTTATTGAGCGATGATTGCGTGAATCGGCGCAACGCGTGAATCGCGCGGCCATAGGTCATCACCGCGGCCGAAGAAAGCAGCGAACCCGGCGGTTGGTTCATGAATGGCATGAACTTATCCGGAAAGCCCGGCATCGTGCATCCAATACAAATACCGCCAACATTCGGGCAGCCACCGATTCCTCCCATCCATCCGCGCTTTCCGACATTGCATTGCACCACCGGGCCCCAGCAGCCCAGCTTCACGATGCAAGTCGGCGATCCATATTCTTCCGCGAACTGCGCCTGCTCGTAATATCCGCCCCGGTCGCATCCTTCATGCACCGTGGCTCCAAAGAGCCAGGTAGGACGCAGAGCATCATCCAGCGGAATCATCGGGGCGCGCCCGGCCGCCATGTTGAGCAAATAAAGTAGAACTTCCGTGAAATTGTCCGGCTGCACCGGGCATCCCGGAACGCAAACAATCGGAATCCCCGAGCTCGACTTCCAATCCCAGCCGAGGTAGTCCGCCAATCCCATGCACCCGGTCGGATTCCCCTCCATGGCGTGTATGCCGCCGTAGGTCGCGCACGTCCCTGCCGCAACGACCGCCCAAGCCTTGGGTGCCAACTGGTCGATCCAATCACACGTCGTGATTGGCTGACCAGTCTTCGCATCAGTGCCGAAACTCGCCCAATATCCTTCTTCTTTGTTTTTCTCGTTCGGTATCGAACCTTCAACTACTAAAATAAAGGGAGAACGTCTGCCTTCGGCTGCTTCCCGAAAAAACCGGACGAATTCGTCTCCATTTTCATACGCAAGGAAGGGATTGTGGAAATTGACTTTGGGTATCCACGGAAAGGCTCCGAGGACAAGATCCTCAATGCTTGGCTGAGTCGCCGCTGTGACGGCGATCGTATCTCCATCGCAACCAAGTCCCGCCGTCATCCAGAGGATGTCGATCTCTGAGATCGGCGCCAAATGCCGCCGTATGACTCCGCTCCTGGACTCGTCAAGTTTCATCTTTTCTCGGCTCTTGCAAGGGACTACGTACGTGAGCTACGGCGCTGGGTCAACAACGAGTAGGTGAATACCTCGAAACAGGGCTCCGCCGCGGATTCTAACCAATTCCCATGTTTTCCGCCATGTGTTGCCCAGCATCTTCGCTGGGGGAAATTCCGCCCATCGCTCTTGGTAGACTCACTAGCGTGCCGTCCTGGGGAAAGTACTACGGCAAAATCTGGATATTACCAACGGCAGAAACCAAACCCCGCATTTATGGCGCTCCGGGGTATCCCGTCGGCGTGACGGTAGGTTTAACGTTTCATCTCTTGCGTAGGGACCGCTGGCAATGCAGTTCAGCATTGGGGATGGAAGACTCAATTCAGCGTCTGTCCTGGAGCGGCCCTAATCACGCACCCGGAGATGTTATGGGCCAAGAGGGAGAATTCCCAGAATCAACAAGTAGATACGCATAAAAGATGCAGGTGGATGTAGTGGATTGGACGTTGTGCGACCCAGGTTCTTTGGAGCAGAACATCCAATCTCAGCGAAAGTTCGTATTACCTGTTGGGACAAATAGAGCCCAAACAAAGTCAAGAAAGGAATTTGACGCACATGAAGAAAGTACTCGCAACGATCGCACTCGCAGTTTTCGGGATCGTAGGAACCAGGGCAGCGCAAGAGAAGACCACCATGGTCGGTGGCCAGAATATGTATCCGAGCAAGAACATCGTGGAAAATGCCGTGAATTCAGCGGATCACACCACGCTGGTGGCTGCGGTTAAAGCCGCGGGCCTCGTGGACACTCTAACAGGGCCGGGACCCTTCACGGTCTTCGCTCCGGTTAACTCGGCATTCGCCAAACTGCCTGAGGGCACAGTGGAAACGCTGTTGAAGCCGCAAAATCACGACGCCCTCGTAAAGATCCTTACCTACCACGTCGTGCCAGGACGTCTTTCGACAGCTACGCTGCGCAAACAGATTCGCGCGGGCCACGGTCAAGCGACGCTAAAGGCCGTGAGCGGCGGTACTCTCACGCTCATGCTAAACGGCGAGGAAAATATCGTCATTAAGGATGAAAAGGGCGACATCGCCAACTTGACCATCTCGAACGTCAATCAGTCCAACGGCGTCATTCAGGTCATCGACACAGTTCTTCTCCCCAACTAACAGAGCGAGAGTAGTTGCGCAAGAGGGGCATCCGTTTACGATGCTCTTTTTGATTTGCAAGCCGGATCTTGCGAAGCGTGAGCGGACTGACTCAGAGCAAAACCTTTCGAGCGATCGAGAGGTGAGCTTATAAGCAGTGCATCGAGACAAAAATCCTCTCGGCTTCCGGCCGAGGAAGAAGCTTTTTTGCTTGACATCTCTTGTAATAGGACCGTTCTTGTAATAGGACCGTTCACTGGAAATCGCAACATGCGTGCAATGAAATCGACCATGCGTCTAGCCTCATCCAGTCATTTGCTTATTCCGTATCCTCTGCTAGGAGAGGAAGCTTCGACCTGTGCTCCTTGCGGCTTTGACCCCCATGGATGACCGCGTGGTGTTGCCCGACACCACGCTGGTGCAGAGGCTCCTTCAAAATGACGTGAGCGCCTTTGAAACACTTTACGATCGGCATTCGCGCCGTGTCTACGCTCTGGTATTACGGATTCTCCAACAGGCGGGCCCGGCGGAAGAGGTTGTGCAGGACGTCTTCCTTCAACTCTGGCGCAACACGGCGCAATATGATGTCACTCGAGGGCCCTTTGTTCCCTGGCTGGTAACGCTGGCGCGGAACCGTGCTTTGGACACTCTGCGCCTGAAAAGCGAACGCCAACGGCGCCTCGAGGACCAGACCGACGAATTAGCCCCTATCGTGGCTGCACCTCAATACGAGAAGGAGCTCGATGAAAAGCGGCGCGCCGAACAGGTACGTTCATTGATGGGGGAGCTAAATCCCCAGCAAAAGAGAGCGATAGAGTTGGCGTATTTCGAAGGGCTTAGTCACACTGAGATTGCCGCAGCCCTAAAAGAGCCGCTCGGAACGGTAAAGAGTTGGATCCGAAATGGTTTGATGCGCCTGAAGGAAGGATTGCAAGCGACCACTTGAAAAACTGCGACCACCTCCGGGACCTGTTCGAGGGTTACGCGCTTGGCGTGCTCGATGCGGAAGAACGCACCGTGATCGAGGCGCATCTGGCAACGGGCTGCGCTGATTGCGCAAAATCGGTCGGCGAAGCTCGGTGGCTTGTGAGTCAGCTTGCTTACATGGCTGCCGATTCGATGCCTTCCGAGATGCTCAAAGGCCGCCTGATGCGGAAAATCCGAGCAGAGGCTCGAGATCCACAATCCGCGGGACGATTCAAAACGAGCGTTCCCTTTTGGATGTGGGCTGGAGTCGCCGCGCTTTTCTTGGTTACGCTTTACTTGGGTTGGGATGCGCACCGATTGCAAGAACAAATTCGCGCAGCCAATGATCAAACTGCAGCCCAGATCCAGGAACGCACCAAATCGGAAGAACGATTGGCGGCCACAGAAGCACAGTTGGCGAATGCTAGGAAAGAAAATGCAATACTGACCGATCCGGCGTCTGCAAGAATTACTCTGGCCGCCCAGAATTTCTCGGGACCCCAGCTTGAGGTCTATTGGCATGCGCAATATGGGATGGTGCTGACCGGACAACGCGTGCCAGTTCCCCCCGGCAATCGCGTTCTGCAATTGTGGCTGATACCGAAAGCGCCGGGAGGTAAACCAATCCCGTCACTCACTTTGCGCCCCGACGCTGACGGGAAATTTGTGCTGTTGGTCTCCCACCCACCGGAAGTCGCAGCCGGGACGAAGGCATTGGCAATTACAGAAGAGCCCCTTGGCGGCAGTTCCCAACCTACAGCCGCTCCGCGCTGGGTCGGCCGAGTAGGCTAAGCCGCCGGGTTTGGTGAAGTGCATTTGGCAATGGATTGTCGCACACAAAGGCTTCGTGTCTTTTGCGACTATTGGCACCCTTGGGAGTGCTTGCGTGAAGGCTTGGAGAATGTGTCGCGCTCGGTACGACGGGAAGGTTCTCGCGCTTATGACGAGGCTACGAGAAATGCAAAGTTGGAACGCCCCACGATAAATATCGCGTTGCTCCCCTTCAAAATCAGTGACTTGGTGAATGAACTGAAGCGAGATGACAAGAGCGTCCACAAATCTCTCCCGACATTGGAGGCCGCCGGAAAAGTAAACCAGGTAACCCCCTTCACTTTCACAAGAACAACAGGCGGGCAATCAATGCTACCGGCATCGCAATCATCCCAACTTTCCTAAATTGTCACGCGGTAATCTCCTCAAGAAAAAATTCGTTCTTGATTACATCTACCTAGCGTTTTTTCACGTATGTCAAATGGGGGATAGTTCTCGAGCATTACTGCGGCAGTTCCTTCCTCAGCATCTCCGCGACTCTTCGTGAGTTGCCGGAACGGTCACAGGCCGTACCGAGCAAGCGTGTCCCACTACCGGGGTCCTGAAGTTGGACAGGAGGAAACCTCCCATAGTATTCAAAACAATCAGTCGAATCCACTCCATGCGGGTAGCCGACCAATCATCGTTTTCGCGAATGTCTCGCCGACACCTCTCGGCGAGCAGGACGCAGTATTTCCATTTTTGGGTCTGATTCAATTCATTCCGATAATCTTGAAAGTCAACAGAAAGGACAATTTTATGAAGGATTCAAGAGCTGGATCAATGCAGAATCGCCGTTCCTTTTTCAAGTCCACGGCAATGGGTGCGGCTTTGGCCATACCTGGGCTCGGACTGCTGAACGGCGCGGAATCTCTATTCGCAGGTAGCAAACCCACGATCAACGACAATGACCTGGCCGTTTTGCAGTTCCTGGCTGCGGCCGAGTTGCTGGAGTGTGATCTATGGGGGCAGTACTGCGAGCTCGCCAAAAATAACGAACCGTTCCGGAGAGCGCTGCAAAAGATCGACGAGTCTATGCCGAGTTACGTGTGCGGAGACTTCGAAGACGAATGCAGCCACGCCACCTTCATCAATGCTTACTTAGTCGCCGCAGGCAAAGATCCCGTAAACCTCGACCCTTTCCGCACTCTGCCGAGTGCGCCCGTGGAAGGAGCGAAGGACATTGGCCGGCTGACAAACCTGACAAATCTAACCGTCGATACCAGCTACTACAAACGGTACCGCCAACACGGAAACCCGGACTTCGGAGACACCTTCGAACAAACCGTGACGATCAACAACCAACCGACAGTACCGACTTCCGACTCGATTCGCGGTCTGGATATGCTCTCCATCGCCCAATCCGCGGCGTTTCATTTTGCCGCGATCGAACAAGGTGGGAGCAGCCTCTATAACTCGCTGATCACAAAAGTCACCAACCTGGATGTGGTTGCGATTCTTGCCTCCATTGGTCCAACCGAGGTCTACCACTTCGCTGTGTTCCAAACGGCACTGGAGGGAATCCGCGACCTGGAAAGGCACGGTGGACCCCAGTTCCCAGACATCGAAGATCGCCCCAATCGTGGCGATGTGATGCCCGAGCCATGCACATTCCTAGATAAGACCCTGCCCATTTGTTCCGTGATCAGGCCGCGAAACACGAACACGGCAGGCGCCGTCGCCGCTGCTACGGGCCTGGTCAAGTCAGGACTGTTCGAAGGGCAGAGCCAAGCGTTCTTCGGTGCCGTCGTCGCCCTGGCCACGGCAGCGGATGCAGCAGTAAGAAGTTAATTCGGCACCAATCCCAAGCGGGGATGCTGGAAAGAGCGGAGAGCAATGGTCGCTCTCCGCTTCTTAATATCGCACAACGAGACTGAATATTTTCAACCGCTTCTCAGGATCACCGCAAATCCCATCGTGCGTTGAGACGAAATATCTCATTTTAATTCTTTCCATAACGGCCTCGTTCACGTACCATTTTGGGCGCGTTCAGTAGAAATTATCAACGCTCTTGCCCGAGAACTCGCACGCCACACTGAAGAGCGCGTTTGCCACGCCGGCGCATGCCGAATCGGTTGGCTGACGACACTTTACATAGAGCGGATTTTCATATAGCGGAAAAAATCGGGAAGTAGCGCAATAGCCGCTATGATGACTAGGGCTAGCACGACAACTTCAATAATCGTCTTTGCATGCATTGTTGGCACCTCACCTCCCTCAGTAATCACACGAATTCCTACATCTCATATACAGAGAATCAAAACGGCAAGTGTGCCCATCGAAAACTGTCTCATCAGAGGGGTACAGACGTTTTATGGTCCATTCATGGTCCAGGTCATCCCTTCACCCTCGAACGCCAAGAATCTGTCCCGGTGAACCCGAGCGGTATGCCTGTATATATAAGGATGGAGGAACCCGGACGTTTTCACGACGCTGCCTTGGTTCGGATTAGGCAGATGTGATCCAGGAGATCACGCCGGCAACTCCCTACCCAACGCTCTGCGACTCCATTCTGCCAAGGACTTTCGAACGAAGTGCGGAGAGGATTCACCCTCAGGGATCGAACCGCTGCGGGGAC
>Ga0073928_10003964_pt1 | contig 22537 bp, 13 predicted proteins | sample PaiPotPPA55metaG_FD_76969 | JGI IMG/M metagenome (GOLD analysis project Ga0073928, IMG submission 76969) | Iron sulfur acid spring bacterial and archeal communities from Banff, Canada, to study Microbial Dark Matter (Phase II) - Paint Pots PPA... ...
AATCCATGACGACAACCGCGCCCGCACCGTCGGAGAGCTGCGATGAATTGCCGGCGGTTATCGTGGATTTCGGATCCAGCACGCCTTTGAGTTTCAGCAACCCCTCAAGCGTCGTATCGGGGCGGTTGCCTTCGTCCTTGTTCAGCGTCACTTGCTCCTCGCGAACCTCGCCGCTTTCTTTATCCTCGACGAACTTCCAGGTCGGCAGCGAGACGATCTCTTCCTCGAACGCGCCGCGCGCTTGCGCTTGCGCCGTGCGCTGCTGGCTTTGCAGAGCGTACTCGTCCTGCCGTTCACGCGACACGTTGTATTTCTTCGCGACAAAATCGGCGGTTTGCAGCATCGGCATGTACACGTCGGGCTCGTGGCGCAGCATCCAGTCTTCCGTAAGGAACTCGATGTTCATGTTGTTCTGCACCATGCTGATCGACTCGGCGCCACCCGCAACGACGACGTTTGCGCCGTCGACGATAACGCGCTGTGCGGCAACGGAGATAGCTTGTAAGCCCGAGGCGCAGAAACGGTTGATGGTCGTGCCGGGAACAGTTTCGGGCAATCCGGCGCGCAACGCCGCGAGGCGGCCGAGGTTGTTGCCCGTCGCGCCTTCCGGCAATCCGCAGCCCATGATGACGTCATCGATTTCTGCGGGATCCACGTTCGCTCGTTCGACCGCGGCTTTCACCACGTGTCCGGCTAGCGTTGCGCCGTGCGTTTGATTGAATGCGCCGCGAAACGCTTTTCCGATTGGCGTGCGCGCCGCGGAGACGATGGCCGCCTCACGCATGGATTGTTTCCTTTCGCCCCTCGCCAAGCTCGGGGTCCTTCGATGCCTCAGGATGACTGTGAAGAACCTTCGGTTCATAGTTGATTTCTTTTGCGTACCACATTGGGCCGCCGTGCTGCGGCGGAAAGCCGTAGCCGTAGATGTACACGATGTCGATGTCGCCCGGCCGCAATGCAACTTTGTCCTCGAGCAGCTGCGCGCCGGCATCGATGAGCGCACGCGTCAATCGTTTGACGATCTCGTCATCGCTTATGTCGGGGTTTTGTGCGATGCCGGCCTGCGCCGCCACCTCGGCAAACAGTTTCTCGACTTCCTCATCGCGAATCGGCTCGCGCCCGCTGCCTACGGCTGGATCGTATTTGTAGAAGCCTTTGCCCGTCTTCTGTCCTAGTCGTTTGAGTTCGTACAGGCGATCGACGATGAGCGTGCGTGCGGCCGCCATGTCGGGCCGCGCTTGTTTGATGTGCCAGAACACGTCGACTCCGGAGAGATCGAACATCGCGAATGGACCCATCGCAAAGCCGAAGTCCTTCATTGCGGCATCGATACGGTACGGCGGCACGCCCTCTTCGGCTAAACCAACCGCCTCGCGAGCATAGTCGAATAGCATGCGGTTACCGATGAAGCCGAAGGCGTTTGCCGAGAGAACGGAGACCTTGCGCAGCGTCTTGCCGAGTTTGAACGCCGTCGCGAGCGTTTCCGGTGAGGTTTGTTTGCCGCGCACGATCTCGAGCAGCTTCATGATGTTTGCCGGCGCGAAAAAGTGCAGGCCGACGAACTTGTCAGGACGCTTGGTGCTTGCCGCCATCTCATCGATGTCCAGCGTCGATGTATTGGACGCGAGGATGGCATCGGGCTTCACGATTTCGTCGAGCTTGGCGAAGACTTGCTTCTTGACGTCCATGCTCTCGAATACCGCTTCGATGACCACGTCGCAGTCGGCGAGTTCGTTGTAATCGTCGCTGAATACGATCGACTGCCCGCGCTTCCAAGCTTCCTCTTGCGTGAGGCGGCCGCGCTGCACTTGGTGCATGAACATGCCGAACACCATTTGCCGCGCTTTTTCGATCTGATCGCCATTGGGCTCGATGACCGTAACGGGAATACCGGCGTTCGCAAACGTGATAGCAATGCCGGTACCCATCGTACCGCCCCCGACCACACCCGCCTTTGCTATGTCATGGTGAGGTGTCGCGTTGTCATGGTGAGGTATCGAACCACCCTGAGCCTGTCGAAGGGGCGCGTCGGGAATCTTTGAAAGTTCCCGTTCTGCGAAAAAGATATGCCGCAGTGCCAGTGATGGTTGCGACCGCACGAGCTCCTCGAATAGCCGCGCTTCGCGCGCGATGCCGCGCGGGAAGGGCAGCTCGAACGCAGCTTGCACCGCGTCGATGAGTTTGTGCGCGGCGAAGCCACCGTTCTCTTCGGCCGGAACCATTTTGTGCGCTTGTGCTATGACGAACGGGACGGCGTTTGCCGGCAGACCGGAGAGCGAGACTTTCATTTCGCTGACGCGGCGTTTTTGCCGACGGATCCCCTCGACAATGCCGGAGTCCTGAGGTATCGAAGGGTCGGGGTCGTTCGACAGGCTCACGATGACAAAGTCGGCGGCGTTTTGCCCGGCGGGAACGATGGCGTCGATCAAGCCCTTCTTTTTTGCGTCGGCGGCGCTGACGGTTTCGCCTTTGAGCATCATCTGCAGCGCGTCTTGCGCGCCGACTAGACGAGGCAGCCGCTGCGTGCCGCCCGCGCCCGGCAGCAAACCAAGTTTGATTTCCGGCAGACCGACTTTCGAGCGTTCCGTCGCAACGCGGTAGTCGCACGCGAGCGCAAGTTCGAGGCCGCCGCCCATGGCGTTGCCGTCAATGGCCGCGATGTAGATTTTCTTGCCGTGCTCGACCGCGTTGATGACGTCGCGCACCGTCTTAGTTTCCGGCGACGGCTCGTTCAAGAAATCGTTGATATCTGCGCCGGCGCTAAAGATATCGTTCGCGCCGGTGAAGATCACCGCTTCTACGGATGCGTCCGCTTCGGCCGCTTGGACTTGCTCGAGCAGCTTCGCAGAATACGCGAACGAAAGCGCGTTGACGGGCGGGTTATCGAGCGTGATGACTTTGATCATGCCGGGACCGCCGATTTACGGTCGAGCTCGAACTGCGCTTCGGTGACCGTCATAACATCGCTGGAGCCTTGCGTAATTTGGCGTTTCAGATATTCGCTTTGCGTCAGCACGTGGGTTGCGTAAAACTTCGCCGTCGCGATCTTTGCTTTGTAGAACTCATCGGTCTCGCCGGATGCGAGCTTCTGCGCTGAAATCAGCGCCGCGCGCGCCATCTGCCATCCGCCCGCGGTGATCCCCCACAGTTTCAGGTACGGAACGCCGCAGGCTACGGCTTTGCGCAGATCTCCCATCGCGGTCATGCCGATGAACTGCGAGGTTTCGGTGACTGCGGCGATCGCTTGTTTTAGCGCCTCTGCTATTTCATGCAGCGCCTCGGCGTGCTCGGCGTCCTTCGACAAACTCAGGATGACACCAACCGTGTCCTGCATCTGCTTGCCGATGCGCGTTGCAGTCGCGCCCATGTCCTGGGCGAGTTTGCGACCGACCAGATCGAGGGCCTGAATACCCGTCGTACCTTCGTAGATCGTCGTAATGCGCACATCGCGGAATTGTTGCGCGATGCCGGTTTCCTCGATATAGCCGATGCCGCCGAAGACCTGGACTGCGTTCGAGCAGACGTCGATCGCGGTTTCCGTGCACCACGCCTTGACGATCGGGATCATGAAATCGACGAATGTTTTATGTTCTTTGCGGACCTTCTCGTCCGGATGCCGGTGCGAGATGTCGATCGACGCTGCCGTCACATACGAGAGCGCGCGCATCGCCTCATTTTGCGATTTCATCCACATCAGCATGCGGCGCACGTCAGGATGCTCGATGATGCGCTTGGGCTCGGGCGAACGCGAAGCGACGTCGCGGAACTGCACGCGCTCTTTGGCATACTGCAGCGCGCTCTGATAGGCGCGATCCGCCAGCGCAAGTCCCTGAACGCCGACGCTGAAGCGCGCAGCGTTCATCATGATGAACATGTATTTGAGGCCTTCGTTCGGCTGGCCGACCAAATATCCGATCGCGCCGCCCTTCTCGCCGTAGTTGAGCGTGCAGGTCGGATTGCCGTTGATGCCCATCTTATGCTCGATGCCGGCGCACTCGACGTCGTTGCGCTCGCCGAGCGACCCGTCGGCGTTCACCAAAAACTTCGGTACGATGAACATCGAGATGCCCTTCGTGCCTTGCGGCGCATCCGGTAGGCGCGCGAGAACCAAGTGAATGATGTTCTCCGCCATGTCGTGCTCGCCGAACGTGATGAAAATCTTCTGACCGGTGATGCGGTAATGATCGCCTTCCGGAACCGCTTTGGTACGGACCTGCGCGAGATCCGAACCGGCTTGCGGCTCGGTCAGACACATCGTGCCCGTCCACGTACCTTCCACCAGTTTGGGAATATAGCTATTCTTCTGCTCGTCCGAACCAACGAGTTCGATCGCTTCGATGGCGCCTTGATTGAGCAGCGGACCATTTGCAAAACCGATGTTCGCGGCGTTCCACATTTCGAGCGTCGGACCGAGCATCAGCGATGGCAGACCTTGTCCGCCGTACTGCGGCGGAACCGGCAAACCGATCCATCCCGCTTTTGCGAACTGCGCGTAGGCTTCTTTAAAACCGGTCGGCGTAGTGACGTTGCCGTCCTTCCACGTGCAGCCTTCTTTGTCGCCAGTTTGATTGATCGGATCGAGGACCTCGCTGGCAAACGTTGCGGCTTCCTCGAGAATGGGTTCGGCGACGTCGAGCACGTCTTCGTAGCCCGGAAGTTTGGCGACGTCTTCGAGGCCGGCGAGTTCGCGAAGCACGAACTGCATGTCGCGCAACGGCGCTTGATAGCTACTCATCGATGATGTTCTTTCCGCTTAGCTGGCGATGGAATGGGGCGATTGTTCGGAGACGCTCTCGTACAGCTCGTGTCGAAGACGATTGACCGAGTCCGCGAGCATCTGAAGGTAGGGCAGCATGTTGGCTTTAATCCGCGCCAGCCGCTCGCGGCCCGCAGGCGTAATGCGGTAGAGGCGGCGCGATCGTTTTGTGGGGTGGTCCCACTCGCCGGTGACAAAGCCGCGCTCTTCGAGGCGGCGCAGGAGCGGGTAGACGGTGTTGGTGTTCACGGCCAGCAAGCCCCCGCAGAGCACTTCGATGCGCTGCATCAGGGCCAGTCCATGATCGGGGCGCTCCTCGAGCAGATGCAAAAGCAGCACCGGCAGCACTGTCTTACTCTTGACCGGTCCTCCAAGAACCTCGTCCGCCGCTCTGGACACGATGTTTGCTGGCATTGATACTTTTAATATAGCATAAGTCTCGCAATCATAAAAGGGGTTCAAAACTCACAACCTAGTGAGCAAGCCCCAGGCAAGGATAGAGCGGGTACAGTGCACGTATGGAAATTGCCTACTACACGTGCTTAAACGACGAATGCTTTAAATACCGCGGCATCTTTATGGAAGGCGATGCGCAGCACGCGAATTGCGAACGCGCTCGGCTGTACCTCGAAGGCGAACAGCGCGTACCAAGCTGGATGTGGTTCGCCGTCCCGGCCATGGTTGCAATCGCCGCGGGAGTTGTGGTGCTGGCCTTCATGCGTAAACGTAGCGCACAAGAACGGCGTCCGCCATCAAGTGAACGAACGGAGACCTGGAGCGGCAGCGAGCCAACGTACAACGAGCGCCGCGGACACGATGTCCCGCCTCCGATCGCGCGAGATACGATGTTATAGAGCCGGACGCGGAATGTGGGTCGTGATTTGTGAAAGCGGTTTTCAGTCCTAAAACCTGGGCACCTATGCTACAATGGCGCCAGAAATGAAAACGAACACCAGTACGGCCGACCCGCGCCTTGCCAAAAATTACCGGTTGGTCAATGAAATCCTGAGCGAGCAAGGGCACGGGACGCATCTCTCCGCTGCCGACATCTATGCGCTTGCGAAAGCTCGTCGCCCCGGCATCGGCTTCACGACCGTGTACCGGGCGCTCGCGCGCCTTCACGAACTCGGAATGGTCTCGGAGATTCTGCTTCCGGGCGCGGACAACGCCTACTATGAAACGGCCGGATCGGCCCACGCCCACTTCCGCTGCGAATTGTGCGGCAAAATCGACGATGTGGATTACGTCCTCACCCCGCGCGTTGTAGCAGAACTCGCGCGCAAACACCAAGCGCAGGTCACCGGTGTTTCGGTGACGCTCCAAGGCCGCTGCGCTAGTTGTAAAGATCGCGACGCGTAGCGGGTAGATCAACCGCGCCATCTTTATCGGGCTTGGCAAGCAGCGATTGAAATAACCCCATTCGTCCCGTTCGAAAACCTTGCGCGCTTCCGGCCATGTACAGCCGCCACGCGCGGTACGATTGTTCGCTTGCGGCCGCGATTGCGGCTTGCCGGTTGTGCTCCAGGTTCGAGACCCACGCGCGCAGCGTGCGCATGTAGTGTTCGCGCAAATTCTCGACGTCGCGCACCTCAAACCCCGCGCGCTCGGCGAACTGCAGCGCATCGGAGACGTTCACCAACTCGCCGTCGGGAAAGATGAAACGTCCCACGAAGCCCGTTGATTTGCCCTCGCGCATTGTGGCGTATTCGTTGGCGATGCCTATGCCGTGATTGAGAAATAGACCTCCGCTCTTGAGCAGGCGGTTCGCCGCCCCGAAATACTCAGGCAACTTCTCGCGCCCGACGTGCTCGAACATGCCGATGCTCACAATCTTATCGAACGTCATTGCCGGAAGCTCGCGGTAATCCCACCGTTCGACGCGCGCGCGCTCTTCGACGCCGGCGTGCCGGATGCGCCGGCGCCCTTCTTCCAGCTGACGCTCGCTCAGCGTCACGCCGAGGACGTACGCGCCGAATTCCTGCGCTGCGCGCACGACGAGCGCGCCCCAACCGCAGCCGATGTCTAAGAGCCGTTCACCCGGCTGAAGACGCAGCTTGCGCAGCGAGTAATCGATCTTCGCGCGCTGCGCTTCGTCCAAAGTCGTGACGTCGCGATCGAAGTACGCGCACGAGTATACGAGATCGCGATCGAGAAACGTGCGATAAAACGCTACGGGCTGATCGTAATGGAAGCCGATCGCTGCGCGGTCGCGCTCGATCGAATGCAGTTTCCCCGATAACCGGGCCTCGCGAAGCGCGGGGAGCGGCGCCGGCGGTAAGCGGCGCAGCAACATCGTCAGCCGCAGAAGTGCTTTCGCAGAGGGCTGTTGTATCGCATGGAACATTTCGTCGACGGCCGCTTCCATGTCACCCTCGACGTCGAGCAGTCCCGCCGCGAAAGCGCGCCCGGCGTTCAGATCTACCGGCGGTTTGAAGGCGCTGCGCAACGCCCCGGGGTGGTTGACCAGCAGCGTAAACAACCGTTGCTCCAAGGCCGGGATGAAGGTACCGTCCCATAGCCGGATCGCGAATTGCCTGGCATACCGCTCGCCAAAAACCGCACGAAGAATTGCGGCGGCGATACGCGCAAACGGGTCGCCGGAAGCAAACTGCTCGACGTTTTCTATGGTACGGCTCCTTTCGCGGCCATTCTACCCCGTCAATGGTACTAAAGGCTTGAAAGCCCGGTTCCTCCGCCCGTTATTCATGAGCCCTATTGAACGATATACTGCGCCCACAGAGAGGGCCTACTGTGCGCGCTTTAACTTCTACACGCATCATTCACCTGGTAACGATAGCGCTCGCGCTTACCGCAAGCGCCTGTGGAGGCGGCGGTGGCGGCTCGACGCCCAACGTTCCAGGCCCAACGAACACGCCGGGCGGCCCACCGCCGAACACGTCCAGTCCGAGTCCGGGAGCCAGCATCACGCCGTCGCCCTCGCCGACGCACTCGAACGCACCGACTCCGACGCCGTCGCCGGTTCACACGAACTCGCCGACGCCTATGCCGACATCAACAACGACGACCGGCACGACCATTTTGCCGGATACGACGGGACGGTTTGGGCTGATCCAGATACTCGATGATTACGGGCGAAACAACGCCCAATTGACGACCTCGCAGATACAAAGTGAAGCCCCGAATTACGACAGCGTCTGGGGCACCTTCTTTCCGTCAACGTGGAGCGCGGCGCATCCGGGCATGATCTTGTCCCGGTATTATATGCCGTTTGAGGACAACTCTTTGGTGTCGGGCAACAACCTCAACTACTTCCTCACGAACCATCCCGATTGGATATTGTACGGGTGCGACAACAACAACAACCCGACAGCCGACTACGCATTCAGTGGTACGGGATTTCCTAACGACGTACCGCTCGATATTCACAACCCGGCCGTCGTGCAGTACCAAATGCAGACCATCCTTGCATATTTAGCGGCGAACGGTTATAACGCCTTGGCTGTCGACAATGTGGTCTTCGAGAACTTTCTGACGTCACCAAACCCGAGACTCGAGCCGGGAAAAACGACGAACCCGGGCTGGTACGGTTGCGGCATCTACACCAGCGGGCCCGCAAACCCAAGCTCGTTCGTGCGTCGCTATAATGGCCCACTTGACAACTTAAACGACGCAAACTTTAACGCGGACGTGAACAACTGGATTGCGCAGGCTCGCGCGACACTTGGGCCTCATGGCATCAAGGTCCTCGTTAACCATCCGCCCCACAGCAGCGCGCCAAGTTCAGATGAACTGACGATGCTGAGCCACATCGACGGCATGGTCGATGAAAACGGCTACACGCATTACGGAACGTTGCTGAACACAAATGCCTTTGCGAACACTCTTAACTGGGTTGAGTACCTTCAAGGTCATAATATCGCCGCACTGATAACGGACTATTTCTGCACCGGCAGCTCCTGTTCAAACGATCCGAGCACGCTGACGGCTCAGCAAGCAGATTGGGCGCTCGCCTCATACGCAATCGGCAATAATGGCGGCGAAAATGTATATATCTCTCCGCATGGAGGAGCGATCTATAGCTACCGTTCCGAGTACAGCAGACGTTACGGGGCGGCGTGCGGAAGCTATACGCCGGTGAGTTCCTTCGTGTATGAGCGTAGATTCCAGGGCGGCCTTGCAATCGTCAATGCCACATCGGGTACGCCGTACTCTCTAGCGCTGCCAGCCGGTCATAACTATAGCGACATCGAAGGACGGCCGGTGACGAATCCCCTTATTGTAAATCCAACCGACGCATACATGTTGCTTACCAGCGGTAACGGCTGCTCGTAACTAGCGATCCGGTATGCAAAAAGGGCTCCGCGATATTGCGGAGCCCTTTTTTTAAGAGTTCAGGAACGGCTTGCCTTGGTGAGCCACCAGCAAGTCGTGCATGTCGTTGGCATGGTCCTCTTCCTGCGCGAGAATACCTTCGAGCATGATCCGCGTCGTCGGATCGTTTTCGCCGAAGTGGCGCACGAGGTCGCGGTAGTGTTCGACGGCGATCCGCTCGGCAACGAGGTTTTCCTTGATCATGTCGACGAGCGTTTCCGCGTTGCCGTACTCGGTGGCAGAACGCGTGTGCAATCCCTCGGGATTGAGGTTCGGCGTTCCGCCAAGTTGATTGATGCGGTCCGCGATCAATTCCAAATGGTGCCGTTCGTCGTTCGCATGCTCGGTGAACTCTTCTTTGACGCTTTCACTATCGATGCCGACCGCAGCGACGGCATGCATCGTGTAGCGCAGGACGCACACGATTTCGGTTGCTAGGGCAATTTGCAGCAGATCGATCGCATCCTTGGCGTCACCTTCATAGTTGTCCGTTACCGCGCCTCGTTCGATGTGCTGGCGAGCGCGATTACGCAGCTCCTTGATATCGGTCAGGAAGGGCTGCTTCACATTCGTATTCATGCCTGTTAGTGTAACGCCGACGCTTCGCTCCAGTCTATCCAGGCCGGCGAAACTTTTTTCGCCAGGAAGCATGCGCTCAGTTCGTGGTGTGTTCGTCGCCGTTCTTCGGTTCCTGCATCTCGACAACGACATAGGTTACGATGTCCCACGCGTTGTGGATGCCGATGAAGATCAGCAGCAGGACCGCGCCTCCAAGCGCGAACATCGCTTCGCTCGGAGCGGCAGGGAGCCGGATGGCCGCGAGCAGGAGAGCGACATACGCGACAAACGGGAGCATCGCATACCACACCCAGTCGTCGACTTCCGGTTCGTACGCACTCTGCCGCTGCGTCCGGTACGTCACCAGCAAGGCATACGCGACACCGCACAAACCGGTGAGGCCAAGCACCAGGCCGAGGTCGACAAGCGAGCGCCACGGTGCACTGAGGATCGCTGACACGAGAAGCGCGGAGCAGAAATGCACCACGGTCGGAGTGCTGAACGTCCCAATCCCTTCACGCTTCCCCGGCATTCGATTCCCAACGACGAGCGTGATCACGACGAACATCAACCCGGTTAAGGCACCGGCGGACGAGCCCGTGATGACGTAAAAGTTGGACCACGCGGTGAGGACGGACAACGCGCCTTCGTGCATGCTTCGACCCCGCAGAGAAACGGCTGCGTTACGTCATTTCGCGTGGTTACGAAGCGCACCTAGTGAAGGCGCAGACGCCCGATTTTTTGTGCGCCACTGTCGATGAACCAAATGTTGCCGTCGGGACCGGCGGTGACGTCGTTGGGGCTGCGGTGCGCCGCGTATACCGGGTACTCCGTAAAAACGCCATCTGTCGTCATGCGGCCGATGGCGCCGTAGCCCTCAGCAACCCAAAGTGCGCCGTCAGGGCCCGCAGTGATCGCGTTGATGTACCGGCTACAACCGCCGTTATATGTGCATCCTGGGACCGGCATGTAGATCGGATATTGCTCGATGATGCCGCCCGGTTTTATCGTGCCGATTGCGTCGTTTTGAGTGAACCAAATGTTACCGTCGGGACCCTTCGTCAGATAGTTCACGAAGTAATATGTGTAGCGTGAGAGCATAACGCCCGTGGTGCTGAAATGGATTATCCCGTTGTTGGACGAGGCGTACCAGGCATTTCCCGAACTGTCGACCGCAAGCGTCCCGGCCCAGGACGGATTGTTGATTGTGGTCGGGAACTGCGTCACTTTGCCCGTGGGCGTGACGTACCCGACCGTAAACTGCTGACCGCTGTTTGTTGTCGCAAACCAAACATTCCCGCTTGGCGAGTATGCCAGCATATCGACCTTGGACAAACTACCAAAAAGCTGCGTGTTTACCGCGTAAGTTGCATACGTTCCAGATGCACTACGGTGCACGATCAGCGAACTCGTTGAGTCCAGCGCCCAGGGAGTGCCGTCGCCGCCGAGCACGAGGTCGTAGGGGTCATGCCCGAATGAATATTCCGTGCTTTGACCGGTCGTCGTGATCTGAGCGATGCGATGCGTTCTCTCCGTATACCATAAGACCGGCGCTGTCGCGGTTGAAGAATGCCAATCGATGGCGTACGGAATGGCGTCCGGAGTGACGGTGTCGAAAAGGGTTATCAGTGTGTTGAGCGGCGGCGGCGTAGATCCACTTGTCGTCACCCGTCGTAGCGCAACTTTGTTATTGTTAACGTCATTGTCGAGTACGTACAACAGCGAAGATCCGGGAATAAGCGTGATTGCGAGCGGCTGATCGAATTGCGCGTTTAGCCCGGCACCGTCGGTGTTTTGCGGCAACCCGTTTCCGGCTAGTGTCGTAACCGCGAAACTCCGATCGATTTTCCGAATCGAATTGTTAAACCGGTCAGCCACATACAGGCTACCGTCAGTCGAATTTGCAACGAGGCCGCTCGGGGCTGCAAATAGGGCGCCGGTTCCTTGGCCCTCTCTCTGCAGTCCGTCGCACTGCGATGGTAACCCTAGGCTGGTCAAACATTGGCCGGAGATGGTCGTTACCGCTCCCGCTGTCGTTATGCGTTGCACGAGATTCTGCGCCGGACTAGCGAGATACAGATTTGTGTCGTACCCGTTGTACGCTAATCCGTACGCAGTTTGATAGGGATTCCCCGTCCCTATTCCGGTGCTTATGGTGGTAACGACGCCCGCGGTCGTAACCTTGCGAATCCGGGTTGCATCGGCTACATACAGGTTCCCATCGTGAGAATCGTACGCTATCCCGCTCGGATTCACGAACGAGGCGGCAGCGCCGGTGCCGTTTTGCGAGCCGCTCGTGGTGCCTCCGGCAAGCGTTGAAACGACGCCCGCGCTGGAAATGGAGAATACCGATGGATTTGAACCCGACTGGCCTTGCTGCGATGTTACATAGAGCGACTTGCTCGCATGGGCATAGGCGATTGCGTTCGCGGTTGATACCGGTAACGTAGCAAAGACTGACACCGCGCCACTGCTTGGCAGGAGGCGAAGCACGATAACGTTTGTTAGATTTTTGTCGAGAACATATAGGTTTCCGTCGTCGGCATCGTACGTCAACGCAATTGGCGATTGAAGCGCCGCTGAGACCGTTTGCACCGAACCGAGGTAACTGGTCACCGTGTTGCCTCGCCGGGGTGTATCTATCACAGTCGCTTCACGCACCGCGTGACGCAATACGCTATAGGAATTTCCTTCGACCGCGGGGGGCGCGCTTTTTTGACCTGCACACCCGCCTGCAATAGCGGCGCAAAGCGCGATCCCGACAACCCGAAACTTCATACAACTCACCCTCTAGTGCAGCGCGAGACGCCCGATTTTTTGTGCGCCGCTATCGACAAACCAAATGTTTCCGTCGGGTCCGTTCGTCAGGTCGAGCGGGTTGCTGCGCGCCGCAAAAACGGGATATTGGGTGTACGCACCGCCGGTTGTTATGCGGCCGATGGCGCCCGCAGTCGATTCAGCGAACCACAGCGCGCCATCGGAGCCCGTGGTTATTGCGGTCACGCCGTGTGGACCAAATGCGTAAAGGGGGAATGTTGCGATGACGCCGGTCGTCGGCCTTACCGTACCGATCAGGTCGCCGTTTCCGCTCTGCTGGGTGAACCAAATGTTTCCGTCCGGTCCCTTTGTAACGTAGTCGGCCGGATAGAGGTACCGGCTCATCACCGTTCCGGTGCGGCTAATCCGAACTAAGCCGGCGCTGTTTGGCCATCCGCCGGGATTTCCCAACGCAACCCAAATGGTACCGGCGCTATCGAAAGCAATGGACGTGTTGAAGGCCGGCGCAACGCTCGGGATGGTGTAGCTCACGACTTTCCCGGAGGCCACGTATCCTACAAGGAGCTGCTGCTGACCGTTGATCGTCGCAAACCATACGTTGCCGTCAGGGCCATATGCCAGCGTTTCAGGCCGCTGCTGAAATGCGGTGCCGCCGTCGACGTATGACGCGTAGGCGCCCGTGGAGGTCCGGTGCCACAGCTTGTTCGCGCCGGTCTCGAGATCCATCCACGGCGTTCCGTCGGCGCCCAGCGCAACATCGAACAGATCGTATCCGGTATCGCCCGTCGGAACCGTAAATTCCGAGGAAATTCCCGATGTCGTCATTCGCGCAACGCGGGAGGTGCGCTCGGTGTACCAGAGATACGAGGCGGCCGGAGTAGACGCGTGCCAATCGATGGACGTCGGAAGACTGTTCGGGGTTACCGTGTCGTAAAGCGTTATCTTCGTGTTCGGCGGCGGAGGCGCCGTCCCGGTCGTGGTTACGCTTCGCAAGGCGGCGGTGGTGACAAAGGCCTGATTGCTCTCGAGAACGTAGAGCAGCGAACTGCCCGGAACAAACGTGATCGCCTCCGGCCGATCGAGCTCGGCGTTCAGGCCGGCTCCATCAACATCTTGCGCCAATCCGTTTCCGGCGAGCGTCGTGGTGTTGAGCGATGTATCGATTTTTCGAATTGAGTTATTATCGCGATCCGCAATGTACAGCGCGCCGTTGACCGGGTTCGCCGTAATTCCGTATGGCTGTGCGAATAAGGCGGATGTTCCGTGACCTTCACGCTGTAATTCTGCGCATCCATTCGTGCTCACGAAGCACTGGCCCGCAATCGTGGTAACCGTACCGGACGTCGTGATGCGCTGAACGATATATTTGATGGGATCTACGAGATAGAGGTTTCCGTCGAACCCGTCGAAGGTGAGGCCATACCATTGTTGCGAAAAGCCGGAGCCGATGTTCGTCGCGATCGTCGTAACGATGCCCGTCGTGGTGATCCGGCGGATCCGATCGGAGTCGGCAACATAGAGTGAGCCATTACGCGTATCGTACGCGATGCCGGTCGGGTCGGTGAAACTCGCCGAGGCACCGGTTCCGTTCTGTGTGCCGTTTGTCGTCCCGCCGGCGAGCGTCGAGACCGCTCCTGTACTCGAGACGGCCATAATGGAAGGCGCATAGCCGCTTGGGCTCTGCTGCGAGGTCACATACAGCGTTTTGTTTGCATGCACGTACGTGATTCCATTGGCAAACCAAGTCGGTAGCGTGACGAAGACAAGTGTGGCTCCGGTGCTCGGTGTGACGCGTAAAATTACAGCCTTATTGGCGTTTTGATCTTCATCGAGGACGTAGAGATTACCGTCATCAGGGTCGTATGTTACGCCGTTGGGAACTTTCAGGCTGGCCGGAATAGTATGAACCGCGCCAATATACGATATTGTGGTAAGCGGTGTTACGGGGCGGCCCGGTTCCGAGCGGAGCACCGTATTGGCAACGACCGTAAAGTGCGTCTGAACGCTCTGCATTCGATCGACGCGATACGTCGATGGAAATACGTTGCCGGCATGGCCACCGCAAGCGGTGAGAACAGCGCTCGAAAGACCAATTGCTAAGATACGTTGCAACCGCATACGGTTCTCCTCGAGAAGTATTCTAGTGAATGCGCAGGCGCCCGATTTTTTGCGCGCCGCTGTCGACGAACCAGATGTTGCCGTCCGGTCCGGCAGACAGGTCGTTCGGATGACGGCGCGCAGCATAAACAGGATATTCGGTAAGAACGCCGTCCGTCGTCATGCGCCCGATCGCACCTGCAGCGCTTTCGACAAACCACAGCGCGCCGTCGGGTCCAGTCGTCAATGCCGTGACGCCGCGAGTGCAGGGTGCACTGCAGCCCGGAACCGGTTGGTATAATTGGTATACTTCGATGATCCCGCCCGTTGGTTTCACGGTTCCAATCGCGTCGCTTTGCGTGAACCAGATGTTTCCATCGGGTCCTTTGGTAACGTAGTCGGCGGGATAATTGTAGGTCGCCAGAACGTTTCCGGTGCGGGTCATGTGCACTAAGCCGGTGCCGAAGGTTGCGATCCAGACGGTGCCGGAGGAGTCGAACGCCATCGATCGGCTCGTCGTCGTGGTTGTGGATCCGAACGAAGTCGCATACTGTACGACTTTTCCGCTTGCAACGTACCCTACAGTGAGGTTGGCGGAGCCGGCAGGCGAGGTGCCCGTGAACCAGACGTTTCCATCAGGACCGTATGCCAATTGATCGACGGGGTTTTCATTCATAACGTTGTTTGGAAGGTACGTTGTGTAGGTTCCGGCGGCCGCACGACGCGTTATTTGCAATTGCGCGTTATCGAAGCCCCACATCCATGGGCTGCCATCGGAGCCTAGAGCGATGTCGTAAAGGCCGGCGTTTCCTGCCGAGACCGTCGGCACGCTGAACTCCGTGCTTACGCCGCTCGTTGTGATTTGTGCAACGCGGCGCGTTATTTCGCTGTACCATAACACAGAGCTGCTGGGCGTGGACGCATGCCAGTCTATCGCAAATGGGTACGAATCCGGCGTTACGGTCTCATAAAGCGTTATCGGCGTATTCAATGGTGGGGGCGCGGAGCCGTTGATGGTCGCGCTTCGCAGCGCCTTGGTACCGCCGCCGGAATAATCGAAGTCGAGGGCATACAGCGACGGCGACGAGCCCGCCCTTAACGCGAGCGCAAGCGGACCGTCGAATTCCGCGTTGAGTCCGGCTCCGTCAACATTTTGGTTCACGCCGTTGCCGGCAAGCGTCGTGACGTTGAAACCGCGATCGATCTTCCGGATTGAGTTGTTTCCGTAATCCGCGACGTAGAGCGAGCCGTCAGCCGGGTTGGCGACGATACCGCTGGGAGCGGCGAAAAACGCCGACGTGCCATGCCCGTTGCGCTGCAGCGGATCGCATTGATACCCTAGGCACGCACCGGCGATCGCGGTTACGGTTCCGGACGGTGTAACGCGGTCCACGATGTTCTTTGCCGTCTCGAGGACATACAACATTCCGTCGTACGCATTGTAGGTTATTCCAAAGTTGGCATATGAGTCCGAGGCGTAGCCTATCGCCGTCGTCGTGGTAGTTACGACGCCGGACGTAACGCGGCGGATGCGGTTGGTGTCCGTTACATAGAGTGCCCCGTCGTGAGAGTCATAAGCGATTGCGCTCGGATCGTTGAACGAGGCTGCGGCTCCCGTCCCATCCGTAAATCCTGAGGACTGACCTCCCGCCAGCGTAGAAATGGCGCCGTTACCGGACACCGCCAAGATAGCCGGAGTATATGCGGCATTCAGACGGGATGTGACGTAAAACGTTTTGTTGGCGTGGTCGTACGCGAGCCCGTTGGCACTGACCAGCGGGAGCGTCACGAAAAGCGTCGTTGCACCCGTGCTCGGCACGACGCGTAAAATATCCGGTTCGTACGGAGTAAGACTGAAGTCAAGCACATACAAATCGCCGTCGTCGCTATCGAAGGCGATGGCATTGGGGCTTGTCAGGTGCGCCGGAATTGTCTGAGCCGTGCCGGCGTAGATTATAGAAGTTGTCGGGTACGTCCGGGACCCCTGCAGCATGCGCACGTCGTGCCGAACGATACCGTAGCTCGCGCTCGCGCTTGTTGGCGGCAGGCTATCATGCCCAGCGTGAGCGCATGCGGCCACCGCAACTAAGCAGAGAACTCCCCCTACATGAAAAGACCACCCGCGCATGTAGAATATGCTCCACGGTAACACCTTGGAATTTCAGCAATCGTCTCACAGTTTTTAATTTTGGTCTAGGGGCAACAGGACTAGCCTTTGCCCCTATCTTTAACCTTGGTCGGCTTTCGTACATTCAGGTGCGCGCCGGACGCCCTTGCACGCGCAACAAGTCAGATACGCAGCGGCAACATTCGCCACCGATACTCGTGCGAATGAGTGCCGATGCCGCGCTGCTTATCGATTCTGCCTGCCGTCACGAGTACTCAGTCATCGTTCGAACTTTGAACCGCTTCGGCGCCGGTGCGATCGGTTTTGCGCATCGTAACGCCATTCACATCGTGCCGCTCGAGCGAGCCGAACGTTATAGCCAGCGTTCGGCTGCGCTGCAGCGTCTTGGCGTCGACGTCGATGCGTGGCCGGCACCGCCTGCCGGACTCTTTGTCGTCGAAGAGCGCACAGTCTATCTGCGCTCGTACAGTCCGATGACCGTCGCGCATGAATTCGGCCACGCATTGGATTGCGCGCTCGGGGAAGGCGTCTACCGCTCCAGCAACGATCCGGTGCTGCGCGAGCTCTTCGCCCAAGCCCGTGCCTACGTGACGCCCTACGCGGCCACCGGCTTGGACGAGTATTTTGCGGAGAGCTTACGCGCCTACGTTGAAATCAATGACACATCATCATTCTGGCCGCGCGCGACGCGCGAGCGGCTGCGCCGAATCGACGCCGGTATGCATGACTATGTCGAACGGCTCTTCAACGTGGAGTTCCGCGAAGCCGCGTAATAAACTACGGCGCGAACAGGATCTTGCCCGCGCGGCCGGGCGTTTCAGCCGCTGTCAGCGCGGCACGGGCCTCTTTGAGCGGATAGACGCCACCGACGGAAAGTGGGAGTTCGCCCTTAAGAGCGAGTTCGAAAACGCGGTGCATGGCATTTGCCATTCGGGCGGCGTTTCCGGGCCGCTGCCCCCAGGTTGTCATCCAAAAACCGCGCACCACGAGCTCGCGGGAGATCATAAGTCCGGGATCCAAGCGCATCGGTTGACCCGCGAGGCCTCCAAAGACAATGAGCTCTCCGCGTTGGCCGAGCAGGCGCTGCAATTCCGCGGAATGTGGGCCTGCGACCGAGTCGATGGCGCGAGTGATTGGCGCGCCTCCTGTAATTTCAAACACCCGCTTTGACCATTCGCCCTCGGTAACGACGACATGTCGCGCACCGAGAGCGCGCAACTCATGTGCCGCATGTTCACTTCGCACCAGGCTGATAACGTTGATTCCGCGAGCCTGAGCCTCGCGCATTAAAATTCGGCCAACCGCGCCGTTTGCCGCGTTTTGCACTACCCAGTCGCCGGCGTTGACGCGCAGTTCGTCCAGAAGAACGAGAGCGGACATCGGCATAGCCAACAGCTGACACGCGATGTCGTCGGGAATGTCATCGGGCACCGGAGCTAGCGACGTTGCGCGCGCAACCGCGTATTCCGCCCACGCGCCTTGCGTCATGCAGGCAACACGCGCGCCTCCGTCTACGATGCCGAGCATTTCCGAACCGGCAATGGCCGGCAGCCTGAGTTTGGGTCCGTACACGCCGCGGATCGTCGCGAGATCGTGATTGTGAATCGGCGAGCGGATGACGCGAAGGCGCACTTCGCCCGGACCGGCGGTGGGAGTCTCAACTTCGACGGGGGCGACGACTTCTGCGGGGTCGCCGAAGCGCGAGTATTGGAGGGCGAGCATTTGCAATGGTTTCCGGTCGGTCACGTCTCATCCCCTCGATACCTCGGGGTCCGCAGCCTGTGCTGAGCAAAGTCGAAGCGATACCTCAGGATGACAAATGGCTATGACAACGCCGCAAGCGGCGTTGTCGGTTTTACGAAACGGAAAGTAGTTCGCGTTTGGAGCCGGGGAGGATGATGCCCGTAAGTTGGAGTGGATCGTATGCGCCGACTTGGGCGGTATCGCCGTCGTCGCCGGCACGGCGGGACGCGCGCAGTGCGTCGATCGCTTCGGGAAGGGCGAACTGTTCGCCGACAAAGCCGGTAACGAAGCGGCCGCCGCGAATTTCGCCGCGCGCTTCCATGCGCCGCAATGCCATCAGCAGTTCGCGCCACGTCGGAGCGAGACTCTCGCGCGCGATGACATCGCGGAAAACAACTCCCCAGCGGCTGAGCAAACGTCGTGCGAATTTTTCGGGATCGATGCGCTCGGCCATCGACGCGAGCAGCGTCCAACGCCCGCTCGAGGATCGCGGGCGCGCGCGCAGCCCCTTCTCGCCGAGTCGCCGTTTCGCGTCGATAAGCGAACGTAGCGCATCGAAGCCGTCCGCGGTTACTAGGCCCGCTGCTACGAGTTGCCAGAGTGCTTCTTCGACTTCCGCAGGCAAACGTTTCGTGGCGCGAACGATGTCGCTGAAGAATGGAGCACCGCGCCGTTCGATCTCGGCGAGCACCTCGCGCGAGGCGTGCGAGAGCCCTGCGGTTCCCGGTTCGTTGCGAACGATCAGTTCCTCGGCATCTTCGCGGGTGAAGATCGATATCGGTGCGAGCTTAGTCGGACGAATGCGGCGGATGTTCTCGGTTTCATCCGAGGAAAGTGCGGGATGCGCCGCAAGACGTCCCCACATGACCTCGCCCGAGTAACACAGTTTGTCGAGGTACTCCGTACGGTAGCCGGCGATACGTGACGGGAGAATCTGCGTTTCCCACGCCGCAGCGGGAATCTCGTAGCCTTCGAGTTGACGGATGATTTGCAGCGTGCCGTCGACTCCGTGCAAACGCGACGAGGGTGCAACGTGCTGCCAGCGATGTAAAAAGCGATGATATTGGGCAGCCGTTACCGGTTCGATCTCGCGCCGCAGCTGTCCGATCGTCCGGCGATGAATGCGGGCAAGGACACGGCGGTTGCACCATTCTTCTTGCTCGCCACCGCGGAACCGACCGCGCAAAAGCTGACCTTCGGTTTCCAGGCGGATGAGCGCGGTTTCGATCATCGTGCGATCGACGCCAAAGCGTTCGACCATTTCCTGCGTTGTAAGCGGGCCGCTCGATTCCAGCCAGCCGCGCAGAATCTCCGCGAACGCATCCTCTTGCCGCTCCGGCAATTGCACCTGGGGGAGTGCAGCGATCTCCGGCTCGATCTCCGCGCTCGGATACGCGATGCGCGCCAGTTCCAGACGTTCGGCGCTAGTCCAGTACTGCGTTCCGTTCACCGCCAGAATCGTCGCACGCTTCTGAGCGACTAGTTCGGCAAACCAAACGTTCCACTCCGAAACCGGGGGCACAACGATAAGCGTGAGCAGCGCGTCGTGCAATTCGTCGGCGTCGCGTACGACCGGCCAAGACTCCTCGGCGACTTCCGCAATTACCGCTGCATCCAGAATACCGGTACCGTCGAGATCGTCGCGGATCGTGCGGCGCATCTGCACTGCGCGCGCCCTGCGCTCTTCGAGCGGCGCGTCATCCAGATACGCATACGGGTTCGCGTTGAGAATTTCGTGACAGAACGGCGAGGGCTCGGGCGTGTCGACCGCGGCCGTACGGATCGTACCGTTCTCCACGCGATGCAGAATCTGGAGCAAGCCGTCAAGATCCATCGCTTCGTGCAGACAGTTGCCGATCGTTTCACGGACGAGCACGTGGTCGGGAATGCGAATCGGGCCGGTGAGATTTTCCGCGCACGCAGCCTGGTCCGGGAAACACGAGGCGAGCAAATCGTCGGCGCGCATGCGCTGCAGCTGCGGAGCCACTTTGCGACCACCGCGCATGCGCAAGATTGCGAGCGCCCGGGTCGCGTTCCAGCGCCAGCGCGCGGCGAACATCGGCGCCGCCAGCAACGCCTGCGTGAGCGTGTACTCCACGCTCGCAGTCTTGACATATTCGAAAACGATCTCGAGCGGAAACGCGTGCTGGTCGGTGAGCGAGAGGACGATGCCGTTATCCGTCGCGGCCGCTTGCAGTTCGATGTTGAACGAGCGGCAGAATTTCTTGCGTAGCGCAAGGCCCCACGCGCGATTGATCCGCGCGCCGAACGGCGTGTGCAGAATCAGCTGCATGCCACCGCCCTCATCGAAGAAGCGCTCGGCGACGATCGTGCGATCGGTCGGAACGACGCCCAGAATCTTCTTACCGGCGCGCACGTACGCTACGGCCTGTTCGGCACCCGCGCGATCGAGACCGCACTCGCTCAAGAGCAGTTCTTGCGCGGCTGCATCATCGCGCTCGTCGATATCGGCGCGCAGCGTGGCGACTTCGTGCGAGAGTTCGATGGTGCGCCCGGGTCCTTCGCCGTTCCAGAAAGGAACAGTGGGCGCTGCGCCGTGCGCATCCTCGACGCGTACGGTGCCTGGTTCTACGCGCCGGATGCGCCACGAGTTGGTGCCGAGCAGAAAGACATCGCCCGCCAAACTTTCGACCGCGAAATCTTCGTCGAGCGTACCGACGACGTGTCCTTCAGGCTCGGCAACGACGTTGTAATTGGCCGTTTCGGGAATTGCGCCGCCGGAGGTGATCGCTGCCATGCGCGCGCCGCGGCGGGCCCGAACGCGGCCGTTCACTCTATCCAAATGCAGATACGCACCGCTGCGCCCGCGTGAATGGGCAACGCCGTCGGCCAGCATGGTCATGACATCGTCGAAATCCTTGCGCTCGAGATCGCGATACGGGTATGCGCTACACATGAGCGCATACAACGCGTCAACGTCCCATTCTTCGGCTGCCGTGATTGCAACGATCTGCTGGGCCAGAATGTCGAGCGGCGCAGTCGGAATCGTGAGCGCATCCATTGCGCCCGATCGGATCGAGCGAATCAGCGCTGCGCATTCGAGCAGCTCATCGCGCGTCGTCGCAAAAAGCCGGCCTTCCGGTTTTGCGCCGACCCAGTGCCCCGAGCGTCCGATGCGCTGAAGCGCGACCGTAATCGACCGGGGCGATCCGAGCTGCACGACCAGATCGATCGTTCCGATGTCGATGCCGAGTTCTAGCGATGCCGTCGCGACGACGGCACGCAGTTCACCGTTCTTCAAGCGATTTTCCGCTTCGAAACGCCGCTCTTTGGAAAGACTGCCGTGATGCGGCATCACCACGCCTTCACCCAACCGCTCTGTAAGCGCAAAAGCCACGCGCTCGCTCATGCGCCGCGTCCCGACGAAGATCAACGTCGTGCGATGCGCGCGAATGTGTTCCGCGACCCGATCGTAGATCTCGCCCCACATCTCGGTGCTCGCGACCGGACCGAGTTCGTCACGCGGAACTTCGACGGCCATCGTCATCTCGCGCCGGCTGCCGACATCGACGATCGTTGCCTTCGGACTCAAAAATTGCGCCACATCCTCGAGCGGCCGCACCGTCGCGGAAAGTCCGATGCGCTGCGGTTTGCGTCCACCGTTTGCAAGCACGAGGCTGTCGAGCCGCGCGAGCGTGAGCGCAAGATGCGACCCGCGTTTGTCGCCGGCCATTGCGTGAATCTCATCGACGATTACCGTCGAAACGTTGGTAAAGAGCGCGCGCGATTTCTCCGCGGTAAGTAGAATGAACAGCGACTCCGGCGTGGTTACCAGAACGTGCGGTGGTTTACGCAGCATGCGCGCTCGTTCGGCCGTCGTCGTGTCGCCGGTCCGCACTGCGGTCCGAATCGGGTAGATCGGCATCCCTCTCCCGGCTGCGAGTTCAAACAGCTCGCCCAGCGGCGTTTCGAGATTCTTGCGAACGTCGTTGGTCAAGGCTTTGAGCGGCGAGACGTATACAACCAGCGTTTCATCCGGAAGACCTTGACCGCCGGCACGGTGCAGCAGCTCATCCAGGCAAATGGAAAACGCGGCCAGTGTCTTGCCTGACCCGGTCGGTGCGGAGATCAGCACGTCCTCACCGGCGCGAATGAGCGGCCAGCCTTGAACTTGTGGCTGGGTC
>Ga0073928_10003968_pt1 | contig 22530 bp, 23 predicted proteins | sample PaiPotPPA55metaG_FD_76969 | JGI IMG/M metagenome (GOLD analysis project Ga0073928, IMG submission 76969) | Iron sulfur acid spring bacterial and archeal communities from Banff, Canada, to study Microbial Dark Matter (Phase II) - Paint Pots PPA... ...
CCCTCTGGCCTGCGGTAGAAGCCCTTCGGGCCGTAGAGCGCCCGGTCCATCGCGGCTGACCACGGTAGGAAGGCGTCTTGGGTGTCGCCTTCTCCTCGCACAGCGGGACCGCGGCGCGCATTGTTTCCTCGTTCTCCGGTAGGCACAGCGGTATCGCGGCGGCCATTTCTTCCTCGTTCTCCGGTAGGCACAGCGGGACCGCGGCGGGCATTTCTTCCTCGTTCCACGGGATGAGACGGTACCGCCTTGCGGCGTATGGGCAGTCTGGGCCGCATTACGTACCCTCAAAGGGTGACCCGCCTCTACATCTGGCTGCAGCGCCATCCCACCGCCGTGGACGGCGCCATGGCGGGCGTGCTCGTGCTGCTCGGCCTGATCGTCTTCCCGGTGGCCATCCACAACGACTACGTCGGCGCGTGGACCGCGTGGCTGGCCATCCCGGCCGCGGTGATCGGCGGACCGATCGTGGTCCGGCGCAGGCATCCGGCCGGCGTCTTCTGGACGGTCATCGTCCTCGGTGCCATGCAGGTGCTGACCCCGCAGTATTTCTGGCCGTCCGACTTTGCCATCCCGATCGCGCTCTACGGTCTCGCCGCCTACCGTCCGCGCCGCGAGTCGCTGACCGGTCTGGCCGTCGGCGTCGTCGGGGCGGCGGCGCTGACCACTCGGATCCAGCTGTCGAGGAGCGCCAGGCAGCCCACACTGACCGATGAACTCATCGTGGTCGGCCTGATATTCGGTTTCCTCAGCGCACCGATGATCGTCGCGTGGGTGATGGGCGACTCCATGCAGTACCGCCGCTCCTACTACATCGATCTGGAGGAGAGGGCCAGCCGCTTGGAGCGCGAACGCGACCAGCAGGCGCAGATCGCCGCGGCCACCGAGCGGGCCCGGATCGCCCGCGAGCTGCACGACGTCGTCGCGCACAACGTCTCGGTGATGGTCGTGCAGGCCGAGGGCGCCGCGTACGCCATGGACACGGCCCCGGAGAACACCCGCAAGGCACTCGGCGCGATCGCCGAGACCGGCCGCTCGGCACTGGCCGAGATGCGCCGGCTGCTCGGCGTGCTGCGCACCCAGGACGGCGTGGCCGACCGGGCCCCGCAACCGGGCGTGGATCAACTCGAGGACCTGCTGGAACAGGTGCGCGCCACGGGCATAGCGGTGGACTTCCGGATCGACGGGGTGCCGGTGGAGCTGCCGCAGGGCGTCGCGCTGGCCGCGTACCGCATCGTGCAGGAGTCGCTGACCAACGCGCGAAAGCACGGCGGCCCGGCCGTCAGCGCTCGGGTGGGGATGCACTACAACGACTGTGAGCTGCGGTTGAACGTGACCGATGACGGCCGCGGCTCGCTGGCGCCCTCCGACGGCCAGGGCAACGGCCTCGCCGGGATGCGCGAGCGGGTCGCCATGTTCGGCGGTGCGCTGAGCGCGGGACCGCTGGCGACCGGCGGTTTCCAGGTCGAAGCCGTACTGCCGTACGAGTCGGTTAGGGTGCTGCAGTGATTCGCATCGTGCTCGTGGACGACCAGGAGTTGCTGCGCACGGGGTTCCGGATGATCCTCGACGCCCAGCAGGACATGACCGTCGTCGGGGAGGCCGCCGACGGGCTCGGCGCGCTCGAACTGCTCAACCGGTGCCCGGCCGACGTCGTGCTGATGGACGTGCGCATGCCCAAGCTGGACGGCGTGGAGGCGACCCGGCGGCTGCTCAGCGGCGTAGACGGCGCGGACGGCGGCAAGGGCGGGGCCCGGGTCCTGATACTGACCACGTTCGACCTCGACGAGTACGCGTTCGCCGCGATCAAGGCGGGGGCCAGCGGCTTCCTGCTCAAGGACGTGCCGCCGGCCGAGCTGCTGACGGCGATCCGCGCGGTGCACTCGGGCGACGCGGTGGTGGCCCCGTCCACCACGCGGCGGCTGCTCGACCGCTTCGCGCCGATGCTGCCCGCCGCCGACGCGCCGCCCCCGCCGAGCCTGGCCGGGCTGACCGAGCGCGAGCGCGAGGTGCTGATCCTGATCGCCCAGGGCCTGTCCAACGCCGAGATCGCGGCCCATCTCGTGCTCTCCGAGGCGACGGTCAAGACGCACGTCGGACGGATCCTGATGAAGCTCGAGCTGCGCGACCGGGTGCAGGCCGTGGTGCTGGCCTACGAGACCGGCCTGGTCCGCCCGTCCCGCTGACGGCACGTCAGAGCGGATTCGGCGGGACGACTGAGTCGGCGGTCGGCGGTCGGCGGCTCAGGCCGGGCGGAAGCGCAGCGCCGACCACACCTCGTCGACGGCGACCTGCCGCACCGGCTGCACGCCCTTGGCCTCGAGCGCCTCGCGGAGGATGTCGCGGTTGAGATCGGTGCCGAGCTTGCCCGCCTTCGGGTAGGCGATCCAGGCCAGCCGATCGCCCAGCGCCGCTTCAATCGCCGGCGCTGCGAGCGTGTCGAGGTCCGCGCGAGTACGCACGAAGGCCAGCACCGCATCCGCCTGGTCCGGCGCGTCGACCGTCTCCACGCTCGCCATGGTGACCGTCGGTGCACCGTCCGCCGCGGCCAGGATTACCAGCCGTGCTCCCGGCTTGATCTGCAACTTCGCGGTGAGGTCCATACGGCGAGTATGCGCGATCCGCGAATTTGCCGCCGCCGCACGAGGCCGGCGCGACGTCAGCGGGACGTCCGTGCGACGTCAGCGGGACGTCAGCGGGACGGGTGCACCGAGTAGGCGCGGAGATACGCCGGGATGCCCTCGCGATGCGGGCCGTCGTCCGGGTCGAGTTCCCGCAGCATCCGACGCGTGTCGTCGAGCAGCGAGCCGTAGACGGACCAGACCAGCGTCGGCGCGTCGTCGTCCGGGTGCATGACCTGCGCGGCCTTGCGGGCGTGCGGCTTCGCCCGCTTGATCATCCCGCTCAGCTCGTCGTACACGCGGGTGTTCGCCCGGTCGGGCAGCTGCAGCCGGCCGAAGGCGGAGAGCGCCTTCGAGATGTCGTCCAGCAGCATCGCCATCTCCTCGGGGACGTCGCGCAGCTTCTCCGGCACCGGAGAGAACCCGGCGCGCATGTCGGCCAGCCCGCGCATCAGGCTGTTGAGCTGGGTGGCGGTGTGGTCGAGCGCGATGGCCGCCTCGTCCACCCGGTGCACCTCGCTCAGGTGCGCGCTGCGGCGTGGGTGGAACTTCACCGCCTCCTCCGCCTGCTGCGCGATCTTCCGGGCGGCCCGCGCGTTGCCCGACAATTCGCGGCTGCGGGCCAGCCAGGCCTGCGCCTGCTCGTACGTCCAGTCGCCGCGCACTCCCTTGGCCACTCGGGCGACGAGCGTGGCGAGGTCGTCGGCGAGGTCGGCCAGCTCCTTCGCGGCGGTCCGGGCGAACGCGGGCGGTGCGATCAGGGTATTGACGATGACGCCGACCGCGGCGCCGACCACGCTGTCCAGGATCCGCGCGTAGCCGTAGTGGCCGCCGAAGCTGAGCACCAGCAGCGCGGTGACGGCGACCTGGTTGACCTGGGTGCCGAGGCGTAGCGTGCGGCCGAGCACGAGGCCGGCCACGACGACCAGCGACATTGTGAAGACGTTAATACCCAGCCCGGCGCCGATGGCCAGGGCCGCGATCATGCCGGCCACGATGCCGGCCGAGTACTGCACCGCGCGCCAGATCGACTGGTACACCGTCACCTGCACGGTCACCAGCGCCGCGACGGAGGCCAGCACCGGATCGCTGATCTCGAACAGTGCGGCGGCGAGCACCCAGGCGATGGCGGAGGCGAGGGCGGCCTTGGCCGTCTGCGCGAACGCGTCTCGCTCGCGCACGAACCAGTGCCGGAAGCCGTGCAGATGGATCGAGCGCCGGGCCTGGGCCAGCGCGCCGCCGTCCCGGCCGCTCTGGCCGAGCCGGAACCGGTCGAGCAGAGCGCCCACATACCGTCCCTCGCCCCGGCTCTCTGCTGAACCCATGTCCAGATCTTATGATCGGCGCAGCGGAAGTGACAGCCAGCGCGTACGCTTGGGTCCGAGATCCGAACGGTACCCCCGCCGGGGGACTGGAACGGAAAGTCAAGCTGTGAAGGTGAGGTGACGCCCGGTGAGCGGCGCGCCGGAGCAATACCCTCGAGCCCGTCCGGAAGGCGCCGGGACGAACCCCGGGTCCCGGCGGGACGGGCATCTGCAGGATCAACTCGCACCCGACGTACGCACCAGGCCGGGGCGCTTCGCCGTCGGCGTGATCGGCACCGGCCGGGTCGGCTCGGTCCTCGGCGCGGCCCTGGCCAGGGCCGGACACCGGGTGGTGGCCGCCAGCGCGGTCTCCGACCGCTCGCGACGCCGCGCGGCCGAACTGCTGCCGGACACCCCGCTGCTGCCGCCGCCCGAGGTCGCGCAGCAGGCCGAACTGCTGCTGCTCGCCGTGCCGGACGACGTGCTGCCCGAGCTCGTCCTCGGGCTCGCCGAGGCCGGGCTCTTCCGCGCCGGGCAGAGCGTGCTGCATCCCTCGGGCCGGCACGGCATCGGCGTGCTCGAGCCCGCCAGGATCCGCGGCGTGCTGCCGCTGGCGCTGCATCCGGTACTCAGCTTCACCGGCACGGACGTGGACCTGGCCAGGCTGACCGGCTGCAGCTTCGGCGTCACCGCCCCCGAGGCCTTCCGGCCCATGGCCGAGGCGCTGGTGGTGGAGATGGGCGGCGAGCCGGAGTGGATCGCCGAGGCCGACCGCCCGCTCTACCACGCGGCCCTCGCCTTCGGTGCCAACTACCTGACGACGCTGGTGGCCCAGTCGGCGGAGCTGCTCGCCCGCGCCGGGGTGAGCGAGCCGGGCCGAATGCTCGGCCCGCTGCTCGGCGCCACCCTCGACAACACCCTGCGATCCGGGGACGCCGCGCTGACCGGGCCGGTGGCCCGCGGCGACGCCGGTACCGTGGCCGCGCACCTGGACGAGCTCGAGCGGATCGCGACGGTGCACGGCCCGAGGGACCCACTGGTCGGCGCCTACCTCGCGCTGGCCAGGCTGACCGCCGACCGCGCGCTCGAAGCCGGGCAGCTCGCGCCCGAACGCGCCGGAGAACTGCTCAAGCTGCTGGGGGAGGCGGGAAGCCGATGAGCTCGAACAACCCGAACGAGACACAGCTCGTACACACCCGCGCCGACCTCGAGGCCGCCAGAGCGGGCCGAATCGGCGACGTCGCCGTGGTGATGACCATGGGCGCGCTGCACGAGGGCCATCTCGCGCTGGTCCGGGCGGCCAGGCGCGCGGCGAAGACCGTGATCGTCACCGTGTTCGTCAACCCGCTGCAGTTCGGGCCGAATGAAGACTTCGTCCGCTACCCGCGCACCCTGGAGCAGGACCTCAAGCTGTGCGAGCAGGCCGAGGTCGACCTCGTGTTCGCACCCTCGGTCGAGGAGGTCTATCCCGGCGGCGAGCCCTTGGTCCGGATCACGCCGGGCCCGATGGGCGAGGTGCTCGAGGGCGCGCACCGGCCCGGACACTTCTCCGGCATGCTCACGGTCGTCAACAAGCTGCTGAACCTCACGCAGCCCGACTACGCCTTCTTCGGTGAGAAGGACGCGCAGCAGCTGGCGCTCGTTCGGCGCATGGCGTTGGACCTCAACCTGCCCGTCGAGATCCGCGGCGTGCCCACGGTGCGCGAACCGGACGGCCTCGCGCTCTCCAGCCGCAACCGCTTCCTGAGCCCCGAGGCCCGCGTCAGCGCCCTGAGTCTGAGCCGGGCGCTGTTCGCCGGGACCCGGGAGAGCGCGCCGGCCGCGATCCGCGCCGCCGCCCGCGCCGTGCTGGACCAGGCCGCGCACGCCGAGCCGCCGATCGAGCTCGACTACCTCGCGCTGGTCGACCCGGCCGACTTCGCCGAGGTCGGCGACGACCATCGCGGCGCGGCCGTGCTCGCACTGGCCGCCACGGTGGGCACGACCCGGCTGATCGACAATCTGCCGCTGGAGACCACAGCATCGAGGACTGATGTAGTTGACCCGGCTGTAGTCGAGTTGAAGATCGGGGAATGATGATGACCGCTCCCTCGGCGATACCCGCCCGCCGCACCCGGCTGCTCGCCCCCGAGCCGGGCTGGACCGCGTACGCGGACACCGTGGTGGTCGGCTCCGGCATAGCCGGGCTCACCGCCGCCCTCGCCGCCCGGCATGCCGGTTCGGTGCTGCTGGTGACGAAGGCTCAGCTCGCCGACGGCTCGACCCGCTGGGCCCAGGGCGGCATCGCCGCGGCGCTCGGCCGGGGCGACACCCCGGAAGCACACCTGGCCGACACGCTCACCGCGGGCGCCGGCCTGTGCGACGCCGACGCCGTGCGCACCCTGGTCACCGAGGGCCCGGCCGCGGTCCGCCGGCTGATCGACCGCGGCGCCCAGTTCGACACCGCGGCCGACGGCCGGATCGCGCTCACCCGCGAGGGCGGCCACCACGCCGACCGGATCCTGCACGCGGGCGGGGACGCCACCGGCGCCGAGGTCTCCCGCGCCCTGCTCGCCCGCCTCGACCAGCTCGTCGACGAGATCGAGGTGATCGACCACGCGCTGGTGCTCGACCTGCTCACGGACGCCGACGGCCGGGCGGCCGGACTGACCCTGCACGTCATGGGCGAAGGCGCGCGCGACGGTGTCGGCGCGATCCGGTCAAGGGCCGTGGTGCTCGCCACCGGCGGGCTCGGCCAGGTCTTCAGCGCCACCACGAATCCCTCGGTGGCCACCGGGGACGGAGTGGCGCTCGCGCTGCGGGCCGGCGCACACGTCGCCGACCTCGAATTCGTCCAGTTCCACCCGACCGTGCTCTGGCTCGGCGACGGTGCGCGCGGCCAGCAGCCGCTGATCTCCGAGGCGGTGCGCGGGGAGGGCGCGTTCCTAGTGGATGCGAAGGGTGAGCGGTTCATGCCCGCGCTGCACCCGATGGGCGACCTGGCGCCGCGTGACATCGTGGCCAAGGCGATCAGGCGCCGGGCGACGGAATCGGGGCTCGACCACCTCTGGCTGGACGCCAGGCACTTCGGCGAGGACAAGTGGCGCGGGCGTTTCCCGACCATCTGGGAGTCGCTGCACGGGCACGGCATCGACCCGGCGCGCGACCTGATCCCGGTGGCCCCGGCCGCGCACTACGCTTCCGGCGGCGTGCTGACCGACCGCTGGGGGCACACGTCCATCCCGGGGCTCTACGCCTGCGGCGAGTCCGCCTGCACCGGCGTGCACGGAGCGAACCGACTGGCCTCGAACTCGCTGCTGGAGGGGCTGGTCTTCGCCGAGCGCATCGGGCGCGACCTGGCCCGCGCCTTCGCACCCGGTGGCGAGCCGGCCCCCGGCGACCCGGTGGTGGACGAGCGGCCCGCGCTGCTGCTCTCCCCCACGGTGCGCTCGGCCACCCAGCAGGCGATGAGCGAGGGCGCCGGTGTCCTGCGCAGCGCCGCGTCGCTGGCCGGCACCGTCCAGGCCCTCGACGAACTCGGCCGGCACACGGACGATCAGCCGCGCACCGAGGCCTGGGAGGCCACCAACCTTCAGCAGGTCGCCACGGCCATGGCCGCGCTGGCCACCCGTCGCGAGGAGACGCGCGGCTCGCATTGGCGGGAAGACTTCCCGCAGCAGGGCGACGCCCGTTGGCGGGTACGCCAGGTGCTGTCGGTGGATACGAACGGATGCACGGTGACTGAGGAGCCGGTGGCCTGATGACCGAAATTGCCGCTAAGGCGCAGCGTGATGGACGGATCGCCTCATGAATAAGATCGCGGAGAAGCTGCAGGATGGGCGTATCGCCCAGCGGCTGCGGGACGCGGGCCTGGACCCGGACCGCATCGTGCGCCTGGCCAGGGCCACGGTGGAGGAGGACCTCGGCGGCGGCATCGACGTCACCAGTGAGGCCACCGTCGCCGCGGACGCCCGCACGGTCGCCGACTACGCCGCACGCCGGTCCGGCGTGGCCGCGGGGATCTACGTCGCCGCGGCCGTCATCGACCTGGTGTCCGGTGGTGACGCCGAGTTCGAGTTCCCGCTCGAGGACGGCGAGCGGGTGGAGCCCGGCACGGTGCTGCTGACCGCCCGCGGCCGCACCCGCGACCTGCTCACCGCGGAGCGCTCGGCGCTCAACCTGCTATGCCACATGTCCGGCATCGCGAGCATCACCCGGCAGTGGGTGGACGCGGTGGAGGGCACCGGCGCGAAGATCCGCGACACCCGCAAGACCACCCCGGGCCTGCGCGAGGTCGAGAAGTACGCGGTGCGCTGCGGCGGCGGCGTCAACCACCGGATGTACCTCTCGGACGCCGCGCTGGTCAAGGACAACCACGTCATCGCGGCCGGCGGGGTGGTCGAGGCCTTCGCCGCCGTCCGCGCCAAATACCCCGAGCTGCCGGTCGAGGTCGAGGTGGACACGCTCGAGCAGCTCCTGCCGGTGGTCGAGGCCGGGGCCGAGCTGATCCTGCTGGACAACTTCACCCCGGAGCGGATGCGCGCCGCGGTGATGCTGGTCGGGCGCAACGAGCCCTACGGCCGCACCCGGCTCGAGGCCAGCGGCGGCCTGACGCTGGATCAGGCCCGCGCCGTCGCCGAGACCGGGGTGGACTACATCTCGGTCGGCGGCCTGACCCACTCGGCCGCCATCCTCGACGTCGGCTGCGACTTCCGCTGACCGCCGCGCACCCGCCGGCGCCCGAGTAACGAAGTCGGCCGCGCCCGTATCGCCCCCCTGCACCGCCCGCCCGCTGTCCCGAAAGACTCCTGAAGATGCTGCTGACCATCGACATCGGCAATACCCATACGGTGCTCGGCCTGTTCGAGGGCGCCGAGATCGTCGAGCACTGGCGGATCTCGACCGACCCGCGCCGCACCGCGGACGAGCACGCCGTGCTCTTCCAGGGCCTGATGGCCAATCACCCGCTGGTCGGCGACGCCGGGGTGGACGGCATAGCCATCTGCTCCACCGTGCCCTCGGTGCTGCACGAGATGCGGGACATGGTGCGCCGCTACTACGGCGACATCCCGGCGCTGGTGGTCGAGCCGGGGGTGAAGACCGGCATGCCCGTGCTGGTGGACAACCCCAAGGAGGTCGGCACCGACCGGATCATCAACGCGCTCGCCGCCGTGCACCTCTACGGCGCGCCGTGCATCGTGGTGGACCTCGGCACCGCGACCTCCTTCGACGCCGTCTCCCGCAAGGGCGAGTGGATCGGCGGCGCGATCGCCCCCGGCATCGAGATCTCCGTCGAGGCCCTCGGCGCCCGCGGCGCGCAGCTGCGCAAGATCGAGCTGGCCCGCCCGCGCTCGATCATCGGCAAGAACACCGTCGAGTGCATGCAGTCCGGCATCCTCTACGGCTTCGCCGGCCAGATCGACGGTGTGGTCAATCGGATGGCCGACGAGCTGGCCGACGATCCGAACGACGTGACCGTCGTCGCCACCGGCGGCCTGGCCCCGCTGGTGCTCGAGGAGGCCGAGGTCATCGACGAGCACGAGCCCTGGCTCACTCTCATCGGCCTGCGGCTGGTCTACGAGCGGAACATGGGCGCGGCTTCGGCCTGAGGAGTGATTTTCGGCGAGTCGATGCGGAGATTTAACTCGCATCTGCGCAGGAAAGTTGCAATAATCACGCTGTGAGCATCGATAGTCGCGCTGGCGGCGGGGAACGTCAACCCTCGGTGCTGCTTGCCTTCCGTGGGCAGAACCTGCGGTCGTTCCGCGATGCGTTCGAAGTCTCGCTGCTCGCGACTCCGCTTGCCGAGTCGGGAGTGGTGCGGCAGGTCCCGTGGCGGGTCGGCGGCAAGCCGGTAGGTGTGCTTCCCGTGGCGGCCCTGTACGGAGCCAACGCGTCCGGCAAGTCGAACGTGCTGCGTGTGATGCGCGACATGCGCTCGCATGTGCTCTCCTCGTTCCGCAGTAGCGACCCGCAGGGCGGGTTCCCACGGCGAAGCTTCATGCTTGGAGCGGATCCGGCCGCTCCATCCCGCTATGAGGTCGACCTCGTGCTCGACGGCGTGCGTCACGAGTACGGTTTCGTGGCCGACGACGAGCGAATCTTCGAGGAGTGGGCCGTTCATTACCCGCGAGGTCGCTCGACGCTGCTGTTCCAACGCGCCGGGGATGATGTGGAGTTGGGCGCGTCTATTCGGAGTAAGGCCCGCGCAACCGTGGACTTGATTCGGCCCAACTCTCTGTTCCTCTCGGCGGATGCGGCAGTCAAGCAGCCGGTACTCCGGTCCCTTTCCGGATGGTTCATGCGCAATTTGACGCTTGCCGAGGCCGAGAGCCGCGCATTCCGGCAGACCCAGACCGCTGTGATGCTCGCCGATCCGGCTTCTCAAGCGAGCGTGCTCGAAATGCTGCGGGCCGCCGACCTGGGCGTGCACGGCGCCCAGCGCAAGGAGATTGATCCGGTCATGCGCGAGCGTCTCAAGCGCATCGTCCGGATCTTGCAAGGACTCGAGGCCGAGCCGGAGCCCGGCGCGGACGAGGGACCTGACTTCGAGGAACTCGGCGTCAGCTTGATGCACGAGGGGGTGTCAGGCCCGGTCGAGTTCGAGCAGGCCGATGAGTCCCTCGGCACGCTGGTCTGGTTCGGTCTGGTCGGACCGGTACTGGAAAGCCTCGCCCGGGGAACGGTGCTCCTCGCCGACGAGCTGGACTCGAGCCTGCATCCGGACCTTGTGCGTCAACTTGTCCGGCTCTTTCAGGATCCGTCGACCAACCCGCATCGCGCACAACTGATTTTCAACTCGCACGATCCGACGCTGCTCGGCGATTCTGCGGGCGATCGTCCGCTTGGCCGGGATCAGGTGTGGTTTACCGAGAAGAGCGCGGACGGCGCTTCCCGGCTCTATCCGCTCTCCGATTTCGACCCCCGCAAGGAAGAGGCCGTCGCCAAGCGGTATTTCGCCGGACGGTACGGCGCGAAGCCGATCGTCTCACATCAGGAGTTCGCCGCTGCTGTGGAGTTGATCACCGGCGGCGGCGGGTCGTGATCAGCGTAGGTGGAGGCGCGCACCCCAGGCGCCGTATTCCGTCCGGCCCTGGCGATGCACACCGCCTGCAACTGCTCGTCTGGTCGACATCGACGAGCGTCATGGGACTCCAATGACGCTCGTCAAGGCGGCAATTAAGGCTATAGAGGTCGAGCGACGCGAGGAGCGTCGGAACCGCGGCAGAGCGCACGACGAGTACTGGTGCGTTTTCGATCGCGATGAGCACCCACAGTTCGACGAGGCGGTCAAGCTGGCTCGGGACCATGGGATCAGCATCGCGATGTCCAACCCGTGCCTGGAGTTGTGGTTCGTGTGGCACTTCGCGGATCAGACCGCGTACGTCGAGCGTGACGACAGCCAGCGACGGGCGAAGGAACTTCTCGGCTGCGACAAGAGCCTCACAGAGGATGCCTTGGCCAAGCTCACCGAGAGCAAACGGTATGAGGCTGCGAAGCAACGTGCTCGGCGCATGGAGGCCAGGCATGAGGGGGATGGCTCGTCGCCCGCAGCCAACCCGAGCAGTTCGATGCATCTTCTGATCGACAGCGTCCGCCGATCGAGCGGCGAGTAGTCGGCGGAGGGAGTCCGACCGAGCTGGCCGACGATCCGAACGACGTGACCGTCGTCGCCACCGGCGGCCTGGCCCCGCTGGTGCTCGAGGAGGTCGAGGTCATCGACGAGCACGAGCCCTGGCTCACTCTCATCGGCCTGCGGCTGGTCTACGAGCGGAACATGGGCGCGGCATCGAGCTGAGGGGGCACGGGGTCGGGTCCCTTGAGGAGCGCAGCGACGAGGGCGACGGTTGGGGCTTGAAGCTTGAGGTCGGGGCGGGTGGGCGGGCGCAGCGAGATGTGTAGCGCTTGAGTGGTGGAGGTCTTCGGGGCGCAAGTCGCGGTGTGAACCAGACTGCGCTGGGGGCTGGCGACAGAACACATCGTCGCCAGCCCCCAGCACGGCTCCGTTCACGTTGCGACTCGCGTCCCGACCGCCTCAACCAACCCTCAAGCGCTCACACATCTCGCTGCGCCCGCCCACCTGCCCCGACCTCAAGCCTCAACCATGCCCTCGTCGCTGCGCTCCTCAAGGGACCCGACCCGTGCCCCCTCAGCTTGAGGCCGCGCCCGGTTCGACCCGCGAAATGGTTCGGAACCGGCTCGCCGCTCCCCGTAAACTTGCCGCATGACTTCCGAGCCCAATTCCAGCAGCGTTCCCCTCTCCGACAAGCCCGAGCAGATCCGGGTCCGCAAAGAGAAGCTGGACCGGCTCAAGGCCAAGGGCGTCGAGCCCTTCCCGGTCGGCTACCCGCGTACCGCGACCATCGCGGAGCTGCGGGAGAAGTTCGCGGATCTGCCCGCGGACACCGCGACCGGCGAGCGGGCGGCGGTGGCCGGCCGGATCCTGCTCTCGCGCACCGGCGGCAAGCTGTGCTTCGCGACCATCCGCGAAGGCGAGGCCGAGGTTCAGGTCATGGCCTCGCTGGACAAGCTCGGCGAGCAGTCGCTGGCCGACTGGAAGGCGGACCTCGACCTCGGCGACCACGTCGGCGTCGCCGGCGAGGTGATCACCTCGCGGCGTGGCGAGCTGTCCATCCTGGCCGACTCCTGGGCGTTGACCTCGAAGTGCCTGCGCCCGCTGCCGGACAAGCACAAGGGCCTGTCCGACCCCGAGGCCCGGGTACGGCAGCGCTATGTGGACCTGATCGTCAACCCGGAGGCGCGCGAGATGATGCGCAAGCGCGCCGGGATGATCCGCTCCATCCGCGACACCATGCACGGCGAGGGCTACATCGAGGTGGAGACCCCGGTGCTGCAGAAGACGAACGGCGGGGCCAACGCGCGTCCGTTCGAGACGCACATCAACGCCTACAACATGCGGCTGCTGCTGCGCATCGCCACCGAGCTGCCGCTCAAGAAGCTGATCGTGGGCGGCGCCGAGCGCGTCTTCGAGGTTGGCCGACTCTTCCGCAACGAGGGCGCGGACTCCACGCACAATCCGGAGTTCACCACCATCGAGTGCTACGAGGCGTACGGCGACTACCGCACCCAGGCCGAGCTGACCCGGAAGCTGATCCTGAACGCGGCGATCGCGGTCAACGGGCACACGAAGGTGCGCGGCCTCGACCCGCACGGCGTGGAGCACGAGATCGACCTGTCCGAGCCCTGGGACGAGATCGAGATCTACCCCGGCCTGTCCGAGCGGCTCGGCACCGAGATCACCCCGCAGACCTCGGTCGACGAGCTGCGCAAGCTGGCCGAGGCGGCGGGTGTGCCTTACGAGAAGAAGTGGGGCCACGGCCAGATCGTGCTGGAGATGATCGAGCGGCTGCTCGAGGAGGCCGCGATCAAGCCGACCTTCCTGATGGACTATCCGACGGAGGTCTCCCCGCTCTCCCGCAAGCACCGCTCGATCGAGGGCGTGGCCGAGAAGTGGGACCTGGTCATCTTCGGCCGCGAGATCGCCACCGCGTTCTCCGAGCTGACCGACCCGATCGACCAGCGCGATCGGCTGACCAAGCAGTCGCTGCTCGCGGCCGGCGGGGACGAGGAGGCCATGGAGGTCGACGAGGACTTCCTGGCGGCGCTGGAGTACGCGATGCCCCCGACGGGCGGCATGGGCATGGGCATGGACCGGCTGATCATGATGCTCACCGGCAAGAACATCCGGGAGACGATCCTGTTCCCGTTGGTCAAGCCGGCCAACGCGGGCTGACGGCGACTCAGTCCCGGACACCGCGAACCATCGGCCCCCGCCGGCGACAGTCGCCGGCGGGGGCCGCCGTCTGCCCGCCCAGGTTCGCCGCGTACAGTGGCGCCCATGCTGGCTGACCTGGAATCGCTCATACCGTCAGCGTGCCTGGCGGTCGGTTTCGTCCTGCTGGTCAGGGCGATCCTGAAGAACCAGAACCCGCAGCGCAGGGCCGCGGCGAGGGCCCGCGAGGCCGCGGCCGAGGCTGCGGACCCGCGCATCATGCAGGATCAGAAGCCGCTGTCCGAGCTCAAGTCGCGGACCGCGCGGCCCGGCACGGCAAAGCCGAAAAAGCCCCGGAAGGCAGCGGCGGCAGCGGATTCGGAGTCCGCGTAACGGCGTTCGCCCGCGCCCTTGACCAACTACCGCACGAGTCGGCGCACGCGCGGCAGCACCGAAGCCGGCGCCGTGCCGTCCGAAGGCAGCCGGTCGGAGCCGACCTGGGCCAGCGCCCGGGCCAGTGCGCGCGGGCTGGTCTCCCGCGCCGCCGCGTCGTCCGCGAGCATCTCCACCAGTTCGACGACGGCCGCAGTGGCCAGCCTGGCCGGTCGCAGGAAGGGCAGCGCCGACTCCCAGGCGACGAAGGGCTGGATGATCAGCTCGTGCCGGCCGACGGCGTGCGCCCGCTCATGGGCGAGCACCGCGGCGAGCTCCTCAGGGCCCAGCGACTCGATCGCCCCGTGGGTGACCACGATCCGCGGCTTGGGCCCGGGCAGGCAATAGGCCGCGGGCTCCGGATGATCGAGCACTCGCACCCCGTCCCGGTCGATCCAGGAGAGCAGGTCGACGGCGTCGCGTTGCCTGCTCAGCTGCCGCTCGATCTGGATCGTATTCGTGAGCAGCACGCCGAGCAGCCAGGTCAGCAGCACCGCCGCCAGGGCGAGACCGGCCAGGTTCGCCAGCGTCCAGTCCGGGCCGAGCGGGTCGAAGCCGAGCAGTAGCAGGGCGCCGACCGCGCAGAAGCCGCCGGACAGGCCGATGCACTGCCACAGCGCGATGGCCCGGCGCGGATTGCGGCTCGGCCACTGCGCCTTCGCCAGCGCGGTGGGCACCGGCCAGGCGAGCAGGACCGCTAGCAGGGCGGCCAGGGCCGCGAGCAAGGAGACCATCGGGGAGGGCCGGTTCTCAGCCGCTGGCGAGAAGTTCGCGTAGCACGGCCTTCTCCTCCTCGGAGACCGCACCGGCGAAGTGCACCAGGGCGGAGCGCCGGTCCGAGGTGGTGCCGAGGGCCTCGAGCATCGTGTTCGCGATGAGCTCGGCCTTCGTCGTGGTGGCCGAGTACCGGTAGGCGCGGCCGTGCCGCACCCGGGTGACGAAGCCCTTCGCGCCGAGGCGGTCGAGCACCGTGAGGATCGTGGTCACCGCCGGCGCGTGCTCGCGCGGCAGGACGTCGACGATATGGGTGGCGGGCACCGGCTCCGGTGTGTTCCAGAGCACGTCCATGACCGCACGTTCGAGTTCGCCAAGCCGTGCCATGAGGTCTACTGTACAGACCAAAGAAGTTCTACGGTAAGTAGAAGTTAGGTGGACCCGCATGTCCGGAGTGGACGCGGCACGCATCGAGACCGCGGTCTCGCTTTCCTTCCACATCCTCTTCGCCGTATTCGGCGTCGGAATGCCCTGGCTGCTGCTCTACACCGAGGGGCGCTGGCTCCGGTCGCTCAAGAACGGTTCGGGCGATCAGCACTGGTACGCGCTGACCCGGAAGTGGGCCAGGGTCACCGCGGTGCTCTTCGCCATCGGCGCGGTCTCCGGGACCGTGCTCTCCTTCGAGTTCGGCCTGCTGTGGCCCACTTTCATGGCCACCTACGGCGGCGCCATCGGCCTGCTCTTCACCCTCGAGGCCTTCGCCTTCTTCCTCGAGGCGATCTTCATGGGACTCTACCTGTACGGCTGGAAGCGCCTGCCCGCGCGCGTCCACTGGCTGACGCTGTGGCCGATCGCGATCTCGGGCACCCTCTCCACGCTCTTCATCGTCTTCGCCAACTCCTGGATGAACGACCCGGTCGGCCTCGGCGAGAGCGACGGCAAGATCACCGCCGACCCGTGGGCGATCTTCGCCAGCTCCTCCGGCTGGTCCGAGGTCACCCACATGTTCGTGGCCGCGATGATGTGCACCGGCGGCACGGTCGCCGCGGTCTACGCCTGGGGCATGCTGCGCGGCCGCCGCGACCGGTACCACCGGCTCGGCCTCGGCGTGGGCCTCGGCACCGTGCTCGGACTCACTCCGATCCAGATGTTCCTCGGCGACTGGTCGGCCCGTGTCGTGGCCGCGACGCAGCCGCTCAAGCTCGCCTCGCTCGAGGCCGTCACCAAGACCGGCTCGCACGTTCCGCTGACCTTGGGCGGCTTCTACGACCAGAACACGCACAAGATGGTCCTCGGGATCCCGATCCCGGACGGCCTGTCCCTGCTCATGGGCTTCAAGACGAGCACGGTGGTCCAGGGCATTGACACGACGAGCGCGGCGGACACCCCGAACGTCGCCGTCGTGCACCTGGCCTTCGACTCGATGGTCGGCTGCGGTTCGCTGGTCTTCCTGATCGCCGCGCTGGCCGGCTGGACCTGGTGGCGCCGACGTCGCAGGAACCTGACTCCGCGGATCCCGCACACCAGGTTCTGGCTGTGCGCCGCGATAGCCACCGGTCCCGCCTCCGTCATTGCGATGCTCGGCGGCTGGGAGGTCACCGAGGGCGGCCGGCAGCCGTGGATCGTCTACGGCCAGATGACTGTGGCCGACGCCGCCACCAAGACCGGCGGGCTCGGCTGGAGCGTGCTCGTCACGATCCTGATCTACCTCGGCCTGGCCGCCGCGCTGCTGCTGATCCTGCGCAAGCTGTCCACCGGCGCGCCGCCGGAACTCGCCGACGCTCTCGACGGGGACGACCCGGATCCCCTTGCCCCGCAGGAAGACCAGAAAGCACATAAGACACAAGACGCACATGACGCAGCAGTAGAGACACAGGAAGCCCAGGAAGCGCACGAGGTGACCGCATGACCGCCGTCAACCTGATGCTCGTCATCATCGTCCTGTCCCTGCTCGCCTACGCCCTGCTGGCCGGGGCCGACTTCGGCGGCGGCGGTTGGGACATGCTCGCCGGGGTGGGCCGGGACAAGGAGAGCGCGGAGGAGCAGCGCGGGCTGATCTCCGCCTCGCTCGGTCCGGTCTGGGAGGCCAACCACGTATGGCTGATCTTCGTCATCGTGTGCACCTTCTCGGCCTTCCCGTCGGCCTTCGGTGACATCGCCACCTCGCTGGAACTGCCGCTTGCGCTCGCGCTGGTGGGCATCGTGCTGCGCGGCGCGGCGTACGTCTACCGCGCGTACGGCGAGGGCGCGTCGCTGCCGGACCGGTGGTGGAGCCGGATCTTCGCCTGCGCCTCGATCCTCACGCCGTTCATGCTCGGCGTCAGCGGTGCCGCGCTGGCCACCGGGCGGCTGCGTCCGGGCAGTTCGCCGCTGGTGCCCTTCGAGAGCCCGTTCACGCTGCTGGCCGGGCTGCTCGCGGTCGTGGTAACCGCGTTCCTCGCGGCGGTCTACCTCTGCTACGACGCATCGCTGCACCCTGACACGGTTGCTCTGGTGGCCGTGTTCCGGCGCAAGGCCATGGCCGCGGCGGTGGCCTCCGGCGTGGTCGTGCTCGTGCTGCTGCCGTTCTTCTACCGGGACGCCACGGTGGTCTCGCAGCGCTTCACCGACCGGTCGATCCCCTTCGCGGCCTTCTCCGCGCTGTGCGGCTTCGGCAGCCTCTGGGTGCTGTTGAAGGAGCGCTACGTGCTCGCCCGGGCGACGGCGGCGGCCGCGGTCGTCGGCGTCCTCGGCGGCTGGGCGGCGGCGCAGTACCCCGATCTGCTCGTCGGGCTCTACACCGCCCGCCAGGCCGCGGCCGCGCCGTCCAGCCTGGACGCCATGCTGGTGGCGATGACGATCGGAATGCTGGTCGTGGTGCCGTCGTTCCTGTATTTGTTGAAGGTGTTCTCCGCTCCCGTTATCGAAGAGCACTAGCAGCGCGAACGGCGAGGACGGTGCGACGACAGTGCAATGTTGGTCCCCCGTCCGGGCCAGTCGCGAGTACCGGTAAGCTCACCCAGGTGAGTGACGTGGTGGCGATGGATGCGCAAACGACGGCGGAGAACGTGCTAGACGGCGCAGGAGGATACGGGCAACCGGAACTCCTCGCCGAGATCCGGTCGAGTTTCGCCCTCATCGAACCGCATGCGCCGCAGGCCTCGGCCTGGTTCTACGAGCACTTCTTCGCACAGAACCCGCGCTATCGCAAGCTGTTCACCGGCGACCCGGCCGCCCAGCAGCGCCGGCTGTTCCAGGCCGTCGCGCGGATCATCGCCGACTTCGACGACCTCGACGACTTCCTGCCCTACCTGCGCCGGCTCGCCCTGCGGCACCGCAAGTTCGGCCTGCGTCCCGCGCACTACCAGGCCTTCGGCGAGTCGATGCTGGCCACGATCCGGGAGTTCACCGGGCCGGCCTGGACCGACCTGACCCGGGTGGCCTGGGAGGCCGGGTTCGGCCTGGTCGCCGCGGTGATGCAGGAGACGGCCGCCGAGGCGGAGGAGCAGGCGCCGCCGTACTGGGAGGCCGAGGTGATCGCGCACGAGCGGCTGGCCGCGGACATCGCCCGGATCCAGGTGCGGGTGCTGCAGGATCCCGACCGTCCAGGCCCGTACCGGTACCGCGCCGGTCAGTACGCCTCGCTGGAGATGGCGAGCCTGCCGCGGGTGTGGCGGGACTTCTCCTTCGCCAGCATGGACGCCGGCGAGAACACGGTCGAGCTGCACATCCAGGCCGGGCGGTCCGGGGGAGTGAGCGAGCTGATGGTGCACGAGACGGCAGTCGGGGACCGGATGCGGATCGCCGGGGCCGAGGGCGAACTCGCGTTCACCGCCGACGCCGGGACGCTGGTCGCCGTCGCGCACGGCACCGGTGCGGCCCCGGTGGCCGGCCTGGTCGCCGCGGCGATCGAGGCGGACGACCGGCGCCCGCTGTGTGTGCTGCTGGTGACCCCGGACCAGGGGCAGGGCGCACGCGCCGAGCACTACCTGGCCGCGCACTTCGCGGAACTGGCCGAGCGGCACGGCGCCCTCGACGTGGTCGTCGTCGGCGAGAGCCGCCTCGCGGCGACCGCACGCGAGGTGCTCGCGCCGGAGAAGCCGTGGCAGTCCGCCGTGCTCGTCGGACCCAGCGTGCTGATCGACCACTGCCGGGCCGAGCTGACGGCCGCCGGCACCCCGCCCGAGGCCATCGCCACCGACCAGTTCGATTGAAGGCGACGTAGGAGCCGGCGCAACGGTACGTCGGCCGGGTCAGCTGCCTCGCGCGAATTGGTGCGGATTCTTGAACTCGTCCGGCCGAGGGCCGACGTCGTTATCGAGAGCCCGTGGTTCGACTGGAAACGGTCCAGGGAGAAAGCGGCCGGAACCGACGTGGCGAGTGTGACCGAAACAGCGCCCGAGACGGCGTCGGAGAGCCGGTCAGCGCCGGCTCCGGAGTCGGACCACGAAGGCCGCCGATCTCCGTGGTTCGGCCCGGTGCGCTGAATCCGCCTTGCGCCGCCGGGCGATCAGTTCGATGGATTTCCCGGCCGTTCACCCGCGCGGCGGATGGGCAGCGTGCCGCTGAGCTGCCACAGTGCCCCATGTGGCGCGACGCGGGCATTCCGGTGACGGCTGCGGGGCGCGGCCGGATCAGACCGCCCTGCTCTCGCTCGGCATGGTGCTGCTCTTTGCCCCCCTGGCCGCCGCCTGCCTGCTGCCGCTGCTCCTGCTGCTGCGGCTCAGCGGCGTTCCGCTCTGGCTCGGCTACGGCGTCTGGGCGCTCAGCGCGGGCCTGTACGGCCTGCGCCCGGTGCAGCTCGCGCTGGCCCGGCTGCTGTGGCCGGTGCGCCGGGCGGCGCCGACGGAGCAGGAGCGGCTCGACCGGGTCTGGGCCGACGTGCTCGACCGGGCCGCCGTGCCGGAGCAGCGCTTCAGCATCTGGGTGGTGGACCTCGCGGACGTCAACGCGCACTGCGTGGGACGCGACCTGATCTGCGTCACCACCGGCGCGCTGGCCGAGCTCGGCGACCGCGAGTTGGCCGGCGTTCTCGCGCACGAGCTCGGCCACCACCTGCGGATGCACACCGCCGCCGCCGCGTTCCTCGTCTGGGTCCTGCTCCCGCTCCAGGCCGTCGCCCTGATCGGCGCCGGCCTCGCGCAGCCGCTCGCCTCGCTCGCCCGGCTGCTCTCCGGCCTCGATCTCGCGCCGTCCGCGACGCATCACGCGCTGCTCGCGCTCAGCCGGGCGGAGACCGCGGTGCGCGCGCTCTTCGCCGCCCCCGGCATGCTCGCTTTCGCGGTGAAGAACGCGGCCGGCCGTCGCGCCGAATATCAGGTCGACGCGTACGCGGTCGATCTCGGTTTCGGACGCGAATTGCTCAGTGCGCTGCGATGGTTTGAGGCCTGCGCGCCGCCGCCCGCGGCCGTGCCGCTGGTTCCCGGGCCCCGGCGGGCCAGGCATGCCGCGGTGCGCTCGGCCCGACCCACCCATCCGCCGCTGGAGCGCCGAATGGCCAGAATCTCGGCCAGGGTCGCCGCGTGCGCCCCGCCGCCGACCCTCGAATCGGCGGAGACGGGACCGCGGACGGGAACGGGCGGGGTTTGACGTACCCTGCTTCCGTGAGCGATATGACGGTCCGCCGGGCCAGAACGAGCGACGTGACCGCGATCCGGCGGCTCATCGATCACTACGCCGCCGAGCGGATTCTTCTCGACAAACCCACAGTAACGCTCTTTGAGGACATTCAGGAATTCTGGGTGGCCGAGCAGGACTCCGACGGGGCGTTGGCCGGCTGCGGCGCCCTGCACGTCATGTGGCGCGACCTGGCCGAGGTCAGGACCATCGCGGTCGATCCGGCCTTTCGCGGGCAAGGCGTCGGTCACGCGATTCTGGAAAAGCTATTGGCCACCGCGGGCTGGCTCGGGGTGCGCCGGGTCTTCTGTCTGACCTTTGAGACGCGGTTCTTCGCCGCGCACGGATTCACCGAGCTCGCCGAGTCCGGCGTGGATCCCGCGGTGGAGTCGGAGCTGTTGCGATCAGCCGACGAGGGTATCGCCGAGTTCTTGGATCTGGAGCGCGTCAAGCCGAATACGCTCGGCAACAGCCGGATGCTTAAGCTTCTTTGAGACTCCGTGGCCCCAGCGGGTGGGAAAGCGGGGCCGGAGAGTTGAAAGAAACGCTAAACTACGGTTTTCTTGTAGTGGGCGGTTAGCCTGGGCCGTGACGGGCACCGCGAATGGGTCTTCGTCGCCGTGTGCGAAAGGGAAAACAATGGCAAAGCAGACAGTGACCATCGATGACCTCGATCAGACCCCGGGAGCGCGCGAGGTCCATTTCAGCCTCGACAACTACGAGTACGTCATCGATCTGAACGACAAGAACCTCGAGGACCTCAGGGAGGTCCTGGCCAAGTACATCGACGCGGCCACCCCGCTCGGCAAGGTCTACCGGGCCGCCCCGCAGCGTCCGGCCGGCCGTCGTCGCGCCGCGGCCGAGGGTCCGAGCACGGCTGAAATGCGCGAGTGGGCGAAGAAGAACGGCCACGACGTGAGCGACCGCGGCCGGCTGAACCAGGAAGTCATCGACGCCTACCTCGGCGCTCACTGACGTCGAGCCCCCGCTGGTGGGCGGGAGTGGCAAGCCGGACAGTCGCAAGAAAGCCGGTCGCAAGAAGGTCAAGGCAGTACGACAGCAGGACCAGAGCAGTACGACAGGACTGTGGGACCGCCGGGGAGCTGAGCTCTCCGGCGTTTTCCTTGCCCCGGCTTCGTTCCGTGCCGAGGTCATCACTTGTTAAACAATCCACCGGCGCGGTTCTCGGCGCGGTTCTCGACTCTCAACTGTCCCGGCGCGGCCCTGGAACGGCCTGGCGCAGCAATCGCCGCGAACAGCACTCCGCGATCGTGGCGAGCAACGCGACCACTTCCGGCGCCGGGGCGTTCGGATCGTGCAGCCAACGAGTCGGCTCCGGGATCCGCTCTCCCTCGCCGTAAGCACGCAGTTCCAGGTCGATTCCGCCCCAGTCCAGCCACTCGAGGAGTTCGGGCAGATCCTCCTTGGCGCCCGGCGCGACGAAGAACAGGCACGCCGCCGGGTCCGCCTCGGCCGTCGCCGGCGAGCCCGGGTCCCAGCCGACCGGGCCGGGACGCAGCGCGGGCTGGTGGTAGCCGATCAGCCGCCGCAGCGCCCACCGGCCGGCCGGCTCGGGCACCCGCAGCACGTCGAACCGCTCTCCGCAGCGCAGCCAACGGCTGCCGTCCGCGGCTGTCTCGGCCGAGCAGGCCAGCTCGGCGGCGGGGGGCGTCCCGTACATGCGCCCCAATGTAGGACAAGGCCGCCCGGTGCGGAGGCAAGACGGCCGGGTATTGCCCCGGCCGGGTGCACCGGGCCACTTCCGGCCCTCGTTCGCTTCAGGCGTACAGACTCCGCGAGTACCGGCCTGATCTGCGGGAAAACCTGTTCCAACAGGGTGTGGACCCCGCCAGGGCGGTTGATCGGCCAGCGCGTGGACCGCACTGTCCCTTAGGGTCGAGACCTGGCGACTAGCATTCGGTAGGACAGGCCGGGGTTGCGGTTCCGGGTCGGCCCGGTACTTCCCAGCCGCTCCGGGGAGCGAGAAGAGATGTTCGAGAGGTTCACCGACCGCGCAAGGCGGGTTGTCGTGCTGGCTCAAGAAGAGGCCAGGATGCTCAACCACAACTACATCGGCACCGAGCACATTCTGCTCGGCCTCATTCACGAGGGCGAAGGCGTAGCCGCCAAGGCCCTCGAATCGCTGAACATCTCC
>Ga0073928_10003969_pt1 | contig 22528 bp, 19 predicted proteins | sample PaiPotPPA55metaG_FD_76969 | JGI IMG/M metagenome (GOLD analysis project Ga0073928, IMG submission 76969) | Iron sulfur acid spring bacterial and archeal communities from Banff, Canada, to study Microbial Dark Matter (Phase II) - Paint Pots PPA... ...
AAGCTTGCAATTACCCAGGATTTTCACGCCCAGCCATATAGCCAAGCTGGATGTCGGTGAGACGATGTGGGCCTCGCCAGATGACAGTATTGCCTGGTGGGGGATCGTGGCGCGTGCTACATAACCGCGAGTTGTGCGAGCTTTACGGGGCTGCGTGACAGTGGAGCGGCCTGTGCAGAGTGTGCCGTAGCCGGCGACATGCTTGGCGACAAGAAGCCGTGCGGTCTGAACAGGTTGATGGCAATGCGCAGGCCCCGAGCGCCGCGAGGGTAGCAGCGCGCTTCAAGCAAGGCCTATTCGCGCTCAACGTCGTTGCGCCTCCATCCCCTGGGTCGACGGCCCGCGCATGCCGCTCAGCGCTTGCGGCATTTCTTTTAGAAGCTGCCCCCACTCGTAATCGTAGCGGTCCGGCAAAAAACGGGAAACGCCGGCACCTGGCGTGAACGTCAGCTCGCCGAAGAAGATCTCATTGTCAGGCGCGTAAAGGTCCACACGCACGTAACCGAGGCCTTCCGCCAGCAGCGTGGCAACTCTAACCACCTCGTCCCAATTCGGCAACGGCGGTGCAGCGACCTCGCTGCACGGATATTCACCCAATACGACGTCCAGCCGATTCCACTGTGCGTCGTAGAAATCGTGCCGCGGATCGCCAAACCGGTCCGAAACCACGCCCGTATAGATGATCGGTGCGCCCTGTTCGCGTCCGAAGATATTCATTTTGAAATCCGCCGGAATTTTTCCGCTTCGGTCAAGGAGCAACTTTTCAAAGAAGATGCGGCGTTCGATAGACCGATAGTGTCGTTCGCGTGAGGCGCGATAGAAATCGATAGCCAGCCATTCATTTGCGAGCTGATTCAGTTTCTCGAACGACGTATCAGACTTGTCCCAGACCACCTTGACGAATCCGCATCCATGGTTCGCTTTCATGACGAATGAAGCGGGAAGCGAGTCGAACACTTCTTGCGTAAAGGTATCGGGCGCCGCAAGCAGCGGGATCAGATACTTCTCCCCGACCTTGCTCTTCACATACTCGCGAACGCTGAGCTTGTCGGTTAACGCGCTCCACCGCGGATCCGGATGCAGGCAGCGGTCCAAGATCATTTCGTTAAACGTCGCCGCGTTTTTCAGATTCGGGAATCGCCCGACTCTCCTGCGATGCGAAATAAGCAAAAACACGTAATCGGGGAGGAAGTGCTTCACGCCGTGAAGCAATCGATTGGCGGTTGCACTGGCAACCCTTTTCAGCACTGCCGTGCCCGATAAGCCAAAAAACCGCTGGCCGGCAATTTGCGGCGGAAAGCGCTTCCTCAACGCAGACCAGAGCCGCCCTTGAACCGATTGCGCTCGCTCCCCTGTTTCAACAGAAATGGTCATCGGACTGCCTCCTCACGTGCTGGATATCCAATCGAACAGGAACGGTCGGGCACAAGCAGCGCAGACGGCCAGACAGCGGATCGTCTGGAAACCTGGTCGGACACCCTCTCGACCGCCCCATCCTTGCGCACTCAATTGCTTCGCTTCATGCCGCAGCAAAGCATAACCGATCAGTTCGATGCGTGAATGCGGCGTGTCCTAAAGTGTTGAACTGTTGGCGCGTTGTGTGGATAATTGTCCTTTTTGTGCGTGTATGGACCTGACGCTGGACATACCAAGTCTCAGGGCCCTGCAATATGCCCATATGTTGTCAATTCCCTTTGACAATCTGGATATCCACCTCGAACGAAAAATCGTCCTTGACGAAGCGCGGTTGTTTAACAAGATTGTCGAGAGACATCGAGGGGGGCATCTGTTACGAGCTGAACATATGCCCGTGCATTCCCCTTCTAGGGTCCTGCAGGTTCCTGCGTGTATATCGCGTTAGAGCTGAGATTGTGTCAACCGCCGCGTTCTTAAGAAAACGTAGGCCGGCTTCTCCAACTCCGATGACTATCCAAAAAATCACAAGCCCCCAGCAATCCGATACGCGACGGGGGAACCATGCTTATAGACCGGCCGCAGTAGCATCCGAGAGATAACCTGATGGCAATTAACGCGAGTCGTCGAGCAACGGAGTAGAACGAATCAATCGGTCGTTTCCCTTGGCGAAAGATATTGTGCGTTGTCGCGCAACCGTAGCAGGGAATAGAAGCAGGGAATAGAAGCCAAGCGATTACGACAGCCGATGAAGCGCGCGTTCGTCAAACGCTGGCGCGCAAACGGAAGGGCGCCAAACCTCGGCTAACAAGGTGCAGGATTCGCGACATCTTCAGTGGAAGGATGTTGGTAAACAATTCGAGTCGATGTTAGCTTGAGTACACGCTTGACATCAATCGCACGCCGTTGCCTTCCACCAGTGACAGAGATGACTGGGTCGACGCCGAATTTGGCGCGGCAAGTCTCGGAGATGCCTGCATTGGCCAGTCGGCTCCTCGCTTTGGCGTGGCCACTGGATACGCCCGATCGTTCATTTCCATGCGTGCTCGATGCCACACAACGCGACGCTGCGCATCGCTTGTTCGATATGACCAGGTCGATGCAGACGACGCTCTCGAATCTCACATCGTCTATACCCTGCAGAGCAGGGGCTGGTGACAATTGTCATTTGCAAGAATTGTTAGGACGCTAATGGAGGGTCGGACGCGCGCCAGCCGTTTGCTGCGAGGGCGACTCAGTTAACGCGCGCCTTGTCGGTGCGGCGAGTCCGATGTCGAATTGATTTCGGCGGATTCTCTGACTAACTTGTCCGTGATTGCCGCTGCGACGGATTCTTTGACCAACTTGTCCGTCATCGCCGTGGCGGCTTGGCTCGATGTGGCGCGATGCAACACATCAGGCTTATTCGCATGTCCCAGAACTTTGCCTGCACCAGGAACTTGGCCTGCACCAATACGTACGGAAGGCTGAACGCCCATCCGTTCGGGCGTCTGGGGCACACGTTGCCGGGTCGCGGGTGTTGTTCCTGCGCCCTCCCGGACATCTGGTGTCGACGGACTCGGTTCGGGCACCGAGTTCTCGGCTCCAGAGAGCACCGACGCCGCCACGGTATTCTCTTTTGTCGGAGTGGGCGGTGCCGTGGGAACCACGGCTCCTGTAGCGACATTGGCATTGCCGTATCGAGGGGCATCCGCTGCGATGGTCGCCGAGCTTTGTAGTTTGGGCTCGATTTCTAACGCAGGTTTGCTTGGTTGCGGCGATTGCGGTGGGGCTTTGGCCAGTTCTTCTCGGGCAAGCAGCTCTCGCTGCACTTGAAGTGCCGCTGAATTGTCTTTCTCTGCAGTGGCCGCCGCGGTCGGCGATGCTTTCGCTGATACGGGATCGTCACGTCTCAAGCTGTCGCGCACGGTGTCAAGAGCTTCCGGCACTCTGGTCGAACCTGGAGCGAGTCCTGACCGATCTACCTTGTTCATCGCGATTGCGGGTGCTCCGCTAAGGTCAGCGGCACGGGAGTCGCCAGTGGAATCGGAGATCACTCGGTCTGGTCCAGACTCATCATCGTGGGGCAATAGTAGATATGCCCCGAGCCCCATTTCGGCCAACAGCAGTCCTGATATAAACGTTTTTGCTGCAATGTTCATGTTAATGTAAGCCATAAAGGCAGATATGATGAATAGTGCCAGTTAAGGGCCGGACCATCTTGAGCTTCAAGCGATGGAAGCGCGGCACATTGATCATACCGCGTTCGTATCTTGCACCAGAAACATCCACGCTTGCGTCCCGACCTGCTCTGGTGCGCGTAAGGGGAGGCGGATTGATTCGGTATGTTCAGGATTGCTTATGTCGCCATCTAATAAGATCGATCGGCGGCTGACGGATGGGTTCCGCGAACGCGGGTACATATCCAGAAGTAAAGCTTGAGCCCCCAACTCGCCGAAAAGCCGGCGTGTTGAACGTAGGTCCAGCGCATAAATTGTGAAAAGCCTTTATAGCGAGCGTAAGCGATATCGATTCGCCGATCAGCGGGTCGGATGTGCGCCGATTACTCGGCGCAACTGCGGCAAGGTCGCGAAGAACTTCTTACAGATCAAGGGCGCGTGCATGGCCGTGGCGGGGCCATCCCGCTGAGCTTGTCTGACGGCAAAAGTGCGGCCTTGCTTGAATCACACGGGCTTTAACGAAGTCCTGGCATCAAGACAGGCGATCGAAACGCCCGGCAACCCCGGGGCGATCTTCTTGCCTCTAAGATCAAGTCCTCAATCGATCTCGGGGTGTTGTACGTGTGGACGCATTTCCCGCGCACGGGCTGGACTCGAATATGTGATCCCTCTTTTGCCAGACGCCCAATAACTGCTGAAGGAACGTTCCGGTCCCGGTTTCGAACGCAGGACGGCAGATCGGCGAGTCATTGACCCGCTCACTGCTGAAAGCAGCAAGATCAGCGCCCAAAGCGGCGGCCGAGGGGTCCCCGTTCAACAAATCGATCGACAAGACTTAAACCACCTCTGCCATCACCTCGGGATCAGCCTCGCTGCGGCGATTGGTCGGGACATACAATCTCTGAAGGTTGCCAAAACGAGAGCGTTCCGTCACAAAGATCAGGCCTCGACGTCCTTGTTGTCGCGGTAGGTCTTCCAGAAGTCACGCATTTCCTTCAGATCCACGGGGTGAAGCGGGGAAGCGGCTTCTTGGGCATGGCGGCGCCGAAAACACTGTATGAATGAACAATATATCCGTCGGTGCTCAGTCCCATGTATCAACGTAGTATCGCATCCAAAGAAAACGTTCTATAATGACTCTACGGTGTATCAACGATCGGCTGCAGTAAGTGAAACCGTGAACCTGTAAATCGTGAATCGTGAGCCCGTGAAACTGGAGATTGAAAGATGGCGCATCAGACAGTAAAGCGGTGGGGCAATAGCCTCGCTGTGCGCATCCCGGCAGGTCTTGCCGACGCGCTGCGCATAACAGAGGACCAGGATGTAGAAATCAGCGCCGAGCATGGCGCCCTGGTAATTAAACCTGCGGGTGTAAAGGTGTTCTCGATGGCACGCTACCTCGATCAACTCCGCTCGGGCGAACTTGAGATCGCTCCGATGGAAGATTGGGGAGATCCAAAAGGCTCTGAACTAGGTGGTCCCGACGACCCCACCCGCTTCGACACATGGTGACATTGTGATAGAAGGCGTTCCGCAGATTGGCGAAGTTCTTTGGTGCAATATTGGACCAGTAAAAGGCACAGAACAGGACGGCTACCGGCCGTTCATTGTTCTGAGCCACCCGCTACACAATGAGATATCCGGCCGCGTTACAGGCGTTTCAGTCACATCCACAACACGAGGGTGGGAAACCGAAATTCCTCTGTCCTGCATGTCAAAGCCATGCGTTGCCCAAATCGATCAGCTCCGCACGATCGATATTCGGGGAAGAGGCGCGAAATTTCGCGGTGAAGTTGTTGCTCCGGCCGAGCTTGACGCAGTGAAAAACGCGATACGAGCGTTCCTCCAATTGTGAGCCAACGGGCATCTTCGCCTACTTTACGCGCCGAGCGACGCTTGGGATAGCCGGGAGACATGGTATCAAAATGGCAACTAACTCAATCCTTCAGGCAGCGGCGCTTCGCGGGCGTGGTCTTAACCAAGATGCAATCGACCATATCGAAGCAAAAAAAACGGACCCCAAGCCATCGGCAAGTGCAGAGCCGGATGGACTACCAAGATTCATATGGTTGCCGCGGATGCTCGAACAGCCATAACGTTCGCACTTTCCCCCGGCCAGGCCGGTGATGCACCCCAGGGACGAGCCTTGCTACAAAGCCTCGGGCCACCGAATCGGCCACTGCACTTGCTCATGGACAAGGCGTATGAGGGCGACGAGACGCGACAACTCGCGCTTGACCTGGGCTTCATCCCCGTTGTCCCGCCAAAAAGCAATCGCCTTGAACCATGGGAATACGATCGGGAAATGTACAAACGTCGAAACGAAGTGGAGCGACTGTTCCGAAGACTCAAAGGCTTCCGCCGCATCTTCTCGCGATTCGACAAACTGGATGTGATGTTCATCGCCTTCATCAATTTCGCGCTTATCGTCGATGGACTCAGGTAGTGTGAACATGCCCTTCTAGGCCGATCTAGCCATGGTTCACTTCCTTGAAGTACTTTGCTGCAGCTTGAGCGCGCTCGCCGTATGTGCGAGTGAGTTCGGTTCCGATCTCGGCCAATGAGTGGGCTCGGAACTCATTAACGTTCCCTGACGTGATTGCATACTGAATTAATCTGAAGAGCAAATTTGCGCGAAGCAGACCTTGATGCGCGGATGTCGGATCGCTAGCCGCGCGGGCAGCAAGATTCGTGGACGGATGTTGATTTGCAACAGAACGCTGCACTGGTCGAACAGGCTACTGCCGCTGGGCAACCGCTCAGCGAACAATCGGCATTGGTTGCGTCAACGGTGGGTATCTTTCAACTAGCTTCGCGTGCCAACTGATTGATGACTGACCGAACCTGGGTGCGGGCGGTTTAGTTCACGAAGTTGCTGATCGCTGCCCTACATTCACTACCTTCGATAGTTAGGCGTTCCTTGAGAGATCAATCGCTCAGGACGGTGTGTCCGAGACCGTTCAATTGGCAAGAAGCGACCGTAATCCCATTCTCATCTGGCATCTTCTTTAACCGACAGACGCTGCAACGCGACAGCGTCGCTCGGACGCGATCAGGCCTCGTTATTTACCTGCTGATTCACCAGTCCGGAAGTGTCTGCGACCGCGCGCAATGCAACGATGTCTGAAATAAAGATTTCCCGACCGGCTTTCATGAGGATTCCCTCCTCCACAAATCGTGCAAGTTCACGACTCATTGTCACGCGGGTCACCCCTACAAGATGAGCAATGTCTTCAACGCGATGACTTTTTGAAAGACGCGCTGTGTTGCTGGTCTCGAGTGTTCCATATGCGTTGAGCAATTGAACGAATAGCGTTGCCACGCGCACACGCGCCGGCAGACCGCCATACATGATGTGCATACACGCGAGGCGTTCTCTCTGTGCAAGTCGACGTGCGATTTCGATGAAGATTTCCGGATCAGCCCGGCCCGCGGACATGATCGCGGCACGATCAATCACAAGGACCCGTGAATCTTCCACGGCGATGGCGGATGTGTAACGTGGCTCGTCATCGAAAATGCCGTATTCGCCAATTGTTGAGTGGGGTTCCGCGAATGCGATGTCCCGTTCCGAACCGTCTATTCCGCTCATGAACACCCGGATTCGGCCCGTCAACGGGGAGTAGAGAGATGTGGCAGGCTCACCTTGACGGTATAAATACGCGCCTCGAGCGAAAGTTCGCTCTATACCGAGATTGGTAATGCTCCGCGAGATCTCCCTTACTTCCCGGAGCAAAAACGGCGAACTTTCGGGATCGCGAGGTGACGACCGCGCGTGCGAAATTCCTTTTTCGTCCGACTGAAATCTCGTCAAAGTTGCGGGACCCCGAGCAGCCCCAGACTCGAGCGACAATCCGTTGCTCTGGACACCGGTCATTCAGCGCCTCCTTCGTTTCCCACCAAGGGAAAACTCTTCACGCACTTTCCGAAGATATCCCAAGCGGTTTGCGTCTCTGTTTGGAATGCGTGATCGATAGGATCACCCACTGAGGTTGCCTCTAGATACTCGAAGTTTCACTGGCTATTTCTCACCAGGGCTAGAGCCGGGCCACCCCTCGAACTTTTATCTGTTGGTTACCTAAGAATGCCTATTCATTCGGCAGCTAGCATCAGCAATTACACCTATCTTTCTGCCACAACGCTCGGCCGGTTTCAGATTCATCGCCCACCCCCGGACTCGAAATATTTTTTTGATTTGTCATCGGTTTTGTATCCGCTGATACAGCGAACGGAGGAACAAGAAAGTACAGTGAGTGGGGTTACACGAACCACACGACACATAAAATCGTGCAGTGCGTCCGGGTTCCTATCTGAAGATAACGGTACAGCTTTGGATGACACGCAGACGTCCGAGGATCATCAGCAAGGCAGGCGTTATCCCGGTGAAATTCTGTTTTACGATGGGAGAAAAATTTCTATCGAGGAGGTCAAACGCCCGCGCCAGATCGAACGTGATCTGGTTGATGAGGCTTGGCCACCCGAAGAAATCATGTTGCGAGACAACATTCTGCGCAACCATGGCCGGACTCCCTATGAAGATGAGCGCGATACCTTGATTTAACTTCTAGGAACCGGGAGCAATTAATAAAGCGCACACGGGAAAGTGCACATGGGCGATGACGCATCGGCTTCGTCACTCGCCAGAGATGTGCGTTTCGTTGCAGCCGGCTGGCGTTAGATTCTGCTTCAGACACTGACTTCGTTCGGGTTCGTATTCGATTATCCGATGAATATTCGATATCCTAAGTAATATGAATAGTATGGCGACGAAATTGGGACTCGAATCCGTGTGCACGACATGATGCATTCATCCGCGGTTCAGGATTATCGAAAATGGCATCCACAACAGAAAACACCGGATCGCGAGCGTATGAGGAAATCGGTTTCATCGGGCTGGGCGGGATGGGCCAGCCCATGGCCATGAACCTGTTAAAGGCCGGTACAAAGCTCGTTGTCTGGAATCGATCACCCGAACGCACCGAGCCGCTGCGCGCCGCGGGTGCCCGAGTGATGGAGGATGTCGGCGGGGTATTCCGGCAAACAGAAACCGTGATCGTTATGCTGGCGGATAGCTTGGCGATTGATGCTGTGCTGGAGCGCAGCAAGCTGGCGTTCGCGTCACGTGTGGGAGGGCACACCATCGTCAGCATGAGTTCGGTTGCTCCAGGCTACTCTCGAGGGCTCGCTGCGGACATTCATGCGGCCGGTGGCCGCTATGTCGAAGCTCCTGTGTCCGGATCGCGAAAACCTGCCGAAGCCGGTCAGTTGGTATCCTTACTAGGTGGCGATCCTGAAACCGTCTTAAAGATACGTCCGATACTCGCGCCGATGTGCCGCGAAGCGGTGATTTGTGGTCCGGTGGGCAATGCACTGCTCATGAAACTGGCCATTAATCTTTACGTGAACACTATGCTCGCCGGCTTGTCGGAAGCGATGCACTTCGCGGAGCGATACGGCCTGGACCTTGACGCTTTTACGGTCGCGATCGACTCAGGGCCGATGGCCTGCGACGTGACACGGGTGAAAATCCCCAAGCTTGTCGATCGGGATTTCGCCGTGCAAGCGGCTACAGCGGATGCCTTTACCAGTTGTCAGTTGATCGCTGATGCGGCACGTGCCGCTGGCATTGCCTCACCCTTGCTGGACCTGAGCCGGAAACTTTACGGAGAAAGCGTGGACCTTGGCAATGGCCGACTCGATATGACGTCCGTGATTCAATCCATCGAAGCGCGCACGACAAGCCTTGCACAGAGTTGCACCGAGGCGACCAGCACGTTCCCCGATGGGAGCAACTGAAGAATTGCGCCCGCTCTCGTTGTCATTACGAACCCTCGAATCGTGGCACGTCCTGGTTTGATCAGACGACGCCGCTATGGCGAATCTCGTCCACCTCCTTGCCGGCAATGCTCGGCGGATCCTCGTGTCATCCTTCAACTGCCGCTGAGCCGAAATACTTTTTTTGATTCGGACGGCAGTTTCGTATCCGCTGATACAGCGAGTTGCGAGATGAGGAAATACAGTGACGTCACACAAACCACGCGGAACACTGAATCTCATGAAAGCAATACAGATTACTAAACTGGATGGTCCGACTTCGATTGAGCTTGTGGACGTTGAGCCGCCCAAGCCGGCTCATGATCAGATTTTAATCAGTGTTCGCGCCGCTGGGGTTGGGTTTCCAGAGCTCCTGCGTTCGCGAGGTCTCTACCACGAAAAGCCCGCACTACCACACACGCCAGGGTCTGAGATTGCTGGAGTCGTAGTTACCGCCCCCGCAGATTCAGGATTTGCTGCAGGCGACCGGGTTGCTGCGATCGCAACATTCCAGGGACCGGATCACACGGCCCTGCCGATGATTGGTGGCTTCGCAGAACAAGCGGTCGCGGCGGTCGACATGACATTTGCGCTTCCGGACAGTGTCTCCTTCGAGAAGGGCGCCTCTCTTCCGCTCAACTACTTTACTGCCTACTTTGCACTTATCGAGCGGGGTCACTTCGTGTCGGGTGAATCGGTACTCGTCCACGGTGCGGCCGGAGGAGTCGGAACGGCGGCGATTCAAATCGCCAAGGCTTTCGGTGCCAGCCGGGTCATCGCCGTGACCTCGACGTCGGAGAAGGGCGCTGTCGCCGTTGCTGCAGGCGCTGACGAGTATGTTCTGGCCGAAGGATTCGGCAAGGCTGTAAAAGCCCTCGGTGGCGTCGACATTGTGGTTGACCCCGTCGGTGGTGAGCGGTTTGTCGACTCTCTGCGCTCGCTCAAGGAAAACGGTCGAGTCCTCGTTCTCGGCTTTACAGCAGGCACGATACCGTCCGTCCAGGTCAATCGTCTGATGCTGAACAACGTTTCCGTGATCGGCGTTGGCTGGGACGTCTACAAGCGTCCTGGGCGTCTGCAGGCGCAGTGGAGGGCGATCAAGCCACATGTTCAAAGCGGGGTGCTTAGTCCGGTCATCGGCGTGACCTACGCACTCCGGGACGCATCCGAGGCCCTGCTCGCTATCGACCAGAGAATTGCAACCGGTAAGGTCGTGCTCGTCCCGTAAGCGCGTCGCAAATCGGCATGTTGCTCTGGAGGGAGAACAGGCCGTGCCGTGCAGACAAACGTCACCCGTTTTGGAAAAAAAGGAGCCGAGCATGACGCAACACGTACTCGTCAACAATTCTGATGGAGTTCTCTCCATCAAGTGGAACAAGCCGGACCGTCTCAATGCTTTCGATGCCTCAATGTTGGAGAATGCCGCACAAGCCATCAATAATGTGCCGGACAATGTGCGAGTAATCGTGATCAGTGGCGAGGGTCGCGCCTTCAGTGCCGGGGGCGATTTCAAGAGCGGCATCAATATTGACACCGTGGACAGTGGCCACCGTCTTGTGCGTGCGATTGTGCGTTCGCGCGTGCCGGTTATAAGCGGGGTCAATGGGCCTGCAGTTGGAATGGCTTGCTCCATCGCCATCGCTGCCGACATCGCGCTTGCCAAGGTGTCAGCGTACTTTCTCCTAGCTTTTGTGAACATTGGCATGATGCCGGATGGCGGGGCAACGGAGTTAATTGGCGCTTCGATTGGTCGTGCACGTGCCAACACTATGGCAATGCTTGGGCAGCGGCTTCCTGCCGACGAGGCAATGGAGGCAGGACTGATTTACCGATCGGTAGCCGACGAGGACTACGATGCGGAACTGGAAACTCTGGTGCAAAAAATCAAGAATGGGCCCACCAAGGCGTTCGCTGCGATGAAAGGCGCGATTACGGCCACGACGCTGTCGCATCTGGATGAGGCCCTTGATCGCGAGCGCGACGGGCAAGTGCCACTCTTCGAAACAGAGGATGCGAAAGAAGGTGCGCGTGCCTTTCTCGAGAAACGTCCGCCGATTTTCCGCGGCAGATAGTCAATGCTGTCGCGCCAGATGCACCTTGAGCTGTGTTACCGGCAGGATCGCAAAATTCTTATTTCCCCTCCGCGGCGCGAATCAATAGGTTACTCGAAGCTCGATAGCGAGCTGGCGTTCGATCACCTGTGGTCGGCGGACGCGCGTTTCCGCCGGGGCTGACTTGTCTCGGCATAGTAACGAGCAGGCTCGTGCATGAATTGAACTTTCGAATTGCCAGACAATTTCGAGGCATCAAAAGGAACCGGCATGACAGCGCAGTATCAGGTCCAGGACAGCGTAGCCATCATTTCACTCGATAATCCTCCGGTCAATAGTCTCGGTCACAGCACAAGAATGTGCATCGTAGACGGGATAGCGCGCGCACTGAACGACGCGTGCGTCAAGGCGATTGTCCTCACCGGTGCGGGCAATGCGTTCTCGGGCGGCGGTGATATTCGTGAGTTCGGCACGCCCAAGGCGCTGCAGGAACCGAGCCTCAAAACGATAATCGAAACGATTGAGGCGTCACCGAAGCCGGTCGTCGCCGCGGTTCATTCGGTCGCGATGGGTGGCGGTCTGGAGTTGGCCCTCGGTTGCCATTATCGTGTCACCGTGAAGGGCACGCGGGTTGCGCTACCGGAAGTGAATCTCGGCCTGCTGCCTGGGGCCGGCGGCACACAACGCCTGCCACGTGTGATCGGTCTCGAGACTGCGGTGAACATGATCGTGTCGGGCAAGACAATGACGTCTGAGGAGCTTGCTGGAACGAAGCTTTTTGACCACTTCGCGTCCGATGAATTGTTAGGAGAGTCCCTGAAGTTTGCGCAGGATGCAGTCGCTGCGGGGCCACCATATCCTCGCGTACGCGACTTGAAAGTGCGTCACAACAACGCCGAGGCGTATCTGGGTTTCGCCCGCAATACGGTTGCCGCAAATGCAAGGAACTATCCGGCTCCGGTTAAGTGTGTGGATGCTATCGCCGCGTCACTCAAACCGTTCGACCAAGGTATGGAGGAGGAGCGCGACGCATTTCTCTACCTGGTGGCCAGCCCCGCATCGCGTGCACTGCGACATGCGTTTCTCGCCGAGCGCGCGGCGAGCAAGATTTCGGACGTACCTGTTAATACGCTCGTTCGAAAAATCGCGAGAGTTGCAGTGGTCGGTGCCGGCACAATGGGCGGAGGCATCAGCATGAGCTTTCTGAACGCCGGCATCCCGGTAACGATGCTGGAGATGAAAGCCGATGCGCTTGAACAAGGAGTCGCGACCATCCGCCGCCACTACGAAAATACAGCGAAAAAAGGCAAGCTGACTCAGGATCAGGTTGAAGCGCGTATGGGCATGCTTACGACTACACTGTCCTACGATGACATCAAGGACGCAGACCTCGCGATCGAAGCAGTGTTCGAAGACATGAGCGTCAAGCAGACCGTGTTCAGACAACTCGACACAGTGATGAAGCCGGGCGCGATTCTCGCATCAAATACGTCGACGCTGGATGTGAACAAGATTGCTGAATTCACGACGCGTCCGAAGGATGTGGTCGGCATGCACTTTTTCAGCCCGGCCAACGTGATGAAGCTACTCGAAGTCGTGCGCGGCGAGAAGACTGCAAACGACGTCCTTGCCACTGTAATGCGACTAGCGAAGAAGATCGATAAGGTCGCGGTCGTGTCTGGTGTATGTGACGGCTTTATCGGCAATCGGATGATTGAACAGTACAGCCGTCAGGCTGGTTTCCTGCTTGACGAGGGTGCGCTTCCCGAGCAAGTCGACAGAGCCATCGAGAAATTCGGATTCGCGATGGGTCCCTTTCGGATGATCGACATGGCCGGTAATGACATAAGCCGGGAGATCCGTAAGCGCCGCGCCATTGAGCAGCCGACGTTTACGTATTCGAAAACGGCCGACTTGTTATGCGAAATGGGACGCTTCGGCCAAAAGGTGGCCGCAGGCTGGTACGACTACAGGGAGGGTAACCGCAGGGCGTACCCGAGTCAGCAGGTCACGGACATGATCATCCGGCATACAGAGCATCTTGGTCTGACGCGTCGTAAAATTTCAGATGAGGAGATTGTCGGGCGCTTGGTGTACGCGCTTGTCAATGAAGGGGCACTGATCATTGAAGAAGGGATCGCGTCGAAGGCGTCGGACATTGACATCGTTTATCTGAGTGGTTACGGCTTTCCGCGGTGGCGCGGCGGCCCGATGCAGTATGCGGACGAGATCGGTCCGTACAACGTTGCGCAGGCGATTCGCCGCTACGCGAAGGGATATCAGGGAGAGGCCTGGCAGGTCGCGCCACTCTTGCAGAAGCTTGTAGACGCTGGCACGGGCTTCAACGACTAAGTCGATTGGACGTCATTCTGTGCAGCCTAATGAGCGGGATCCGTACTCTGTGGTGGTGGGTTCGAGGTCAGAGCATATTGAGGAACAGGACATGAATGAAGCAGTGATCGTATCCACCGCGCGTACCGGGCTCGCGAAGAGCTGGAAAGGCGCTTTCAATATGACCCACGGTGCCACGCTTGGCGCTCACGCGGTGCGGCACGCGATTGCGCGCGCGGGCATAGAAGCCGGTGAAGTAGATGATGTGTTAATGGGGTGCGCGAATCCCGAAGGCGCGACTGGCACCAATATCGCGCGGCAGATCGCCCTGCGTGCCAGCTGTCCAGTGAGGGTCCCGGGCGCCACGGTGAACCGCTTTTGCGCATCGGGCTTGCAGGCGATCGCGATGGCCGCGCAGCGTGTGATTGCCGATGAAGGTGACTTGTTCGTCGCGGGCGGAGTGGAAAGCATCTCGTTGACGCAGAGGCAGTTGAACCTGCAATTCGCCAACGATCCGTGGCTTGTGGAGCACAAACCGGAAATTTACTGGAGCATGCTGCAGACCGCCGAGAACGTATCGACCCGCTATGGGATACCACGCGAACGTCAGAACGAATACGGTGTACGCAGCCAGCAACGCGCTGCATCCGCGCAGGCCGCGGGCCTCTTTAACGAGGAGATCGTACCAATGACGGTGCTCTCCGGCATGACCGACGAAGCTACCGGCCAGATCGTGACAAGGGAAGTGACGATCGCGGCCGACGAAGGCATTCGCGCTGATACAACACTTGAAGGTGTATCGAGAATTCGTTCGGCCTCTCCCGGCGGTGTAATTTCGGCAGGCAATGCGTCACAATTCTCAGACGGAGCATCGGCGGCCGTGGTGATGAACGCGCGCGTGGCTGCTGCGAAAGGCTTGCGACCGTTGGGCGTGTTTCGTGGATTCGCGGTGGCGGGGTGCGAACCTGATGAGATGGGGATCGGTCCGGTGTTCGCGGTTCCCAAACTGCTGAAGAGGACCGGTCTCAGGGTGGAGGACATCGGCTTGTGGGAACTGAATGAAGCATTCGCCGTGCAGGTGCTCTACTGCGCCGATCAACTGGGTATTCCGATGGAGCGGCTGAACGTGAACGGCGGAGCCATTGCGGTTGGTCACCCCTACGGCGTGTCGGGCGCGCGCCTCGTCGGCCACGCACTGATCGAGGGCAAACGTCGCGGCGTGAGGCACGTGGTAGTCACAATGTGCGTTGGCGGGGGGCAGGGCGCGGCCGGCCTCTTCGAAGTTCTTTGAACGGAGCGCCGTCATGTCACTGATTCTTTCCCGCCGCGATCTTGATTTCCTGCTCTACGAGTGGCTCCGGGTCGAGGAGCTGACGAGCATTCCTCGCTATGTTGAGCATACGCGCGAGACTTTCGACGCGGCACTCGATACTTGCGAGAGAATCGCTACTGAATTATTCGCTACGCACAATAAGAAGAACGACCAGCAGGAGCCGCATTTCGACGGTGAAATCGTTCACATCATTCCTGAAGTGAAGATTGCGCTCGATGCCTTCAACGCAGCGGGTTTGATTGCCGCTGGCCAGGACTATGAACTCGGTGGTATGCAACTGCCGCTGGTTGTGGAGAAGGCCTGCTTCGCATACTTTCTGGGCGCGAACACTGCTACCGCTGCGTACCCATTCTTGACCATTGGAAATGCAAATCTTCTGCTCACCTACGGCACACCAGCGCAGATCGACGCGTTCGTTCGACCCGAAATGGAGGGTCGTTTCTTTGGCACGATGTGCCTATCGGAGCCGCAGGCGGGTTCGTCGTTGTCGGACATTACCACTCGAGCGGAATACGAGGGCGAATCGTCGCTTGGTCAGCAGTACAGGCTGCGTGGTAACAAGATGTGGATATCAGGTGGGGAGCACGAGCTGTCAGAAAATATCGTACATCTGGTACTCGCCAAGATCCCAGGTCCGGACGGAAAACTGATTTCCGGGATTAGCGGTATCTCACTCTTTGTCGTACCGAAGTATCTGGTCAATAGCGATGGTTCTCTTGACGAACACAACGATGTGGTGCTCGCGGGCCTGAACCACAAGATGGGATATCGTGGCATAACAAACTGTTTGCTGAATTTCGGTGAAGGCGTCAAATACCGGCCACGCGACAAGGCCGGAGCAGTTGGGTATCTCGTAGGCCAGCCTGGGCGGGGTCTCGCATGCATGTTCCATATGATGAATGAAGCGCGCATTGGCGTGGGGCTTGGCGCCGCGGCCATTGGTTATACGGGCTACCTGCACGCACTCGATTATTCACGCAACCGGTCGCAAGGACGCCCCAACCTTAAAGAAGGCAAAGACTCTTCGAGCCCACAGGCGAGGCTGATAGAACACGCCGACATACGGCGGATGCTGCTTGCGCAAAAGAGCTATGTGGAAGGTGCACTGGCGCTGAACCTGTACTGTGCGAAGCTGGTCGACGAGGAGCGTGCCGCACAATCCGCGGGAGACGCAACCGCGCATGAGAGTGCTACTTTATTACTCGATATTCTGACGCCAATCGCCAAGAGCTGGCCGTCGCAATGGTGTCTGGAAGCGAACAATCTCGCGATCCAGGTACACGGCGGCTACGGCTACACACGAGAGTACAACGTCGAGCAGTTTTATCGTGACAATCGTCTGAATCCGATTCACGAAGGCACGCATGGAATCCAGGCGTTGGACTTGCTGGGCCGCAAGGTAATGATGAAAGACGGTGCGGCATTGGAGAGGGTCAGTGAAAGGGTGCGAGCCGGTGTCCAGAGGGCGTTCACCAAAAAGGATACTGCGCTTCACGAATATGCCCACGCGTTGATCGCTGTAACAACGGGGCTGACGCTCGTTACCCAGAAACTGCGGGCGACCGGAGACCTAACGCTTACGCTTGCTAATGCATCGGTGTATCTCGAGGCATTCGGACACATCGTACTGGCGTGGATGTGGCTGGAGCAGGCAATAGTGGTGGATGCCGCACTATCCGCGAACAGTAACAACAAAGACGAAGCGTTTTATCGAGGCAAGCTAGCGGCAGCCGCGTATTTCTTCAAATGGGAACTGCCACGCGTGACGACGCAACTCGACCTGCTTGAAACGCTCGATCGCACTACGCTCGATATGCAAGACGTCTGGTTCTGACCTAAGGGAAGTACATGCAGCTTTGAGGCTTCCTGCTCGTGAGTAGCGTGAGCGATGCATGGATTCATGAGACGAGGAATCGTATGCATGCGGTTTGGCAGATGCCAGACCTGTCCTGACAGTCTGGCCGAACGAGCACTCGTAAACAAATCAGGGGAGACACAATTGAGCGAGCAGGGTGACATATTCAGCCTGAAAGGCAAGACGGCGCTCGTCGCGGGCGCTTCGAGCGGTATCGGACATCATACGGCCTGGACTCTGGCGAAGGCGGGGGCTAGGGTCGTTCTGGCTGCGCGCCGCGAGGACAGGCTTGCGGATGCCGTGCAGTTGATGCGAGCTGACGGACTTGACGCGTGCGCGGTTGCGCTTGATGTCACACAACCATCGAGCATCAATAACGCCTGGCAAGATGCAGAGAGATTGATGGGCAATTCTGTCGATATCCTGTTCAACTGTGCCGGCTTCGCATACGTGGAGCGTTTTCTTTCTCAGGATGCTGATCAGATCAGCCGTATCTTCGACACAAATCTGAAAGGTGCTTTCTTGATGGCGCAGGAGGGCGCACGGCGGATGGCACAACTTGGTGAGGGATCGATCATAAACGTTGCATCCACGTCCGGGCTGCGGGCTGCGGGCCGGCTTTCGAGTTACGGAGCAGCGAAGGCGGGCTTGCTTCATTTGACCTCGATTATGGCACTGGAACTGGCATCCAAGCAGATCCGGGTAAATGCGATCGCACCGGGGAACATAGAGACCGACATGCACGAGCACTTCGAAAGTGCCGGATTGGCGGAGCACATCCGTCAGCGCATCCCGCAGCGCCGGTTTGGCCAACCTCGAGACCTTGACGGTGCGACTTTGCTTCTTGCATCCGACGCTGGCAGATATATTACCGGCGCCGTAATTCCAGTCGATGGCGGTCAGCTTCTGTCCTGGATGTGACGCTGAGCGGATATTCCACCAGATCGAACGTCTGAAGACGATGCCTGCCCTAAGGTCAGGCATCCATACCGCATGAAGAAGTGGTGGCGTGATTATAAGGAGGCGCGGTACCGGATTCCGATGAAAGGCTCCGCTTCGAATCGAAGATATTACGCCGGTTGCCAATTGACCTATCTACAAATGCGTTTGGCGGATCTTCGTAGCGTAGATCCGCATAGCTGATCAATCTCTACAACGGAAGAAGATCGATATGCATTGTTTTACTAAATGCTCTAGTCATTTGACAGTAAAGTTAGTATTACTAAAAATTGAGACTCGTACAATGAAAAAGTCATTTTGCGTGATTGTAGTCGTGGGCGCGTTCGCGAATGCGGCCAACGCCCAAAGCAGTGTCACCCTATACGGCGTCATTGATGAGGGTTTTGAGATGGTCAGCAATGTCAAAACAGGTCCAGGAGAGGGCAAAACACTTTACCAACTCGACTCGACAAGTGGCGCCTTGGGTTCGCGATGGGGATTGCGAGGCTCCGAGGATCTGGGCTCCGGATTGAAGGCGATATTTGTATTGGAGAACGGATTTGAGATTAACACAGGTAAGCTGAATCAAGGCGGAGATGAGTGGGGCCGTCAAGCGTACGTCGGTCTCTCGAGCGCAACCTACGGATCCGTTACTCTGGGTCGACAGTATGACAGTGTGGTGGACTTTGTCGGATCATTTGAAATAGGCGATCAATGGGGAGGACACCGCGCTGCTCACCCCGGTGACCTCGACAACCTGAACAACTCGTTTCGAACGAACAATTCAGTCAAATACACCAGTGCGAACTATAACGGACTGATCTTTGGCGCCCTGTACAGTTTCGGTGGTCAGCAGGGGTCGATTTCACTTAACCAGGTGATTTCGTTGGGCGCTAGCTACACGAATGGAGCGGTTGCGCTCGGGGTGGGCTATTTGAACGTCCGCAATCCGAATAACTCGTTCTTTGGCGACAACCCGACCGGCGGTGGCGTGACGGTCAATAACACCTCGCCGAGCACCAATCCAGTGTTCTCGGGTTATGCGTCGGCACGCACCTATCAGGTAATTTCGACAGGAGGGTCATATAAGTTTGGGGCCGCCACGTTCGGAGCAACATACTCCAATGTCAAGTTCATGAGCCTTGGCGATACAGCGACGTCAGGACCGAATCCGTTAGGCTACGTTGGGACCGCCACGTTCAACAACGCTGAAGTGAGCGGCAAGTACCAGTTGACCCCTGCGTTCCTGTTGGGCGCCGCCTATGATTACACGACGGGCGGCAGCGTCAACAGCACGCTCGCTACAGTTCACGATTCCGGGGCGAAGTACCATCAATTTTCACTAGGTGCTGTCTACTACCTCTCGAAGCGTACCGAACTGTATCTGATTGGCGTCTACCAGAAGGCGAGCGGTATAGACTCGACGGGTCAAGCGGCGGTTGCGAATATCAATGCTTTGACTCCAGCTTCGGGCAATCACATGGCACTCGCCCGACTTGGTTTCCAAGTGAAATTTTGATTGATTTGACGATAAGAAAGCGACTGCCCTGGTCGCTTTCTCCTCAGCCAAACGCTATCGGAAATCGCAGGAATGTGAGGGTCTTCAGGATGATATGAAGAAGTAGAGAGAAACAAGCAAATCTCGAAATCAACCGATTGAGGTAGTTGCTCGACGTTTCGCTTGGCATACGGGAATTATTGAGACTTCCATAATTCATGACTTTCCCATAGCGTAGCAAGCATCCAGCACACCGCAAGGATCGAGAGTCGGCTTTGCGTGCCCTTGAATTTGTGGCGTGCGGAAGACTGGACGCCTAAGCAGGCACTTGCCGTGTTCGAACTACTCGGGGACCTGCGCGAACTTATCTGCTAGACATGCAGCGAATGCTTCATCAAGACCGGTAACAACGAGAATTGCCATTCGTCGAACGTGACCCGCCGTCCTGATTAGAATCGTCGGTGCGCCATCAATGGGCCCGCACGGTCTCGTGGTCGAGCGCGGCAGTTTTCCAAGGCTGTCGACGCGCTGCGTGTGACTGTCGCAAGCGTTTCCCGCACCGTCCAGGCACTCGAAACACACCTTGGCGCACGTCTGCTCAATCGTACTACCCGCAGCGTTAGCATCACGGAAGACGGTGAGATCTACTACGAGCGATGCGTGCGCTTACTCGGCGAAGTGGACGAGATGGAGTCCGTCCTGGCGCACTCAAAGCTGAGTCCGAAAGGCACCGTACGCGTCAGCCTGCCCGCACTCATGGCGAAAAGCACGATCATCTCCGCGCTGCCAGAGTTCTTCGAAGCCTACCCGGATGTCCGCGTGGAAATGTGTCTGACCGACAAGCAGGTCGACATCATCGAGACAGGCGTGGATTGTGTGATCCGTGTAGGCGCAGTCGAGGATATCGGCCTCGTGGCGAAGCACATCGGCAGCTATTCCCAGGTCACCGCGGCAGCGCCGTCGTATACCGAGAAATATGGTGTGCCCATGTGATGCTCGAGGATCTCGAGCATCACATGGGCGTGGATTATCTGATGAGCAAGACAGGCCGTGTCGCAAGCTGGGAGTTCGTGGTAGATGGCGAGACCAAGACCATTCCTCTCAAGGCGATACTGACCGTCAATGATGCAGATTCGTATGTTGAGTGCGGACTCGCCGGCCTCGGGCTGATCCAGGCGTCACGCTATACGCTGTTTTCGTATCTGAAAAGCGGTGCGCTGAGGGAAGTGCTGCAGGCGTATCCGTCGTATCCGCGCCCGGTGTCTGTCCTATATGCCGCCAACCGACATCAGCCACGGCGGGTGAAAGTGTTCATAGAGTGGATCGCGGAGATTTACAGGCGGCAGTCGTCGTTGCAGATAGCCGCGGATGATCCGCTCTCCGGTCATGGCCATACCGTGCATGCCGATTACGCGAACCATGTCATGTTCTGACGACTGCGGCGCCCGATACGGCTTCACCCTCGTCTTGCGCGACGCCGGTCTTCATTTCGCAGGATGAAACATCCTGTCGTACATGGAATGACTCGGCTTTGAGAACACGCGGCGAACCATGGGATCGAAGAACGACAGCGGCAAAGTGTCGTAATTCTTATCGAACGCTGGTGCATCGTACTTTTCGCAAAACTCGACAGTACGCTCGAACAGTTCCGGTTGGTCGCGAAACTGTTCCCGCATGTTTGGGTCGAGGCCGATGTTATGGAAGAAGTAGTAACCTTGAAAGACGCCATGATGCTGCACCATCCAGACGTTTTCCGGGCTGACGAATGGCCTAAGCATGGCTGCGGCAATGTCCGGGTGGTTATAGCTGCCTAGGGTGTCGCCAATGTCATGCAGCAGCGCACAGACCACGTACTCTTCATCGCGCCCATCCCGGTGCGCTAGTGTCGCGGTTTGGAGGCAATGCGTGAGACGAGCGACGGGCAAGCCGCCCCAATCGTCTTCGAGCACCTTGAGATGATCGAGCACGCGGTCTGCCAGTGTCGCGGCGTAGGGTTTGAGCTCTCCGAGGATAATTGCCCAGTCTTCGGCCGTGCTCTGGCCGATATGTGAAAATGTGGCTTGTTTACTCACGTCCTGTCTCCCAAAGAATTTCCGTAATCTGCAAAATATTCGCAGTCCAGTCAATCTATGGCCTTGAGCTGCGTCAGCCGCGCTCGGTGGCGAAGACGCTCAACGCGACGCGTCCGGCTCTTACGCGGGCATAACGCTAGCGATGGCCTAGATGTCGTAACCCGGCATTTTTCGATCTAGCATGCGTAGCAGCGCCGGCCACGCCAATTGTCCATAGCGGCTCAGCGTTGTTGGGCTCGTACCCATCGCTTCAGTGCTGGCTCGCGCCGCGGCCGAGACTTCATGCAACGGGCGGCCCATGCTCAAGGTCCGTACCTGTGCGGAGCAGGCGCGCTGAAGCATGTACATACGTACGAAGGCCTCGCTGATACTCGCGCCTATTGCCAGCGTGCCGTGATTGCGCAGCATCATCAGATGTTTGTCGCCCAGGTCGCGTTGCAATCGCTCGCGCTCGTCCAGATAAAGGGCCGGCCCCTCATAGTTATGTTGCGCAAGGTCACCGGTCGTGAGCATGGCGGTCTGATTCAATGGCAGCAGACCCTCGGAAAGAGCTGCCACCGCCATACTGTCAGCGGTGTGCAGATGAATGACGCAGTTGGCGTCATCACGCACCTGATGGATCGCGCTATGGATCACGAATCCAGCCTTGTTGACGCTGTAGGGCGACTCGCCGATCACGTTACCCTCAAGATCGATTTTGATCAGGCTGGTAGCGGTGATCTCATCGAAAGTCATGCCGAAAGAGTTGATGAGGAAGGCATGCTCTTGTCCGGGCAACCGCGCCGAAACATGCGTCCCTATCAGGTCGCTCCAACCAAATAGTTCGATCAGTCTGTAGCAGGCGGCCAGATCGACACGCACCTGCCACTCCTGCGCGGCTGGGTCGTTGGCTGCCGCGTCAGTCGCCTGAGTTTGATTTAGTGGACCAGGTCCTGGCCAATCCAGGACCGTCCTGTCGTCTACCGCATGCGCCTTAGTCATTGCTCCCGGATCCCAGAAATTGAATCAACGTATCGCGCTTACCTTCAAAAGGGGTGCGGCCGTGGGTGCACAGAATGTTGTC
>Ga0073928_10003972_pt1 | contig 22519 bp, 20 predicted proteins | sample PaiPotPPA55metaG_FD_76969 | JGI IMG/M metagenome (GOLD analysis project Ga0073928, IMG submission 76969) | Iron sulfur acid spring bacterial and archeal communities from Banff, Canada, to study Microbial Dark Matter (Phase II) - Paint Pots PPA... ...
AACTATCGCAAATGGGCTTTCTCTTGGCATAAAGAAGTAATCTCCTTAATGCCAAGCATAGCAGATCTAGCTTCGTAAAGAGCCTACTCGATACGTCATCGTATTTATGAAAAGTAGTACTTAGCTAGGTTTGGTGAAGATTGACCCGGTTTAGATTCCCGGCAAAAGCGAAGTCAAAGACCCCACGTGCAAAACCGGCACGTGGGGCACCCAAATTCGGTTTCAATGACCAATATCTGGGCCACCCGGCCGGGGCACCCTTCGCGTGATTTTGTTTGGTGACAGTCTGACTGGGGGGCGCTACTGTGTCGAGAAGGTCTTTACGGGGCTGATGACTCCGTCGCTTACGTCACTGGCATTGGCGGAGTCTACCGTGTAGTAGTAAGTGGTCTTTGGGGTAAGACCGTCTACGCGGACGCGGAAGACGGTATAGGAGTGGCCGGGGTTCAGGCGGATGTGAGATTTGGCGGTCTGGGTCAGATTTTTGGGTTCTGTGCCGTAGTGCACTACGCCGAAATGCTCGTCCGAGCCACCAGGGTTGTTGCTCGTCCAGGTGATTATGGCCCAATTGTCCTGAGCTGATTCGAGCGCGGGGCCTTGGGTAATGTGGACGCGTCCCGGTTGTTTGACACGAGCAGCTACCTGAGCGGCTGCCGGCCGCGAGGACAACACGCTAGCGCAAGCCGCCACCGCCAGAATTAGAAGTAGTCTATTCATGCGCGAGCCTCAAATGGAATTGTTCACTCAAATTTTACCAAAAGCTCGACGTTTAACAAAAACATGAGTAACAAAAACGCATGGAGGCCGCAGGCGGCCCCCAAGCGTCCATCTTTCATTCTTAGTCTTCCCGCGTATCGGTCTTAACGTATTGCACTACATTATTGGCGGACTCGGGAGAGGTGCAACGCCGCATATGGCTGACGCACAGGGTGGCAGGGTCGGCGTCTTGATTAGGACCTCATTACCCTGGGTTGCCGCGTTACCGCCGGTGGCGCACACCCCCGTAAATTTATTGATATCCGGATACGGAGTTGTGAAGCCGTCCGTGAGCGTTTCGAGGAAGACGACGAGCTGGTTCTCCTCGGTGTCAGACAAGCCAAGTTTACCGACGGTCATGTCGAGGTTGTTGGAGACCTCTGGCTTAGGCCAGCAGGTCACCTTCTCAATCGTCCCGGTCGGGCAGTGCCCGGAAGTGACATTGAAGGGGTAGACATCGCGGGTGTTGTAAAAATGCACGAGCTGCTTCAGGCTCTTGATGTAGCCGTTATGGAAGAACTCCTTCTGGAAGTAAGGCCCGTGACCAGCTTCGGTCGTCGGGCACTGTGGCGGTGTCATGGCCACGTTGCGCGCCGAGGATGTCTGCATTTTGCCGTCGGAAGTTGGTGCAAATTGTGTCCATTCGTCATTCGGGCTTGCCCATGAACCTGGGCCGCTTCGGAGGAACGTTCCCAATCCCAGATCTCTGAAGCCGAAGCCAAAGGGATTCGCGGTGAAGCCAAAGGAATCCGGCTTGTTCTGATAATAGATAGCATCCCTGGGATTCAGGGGCACTCCGAGATTTGCCGAGCCGAAGCAGGTGAAGGTCGGACGCGTGCTTGCTGCGGCGCCAGTGTCTTCACTGTTCGGCAACGTGCCGTCGGGAGGCGGAGGTGTTGGGGCAGTGGACCTGCCATCAAGATGGCAGGAGTTGCAGTTCGCTTTGCCATGGAACAATTTGTAACCGGCTGCCTCATCTGTAGACAGCGTGTAGGTGCCCTTCAGGAAGGCGTCGAATTTCGAGGAGTACGCACTGACATCCGATGAAGCTTCATATTGATCAAGAGACTGTCCCCAGTGATCGTAGACATCATTTGCTCTGGCGCGATCCTCGGGAGATAGCTTAATTGGCATAGTGTCCGTTCCGAACACGCTAGCCCCTCCGGGTGTTTCGCAGATTTCCTCGGTGTTGGACGGGAACTTGATGTCCAGCTCATCGCCCCATATTTCCTCGAAGAAAGATTTATACGAGGCGCTCTCAAGCCGGAACGCGATGCAAGCCGTGTCCGGTAACGCATGTTCTTGTGTATCAACCGGAGGACCCTGCGCCTGATTGGCGTCCGGGCTGCCTAGCAAGTAGCCGGTCGCTCTGGAATCCCAGAAGTTTCCGCCAAAAAAGGCAGCCTGGGTATCGTTGTGATTGAGTACGGGAAACTCCGGCGCATATGTATACCTCTGCGCCGTGCGTTTGCCAGCCCGAAATTTAACGGATCCGGGATAGGCGACCATCGTCAAATTCACCGATGGGATCGGTCCGCTAAAGCCGGCGTACGGCATATGGCAGAACGCGCAAGCCCTAGTCTGGAAGGGGGACATATTCTTGTCGAAATTCAGGACCTTGCCTAATAAAACGTTGGCCCTTTGTCCGGTGTGGGCCAATATTGGCGGCTGTCCGGTGAGCGTCGGAGGTGGCAACGCACGCAACTGCGTTAGCGCCTCGCTTTCGATATTATCAACTTCACGGATGACCCGGGCTATCTCGGAATTTAAATCGGAGGGAAGAATCCCTGGCGGGTACGGGTTGTAAATCGGCGGTGGATTGTCGGGATCATGCCACGCTCGAGCGGCTCCACTGAGCCGAGTGGAGATCAGCAAGGTGCCCGCGACCCCAGCGCAGAGTATTACCAGTGCTATTAGGCGCCTTTCTCTCATAACGTAAACCCCTTTCTTGACCTGACGCGTTCGGAGTGACTAAGATGGATAGCGCGCCCGATGGACACACGAAATTCCTTCGAAGCGTGATTGTTACGTATTGCGCCGCGTTGGAAATTACGCCGCGCGAATAAAAAACGGAGTCAGTATTTGGGTTTGGACTGCAAAGGATAGCCTAATAAAGGATCATCTGGAAGCCGAACCGGCGAGTTTGCTTATTCTCGCGATAGACTATCTCAAACTGACCTCATAGGCAAAGAGGACACTTACCTATGCAGATTCCGATCTCTGCCGCACACGAGAAGCGCAGCGGAGGGGACTCGACCGCAGCCGATGTGGACAGATCAAAATGACCTGGCAGCGTCTTACAAAATTTCCAAGCGCTAATGGAGCACTAAACTTGATCCAGGCGCGTAGGGCTCATATTCGCCAGACTGTCTCGTTTGGTGAATCCCTTTCGTGAAGCCGCACAGTTGCGTGCTTCGCAGCCTCAAGTATCACGGCTCGATATTATCGTCAATACGGATGGTCCTGTAGTACTCGTGTACTCGCTGGACTAGTCGCGTCTAACGTGCACGTTAGTGGGCGTGGAGACAGTTGGTTAAATATTGAATCTTACGTGCTGAAGTCTGATCATGGGGCACCCCGGGGACTTGGCGACGGGGTTAGATGCCGGCGTACCAGGCGTAGCTTCCGCCTTCGGGAGATGCGGAGGCGGAACCTTTGCCGTAGGCTTTCAGGGTGGCGGTGACGGTGAGGCGGGTGATGAATTTTACGCTTTTGTAGCCGAGCTGGCGCGGCAGGCGAATGCGAAGTGGGCCGCCGTTGGCCACGGGAAGCTCGTTGCCATTCATGCCATAGGTGAGAAAAGTTTGGGGATGCAATGCATCGGCCATGTCGATGCTGTCCCACCAGTCGGGGTCGATCGAGAAGTAGACAACGTAGCGGGCTTGCGGGCGAACTCCTACGACATCGAGGACATGGGAGAGAGGCACGCCGATCCACTCGGCGATATACGACCAGCCTCTTCACACTGCAGCATAGTAATCTGGCTGCGAGACGGGTAGCTCTTAAGCTGGGCGAGGGAGAAGGATGTGGGCCGGTCGACGAGGCTGTCGACGGATACGCGTCAGTCAGCGAATTCCGCGGCCTGATGGCGCTTGAAGGCGTCCTTGAGGGGCGGCATTTCGTTCGTGAGCGGAGGATGGGAGATTTCGCCGCGAGGAAATTCGCGGGCCAACGAGTGCCTGGTCAGCAAGCGTTGGGAAGCATAGGTCAGCGTTTCGCCGGGGCCGTAGAGCCCGCCGTGATCTGGCGGGACGAGTCCGTACTTTTGCGCGATGCGCGCGGCTACGGCCAGACCCGATACGCCCGCGGTGGCGGCGATTCCGCTGACGATCAGTTTGCGGCGCGAGAGATCGTTCATGTGCGCTCCATAGGTGTAGCCGCACGGCCGGTGATCATGGCGCGCATGCGGCTCCTGAATCCCGCGAGACAAACCATCACGATGTGGACAAGCAGGAAGAGCACGAGAAATACCGAGACGAAGAAGTGAATGGTGCGCGCGGATTGCTGGCCGCCCAACAGCGTGACGGTCGCCGGAACCGCGGAAACAACGGCCGGGGACATTGCGAGGCCCGTCCAGATTACTAATGGGAACAGAACGAAAATCACGAAGAGATAGGTGAGGCGCTGGAGCAGGTTATACGACCAAGCTTCGGAATCACCTGGGCGCTCGAAACGCAAATGTTTAGCGATTGTGGTGGAGAACGAACGCCACGAAACATCGGACTGACCGGGGAGCAAATCTTTCCGCAAATGACCTGTAAACAAAATGGAGATGGTGTAGAGCAAGCCGGTTAATACGGCGACCCATGCAGCTTGAAAGTGGAGATAGCGGCTCCAGCCGTTCTGGTCAGGCAAGACGTAACCGTAGCCAGTGGGCACCAAATGCCTGGAGGAAGGGATCGGTATTTTGAACAACGGCGGAGTCAAGATTGCCGGTTTCGCCCCAATAAAAGCGTGGGTGAGAGATCAGAATTTCGACTCCAGTGACGAGCAGGGCAAGAAAGCAGAGAGCGGTGATCCAGTGCGTCACACGGACCAGAGCAGAGTGGCGCGAAGTAACTGTGGTGGCTGGGATGGCCGAAGCCGAACTTGAGAGGTGGGCCGCCGACGGCACGCGAACGGATTGCGATGTTGCCATTTTAGCCTCCTGCTGAGGCTGTGACTTGTTTTCGCGGGTAGGAGTGATACTAGCACACGCTCAAATTATGAATTGGAGATAGTGGAGATCGATGCAAGCTGAAAGGGATTGGAGAGAGTTTTTGGAACTGGCTGAAAAGTTGGCGTGGAATGCGCGGGGGATTTTAGGGAAGGGCAAGACCCACCCTGGAAATCGAGGGTGGGGCACGCGTTTTTTTGAGTTGTGATGTCCAGCGGGCTTGGCGTAGCGACGAGTTTGCTGAATTGGAATATCGGGGTTGTGGCTATAGGCTGACGCCTGAGGAAAACGCGTGATTCTGTTCACGACGAAACGAATATGAAACTCACAGACGTCGATCCGTCTCTCTCTACAATCCGCGTGATTCTTTCTACGATGAAACAACGATGAAGCTCACACAGGTTGATCCGTCTCTCTACAATCCTGATTTGCGGCCGATCCCTCTGGAGGAACGGACTTGGGGGATTTATAACTACGCGTCGCTGTGGGTGGCTATGAGTGTTTGCATTCCCACGTACATGCTGGCGTCGGGGCTGATCGCGGGCGGGATGAACTGGCTGCAGGCGATTTTAACGGTGCTGCTGGGGAATTTGATTGTATTGGTGCCGATGCTGCTGAATGCACATGCGGGCACGCGTTATGGGATTCCGTTCCCGGTATTTGTGCGGGCGTCGTTCGGAGTGCGCGGAGCGAATGTGCCAGCACTGTTGCGGGCGCTGGTGGCGTGCGGCTGGTTCGGGATACAAGCGTGGATTGGCGGACAAGCGATTTACGCTATGTTGCTGGTTATATGGCCGCGCGCGGCGAACTTTTCCGGCAGTATCTGGATTTGCTTTTTTTTGTTCTGGGCAATCAACATGATGGTGGTCTGGTACGGGATCGAAACGATCAAGGTGCTTCAGGGGATTGGCGCACCTTTCATGCTAGCGGTAGGATTGCTTTTGCTTTTCTGGATTGCACGCAAAGCAGGCGGGCTCGGACCAGTGTTGGATACGCCGAGCAAATTTCGCAGCACCAGCGAATTCATGCGGTTTTTTATTCCATCGTTAACCGGGATGGTGGGATTTTGGGCCACGGTGGCGCTGAATATTCCGGACTTCACGCGCTATGCCAAGTCGCAACGCGCGCAAATTGTGGGACAGGCGCTAGGCTTGCCAACAACCATGACGCTGTACGCGTTCATCGGCGTTGCGGTTACGTCTGCGTCGGCGGTGATCTTTGGCAAGGCAATCTGGGATCCAGTGGATTTGCTTGGACGATTCAATCAGCCAGTAGTGGCGCTAATCGCGCTGGTGGCGCTGCTGCTTGCAACGCTGAACACGAACGTGGCCGCAAATGTGGTGTCTCCTTCGAATGATTTTTCCAATTTGCGGCCCAGCCTGATTTCTTTTCGTACGGGCGGGCTGATCACGGGCGTGGTGGGAATTCTGATGATGCCGTGGAAACTGCTGCGGGATTTTAGTTCTTACATTTTTGGGTGGCTGGTGGGTTGTTCGGCGCTGCTTGGTCCGATTGCGGGAATTATGATTTGCGATTATTACCTGGTGCGGCGGCGGCAACTGGTCGTCGAGGATTTGTATCGCAGAGGTGGGGCGTATGAGTATCAGCGCGGGTTCAACCCAAAAGCGATTGTGGCGCTGGTCGCGGGAGTCACGGTTGCGTTGATCGGACTGATGGTGCCGGGGCTACGGTGGCTATATGACTATGCGTGGTTTGTGGGGTTCGTCGTTTCGGGGGGACTGTACTTTGTATTGATGGCGGGCAAATTCAAATTGTTTTGAGCTTGAGTTTCCCTGCCGATGTGAGTGCGCGGGATTTTTGAGCTGGCGACAAAATTGTCGTGTTGCGCGTCTGATAATTTCAAGAAAAATGCAAGACCAACCCTTGAAAATCGAGGGTGGGTACCCTTCGCGTGTTTTTGATTTGCGATTTGGGGCGGGGTGGGAGTTTCTCCGATTAACCCCAAGACCCATGTTCATAACTCAACTGCGAACATGGGGCACCCAGCGAACACCACAACGATTTTGCTGATGAGAAAAAGCCTGGCGTGGGGCGAGAACGAGGGACACGAGAACGAAGGTGCCTTGACTTGAGCTGATATGGGACCTAGACTTTGTGGCTTGGTTGTTCCCTCCTGTGAATAGATTGTGAAGCACCGTATTCACATTTTCGGCGAAATGGCGATCCTGATGGGATTTTTGGTGCCGGTCGCGTTGGCACAGAAGCCGCCGGCTCCCGCGCCTCCGCCGTCCACACCCCCGAGTCGTTCTACGAATCCCACGCCTGGGAATTCGCAGCCCAATCAGCCGATGGGAGACGATCTGGTGATGTTTCTCCTGGGACGCGTGAAGACCGCCGACGGCACGCCCGTTCCAAGTGATGTGCTAGTTGAGCGGGTTTGCACCGCCGGGGTGCGTCAACAGGTGCATGCAAGTTCCATCGGCGAATTCAGCATGCAACTAGGATCGCGGACTGATTCTATCCTTGACGCTACTGCCGAGCAGCACTCGCAAGATCGCGTGAATCTCAGGAATTCGGAAATGGGAATTCCGCGACGCGACTTGACAACGTGCGAGCTACGGGCCTCGGTTTCCGGTTTCAGCTCCAGTGTCGTCAGCCTTGTGGATCTCTCTGGATCGCTCAGCAGCGTTGACGTGGGCGCTATCGTGGTCCAAAGACGTACAAAGATCGAAGGCGGGACGTTAAACGCCTCCGCGTACAAAGCCCCCGAAAATGCCAGAAAAGCTTATGAGAAAGGCCTGGAGGCCGAGAAGAAGGGCAAACTGCCCGATGCACAAAAATATTTTGGGAAGGCGGTAGAAATCTACCCGAAGTACGCGAATGCGTGGTTTCAGTTGGGCACGGTTTTAAAGAAGGAACAGCAGAAGGATGCGGCTCTTACGGCGTTTACGCACGCCACGAGTATCGATAGCAAGTTTTTGCCGCCCTATCTGTCACTCGCGGTAATGGCCTACGAGGCCGAAAATTGGAAGGACGTGGTTAGCTACACCGGTCACATCCTGGATGTGGATCCGTTGAATCATGTTTCCGGTTACGTGTTGGATCTGGATCCGTTGAATTACACCGCGGCGTATTTCTATAATGCGGTCGCCAATTACAAACTGAAAAAGTACGAAGACGCAGAAAAGAGCGGGCTCAAAGCGGAACGGGTAGACCTGCCCACGCGTTTTCCGCAAGTGCATCTGTTATTGGCTGAAATTTTTGCGCGGAAAAACGACTACGCGATTGCAATCTCAGAGATGCAAACTTATTTAGAGTTGGTTCCGCATGCTAAGGATGCCGAGCAGCTACGGGAGCGGTTGGCAAAATTGGAAAAGCTGAATGGGGCGGTGTCGGCGAGTGAAAAACCGAATCACGAGTGAGTATGGGCTCCGGATAGTACGGCGATCAACCCCAAGACCCATGTTCATAACTCAAATGCGAACATGGGGCACCCGGCCGCGCCATCAAAGAACATCCCGCTGCTAAATCAGTAGTTTTTCTTGTTCTATATCTCAGAGTCGCGAGTTGAGCGGCCCCAGACTGTGTCGGTCACTTCTTGGGAAACTCCGTTAATGTAATCATCACGCGTGGATGAACCCCTCCTTATAACGCACTATATAATGCGGTATGGAAAATGATGGCCATCGGGCGGCGTGGAAGACTTTGCTGGCATTCGCGATTATTTATTTTGTTTGGGGATCCACATTTCTGGCGATTCGTGTGGGGGTGCGAGAAGTTCCGCCGCTGATTCTGGCGGCGATGCGGTTTTTGGTCGCTGGCATTGTTCTTTATGGTTGGATGATCGCTCGAGGCGAGCGGTCACCGAGCAGGCGCGAATGGTGGTCCGCATCTTTGCTCGGGTTCGTGATCTTCGTCTTGGATTATGGACTGCTGTTCTGGAAGGAGCAGCGCGTGCCTTCGGGCATTGCAGCGGTCATGCTGGCCACCATCCCGGTATTTATGGCGCTGTCGGAGATTATTTTTCTACGCACGCAGACGCTCACGGTGCGTTTGATGCTGGCGCTTTTGATCGGGATGGGCGGAGTGGCAGTGCTGATGAGCCGGTCATTGAATCTGGGCGGAGCGCCGATCGATAAGTTGGGCGCCGCGGCGCTTATCTTTGCATCGATAAGTTGGTCGATAGCGTCGGCGTTTACGCGCAAGTTGCCGTTGCCGTCTTCCAAAGTGATGAGCTCGGGAGCGCAGATGCTCGCGGGGGGAATATTTCTGACGCTCACAGCGGGCGCGCTGGGCGAATTTCGTAATTTTCATCCGTGGAGCGTGTCACGCGCGGTGTGGTTGTCGCTGCTGTACCTGATTGTCGCGGGATCTCTTGTTGGTTTTACTGCTTACGTGTGGCTGATTCATCATGAATCGCCGACGAAAGTTGGTACCTACGCGTACGTGAATCCGATTGTGGCGGTGCTGGTTGGATATTATCTTGGAGGCGAAGCGCTGAGCATGCGCACGATTCTGGGGACTGTGTTTGTGCTGATCAGTGTGGTGGTGATTACCACCACGCGCGCGAAGAAGCGGGTGGAGACGGTGACGGTGGAAATACGCAGACGGCGTGAAACGGTAATGTAGAACCGTGAGGGATCCAACGTTCCGAGTTCGCCCTCATGCTTCCACGATTAATATTCAGGCGTTGTCGGCAGAACAACTCAAAGTGAGGAATGCGTGAGTCAGGCGCCGATCTGGTTTGAGCGCAAATTTGAATTTTCGTTTCCGGTCGAAGTGTTTCCGAATCTGTGCGCACGGCTGCGCGGCACTCCGGCCAGACTTGAAGATGCGCTTCGTGGCCGTTCTCACGCAAATCTGAGAAAGAAAGCGCAAGGAAAGTGGTCGGCTCAAGAACACGTCGGTCACTTACTCGATCTGGAACCGCTTTGGCTGGCACGAGTGGAAGACTACGTGTTGGCCAGCGACGAACTCACCGTGGCAGACTTGAAGAATAGAAAAACCGATGAAGCAAACCACAATGCGCGCCGAGTCGAAGAGATTCTGACTGACTTCCGCGCTGCGAGGGAAAGTCTGTTGAAGCGTGTGGACGAATTGGACACGTCGCTATTCTCCCGAACTATTTCGCACCCGCGTTTGAAGGTGCCGATGCGGCTTGTAGACCATTTGTATTTTGTCGCCGAACATGACGATCACCATCTCGCGCGAATATTGGAATTGGTTAACGCCATGCGGTAGAGAACTTCCCTGCTGATGTGACCGCGCGGGTAATTCTGTGAAAATGCAAGACCCACCCTGAGAATCGCGGGTGGGGCAGCCTTCGCGCTTTTTTGATTTGCGATTTGGGGCGGGCTGGGAGTTACTGCGATTGACCCCAGACGCATGTTCATACCTCAACTGCGAACATGGGGCACCCTTTCTTCACTGCACAACTCAAGCGACGCGGGGCGGCGAGACACACAGAGAAGCGCTGGGGTGCGACGGCGGCGCGAAGGGCGACCATGGGGTCGACGCGGACGGCTTGGCGTGCGGGGAGGTAGCACGCTGCTAGGGCGACTACTGCGAGGAGGAGGAAAACGGCGGCGAAGGTGAGGGGATCGGTGGGGGTCACACCGAAGAGGAGGGCGGACAAAAATCTGGTGGAAGCAACGGAACCTGCCACACCGACTGCCAGACCGATCAGGATCAAGCTCATTCCCTCGGTTAGGATTAGTTTCATTACGTCACTTCGCTGCGCGCCGACGGCGATGCGAGTGCCGATCTCGCGCTGGCGTTGAGAGACGACGTAGGAGATTACGCCGTAAATTCCCACCAGGCCGATGAGAAGGGCCATGGCGCCGGCGATGGGCAGCATGACCAAGGTGAAGGAAGTGCGTGCGAGCGATTTGTCGTAGATTTCCTGAAGAGTGCGCACGCTGGCAAGTGGAAGATTGGGATTCATGGACCAGACCGCCTGGCGGACGATTTTTCCTGCACGCCATCGTCGCGCATATCATTGACCACTCCGATCACTTCGCGCCAAGGCCCCTGGAGGTCTTCGCGGATTTGTTTGCCTAGCGCGCGCTGCGGGTCCTGCCAGAGCTCGCGCGCAAGATTTTCAGAAACCATGGCGACGGGGCGACGCTCGTAGGTATCGGTCCAGGAAAATTCGCGGCCGGCGATGAGGCGATTGCCCATGGCGGCAAGCAGGCCGGGTGAAACGGATTTGAATAGTCGCAGTGGCGGCACGCCGCGCTCGTAGGACTTGTCGCGGGCATAGATCAGATCGTGCGCGGCGCGCTCGGTGGGAATTACAGTGGTGAGCCCTGCGGATGCGACTCCTGGAATGGCGCGGATCTTTTGGACGATTCCCTGCTCCAAGCGAATCACGGCGGCGGGATCCTTGGCTTGGGATTCAGGAATGGCGATTCGCAGAGTGAGCACGTCGCGTGGATCGAATCCGGGATCGACTTTGCGGAGCGCTTGAAAGGTGCGGATCATTAATCCCGCGCCGACGAGCAACACCAGTGCGAGGGCGACCTGCGCCACCACCAGTACACTGCGAGCGCGATGCTGCTCACGGCTCTGGCTGGCGGCTCGGCCGCCGCCGCGCAGCTGGATTGGCGGACCGGCATATTTGATTACCGGGATCATGCCGAACAAAATTCCGGTGAGGAACGCGGCGCCGACTGTAAAGAGGATCACCGCCGGGTCGATGGAAATTTCATGCAAGCGCGGCAGATGGGACGGAGCGATCGAAACGAGGACGCGGACTGCGCCATAGGCGAACGCGAGGCCGAGCGCGCCCGCGAGCAGTCCGAGCGCGATGCTTTCTATGAGGAGCGCACGAGCGATATCGAACCAACTTGCGCCGAGCGCGGCGCGAATGGCGAGCTCGTGCTGCCGTCCTTCGGCGCGAACGAGTAAAAGATTCGCGACGTTCGCGCAAGCGATCAGCAACACGATTCCAATGGTGCCCATCAGCACCCAGAGCGTTTTTCCAACATCGCCGATGAGCATTTGGCTGAGGTAGCGCGACTTCGGGGCGAGCCGCACGTCTTCAAATTCCTTGAGGGTCAAGCCGGGTTGCGGAGGAAAGCTGTGCAGAGCCATGGGAATCATGCGCGCAACGTCGGCGCTGGCCTGCTCGATGGTGACGCCGGGTTTCAGACGCGCGATTCCGGGATAATCGAAGCCGCCGAGAAATTCCTTGCTGCGATCGAATTGCAACGGAAGCAGGAAGGTCGAATCGCGGTCGAGAAAGCGGAAATTCGCGGGCATCACGCCAATGATTTGGCTTGAAATGCTGTTGACGATGATCTGGCGGCCGATCACGGAGCGGTCGGCTCCGAAATGTGTCTGCCACCATCCATAGGTGAGGACGGCGGTTTGCGTGCTGCCTGGGGCAGCGTCATTTTCTGAAAACCAGCGGCCCAGAGCGGGCTGCACACCGAGGATCGGCAGAACCTCGGCGGTTACGTTGAGGCATTGCACCTCTTCCGGCTCGGTGAGTCCGGTAACGCTTTGCGTGTTCCATCGATACAGACCGACGCTTTGAAAAGAGCGTCCCTGTTCGCGGTAGGTGAAATAAAGGAAGGGTGCGGGATCGGCGTCTGGGAAGTTCACGCCGGGAGCGGTGAGGTGCAAATCGATCAGTTCCTCGGGGTGTAGATACGGAAGCGGCTTCAAAAGAACGCCGTTAATCACGCTGAAAATCGCGGTGTTCGCGCCGATACCAACGCCCAGGGTTAGAACGGCGATGGCGGTGAAACCGGGGGATTTGCGGAGCGCGCGCAGGCCGTAGCGAATGTCACGAAACAAGGTTTCGAGGAAGTGGATGCCGCGGGCCTCGCGGCATTCCTCTTTGACGCGCTCTGCGCCGCCGAACTCGAGCTTGGCGCGCCGCATTGCTTCCAGGCGAGGCACGCCGCTGCGAACCAGGTCCTCGGCGTAGGCCTCGACATGGAAATGGAGTTCGTCGCGCATGTCGCTCTCCGTACGAGAGCGGCGCAGCGTGGCCTGCAGCCAAGAACGAAAACGGCTCCAGGCGGTCATACTTCGTCGGGCCTCGTGCCCAGAATTCCGGCGATGACTTCTGCCATGCGATTCCAGTTGTCGGTCTCGGCTTGGAGTCTGCGTTTGCCGGCGGCGGTGAGGCGGTAGAACTTGGCTTTGCGGTTATTCTCTGAGGCGCCCCATTCGCTGGTAATCCAGCCCTGATGCTCGAGACGATATAGCGCGGGGTAGAGTGAGCCTTGTTGGATTTCGAGACGTTCTTCGGAGACTTGCTGGATGCGGAGGAGGATACCGTAGCCGTGCAGAGGGCCGAGGGAAACAGCTTTGAGGATGAGCATGTCTAGAGTGCCTTGGAGGAGGTCGAGCTGTTTTTGCACGGAGTGAATCTCTCCTAGATCCACTAGGAATGGTAGGGACTCTCCTAGACTGTCAAGGGAAAAGGCGGCGAGGGAGATCTGAAGACCCGGTTCATAACTCAACTGCGAACTTGGGGCACCCGGCATGTCTGCGTACGGAAGTACTAGAGATTGTTGTGACGGGGCTACCATTCGGGCGAGTACGGGCGCGCTATGGCTTGGCGTTGTGACGTAGAGCAAACTCTCTGTAGACCACATAGTGGTCACAAACTGGTGAACGGCAGCGGTGTTCGAGCTGGTCGCAGTAGTGTAGAGAGATGTGAGCGGAGAAAGAGTCATCGAAACCCAACATAAAGACTTGCGTAATCACCCGCGTATACTCGCGCCGAAGGAGTTGGTGGTGGTGTGGCGGTCAGGCGACCTGCGTGGTGCATCTCGCCTTGGCACGGTTGGACTCGGGGGACTGTTTTTGAAGACTTCCAAACCGGCGGCGGCCGGTTCGGCGGTGGAACTGGTGATTCAAGTTTCGCCGGGGACGCCGGGTACAGACGTACGTACCCGAGCTGTCGTTCACAACGTGAAGCCGGGAGAGGGCATGGGCGTGAAATTTATACAGATGCGCGGAGAGGACCGCTTGCGTCTGAATCAATTTTTGCACGCTCACTTTAAGGCCGGTAAAATTGAAGTATAGCGTCCATCAGCGGAGACAGCTCCGCCAGCGGCTTTCGTCGCACCCCTTGAAAATACTCCGGCCGCGCAACTCAAACCGGGTACCTCCACGGCCTAGGCCCAAAGGGCCTGAGAAACTTTAAGACCGAATCTCCCTCTTCTTAGCAATGAGGTTACGGCGATTTTGCGGACCAGCGATGTTGATTAGTCAACGACTGCGTCGGCGAGCGGGCGTGATCATTGAAGCTTTGCCTGCTCCGTGGTGGCTTGCTTCAGGATGGGGATGTTGGGGTCGGCATTTTTCCAGAGGGTGAGGAAAGCGGTGTAGGCGGCGCGGGATTTGGCTGAGTCACCTGCTAGGGCATAAGAGCGGGCCAGACCAAGATGGGCCAGCGCGCCGATGGGTTCGTTGCCGACGACGCCGCGCCAATCCAGGATTTTTTGAAACTCGTCGGCGGCCTGAGCGCCCTGATGAGAAGCGAGAAAAGCCTGGCCTCGAACATAGACGGGATAGAGGTTGATCCAGAGGGTGCCAATGGCTGGAACCCCTAGTTCGTACGGTAGGGCGACAGCGAGTGCTTGAATAGCCTTGGCGGCGTGTTCCGGCGAGCGGTCAGCGGCGTTGAGAAAAAGCTGCGCGCGAAGAGTCGGCAGATAATTAAAGCGCACGACGGTGTCATCGGGGAAACGTTTCTGCAAATCTTCAGCGAGCGCTTGAGCGGGCGCCGAATCGCCGATTACCGCAAGCGCCAAGGCAGCAACATACAGCGCATCACGACCGTTGGACTTTGCGAGCGTGGTGGCAGCATGTTGCCTGGCCTCTTGCGCGTTTCCGTAGAGAGCTTCCCAAAGAGCGGCAGCAGCCTCGCAATCTGCCTCCAACTCTTTTTCGCCGGCGCGGTCGGCAGAGGTTACCGCCTGGCGAGAGAACTCACGCGCGGCGGCAAGCTTGCCAGAGTAGGCGGCGGTACCAGCTTCCAGATAGAGCATGACGTTTTCTCTTCCGGGTTTGCCGGATGCCCACGACACCTGCTTGGCCATGCCGCCAAGATCGTTGCTCAGAAAAGCGAGTTGATAAAGATAGGCGCGTAGATCGGTGGAATCGAGATTCTTTGACAAAGCTTCATCGGCCGTAGCACGAGCTTCGTCGAACCGATTCAAACGAACAAACCCGGCCACGACATCGCCGAAGTTCAGGCTGTCCGCGCCCAGACGGAGGCCCTCGCGAAATTCGCTCAGGGATTTTTCGTGCTGTCCGAGAGTTTCATAGATAACGCCCAGATTCGTCCGCGGCACCAGCTCACGCGGATAAATTTGCGCCCAAAGTTCGTAAGCCTGACGAGCCTTTTCCAAGTCTCCGGCGACGAAATGATGGTAGTGAGATTCAATATAGAACTTTTCCCATTCACTCACTCGCGCCCGAAGATCGAAGGCCTTTGAGGTACTCTCCGCGGACAACTTTTTTTCTCCAAGATTGTGATACGCGGTTCCCAACATCGCGTAAGCCATGGCGAATTTTGGGTCGAGCTCGATGGAACGCTTCAGCAGCGGGACCGCGCCAGTGTAGTCCCCTTTTCCCTGCATGGTTTTTCGTCCGAGGCTGTAGGCCTGGAGGGCCTCGAGAGATGGCGTGGTGGCTTGCTCGATAGGAGTGTCCAGTTTCTGGACGGTTTTGAGAGATTCGCCGAGTCTTTCGCGCAATTTTGTGGAGGCTTCGCCGAGAGCTTTCAGCACATTTTCTTTTCCATTGGCGGTGACTTGTTCCTGTGCGAGGTAATCACCGGTCTGACAATTCACGGCGTTCACGCCGATGACGTACTGACTGCCTAGGTTGGAAATGGAGCCGCTTAGATACGCTTTGCTTCCGGCGCGTTGGCACAGATCGCCGATAACCGCGGGTGAAAGTTTGGTGTCAGGAGACTTGCCCATGAGCCGCAGAATTTGTTGAATGCGCGGCTCGGAAACCAGGCTTAAGAAAGGTGACTGCTGCAGTTGCGCGGCGAGGCCCTGACGCAGGGTGTCGTCGAAAATCGCGTCGCCGGTTTTGTTGTTGAAGTCGGCGAGGACGATGGTGTCCATGCGATTCAAGGCGTGCGCCGGGCGCGCGGTGTAATACCAAGCGACGAGAATTAAAAGAACTACGAGCAGCGCGCTACCGGCTGCGAGTTCCTTCCAACGAAATCCAGATGGTCGAGGCTGAGGAACAAAGTCAGATCGCGTTATGTTGCCGGATTCCACTTCGCGTTTGAGCTGCTGCAAATCTGAGCGGACTGCCGCGGCGTTCGAATATCGCTGTGTTTTGTCTTTTTCAAGGCACTTGCTGATGATCTCTTCGAGCCTCACAGGGATTTGAGGATTAGCAATTCCAATAGGAGCGGGAGAGCGGGTGAGGATGGATTCGATAATTACGCCACCAGTTCTGCCGCCGAAAGCTTGAAGCCCAGTGGCCATTTCGTAGAGCAGGAGACCAAAGGCGAAAATGTCCGTGCGCGCGTCGAGGTCATCGCCGCGTATTTGCTCGGGCGACATGTAGGCGGGAGTGCCGCTGATGACACCGACGAGAGAGACGGCCTCCTGCGCCTGCTGGGAGGGTGAAGCGCCAGAATCGAGATGGGGAAGCTCTCTGGGGAGAAGCTTGGCCAAGCCGAAATCGAGAACCTTGGCTTGGCCGCGTTTGGTAACGAATACGTTGGCGGGCTTGATGTCGCGATGGATGATGCCCGCGGCGTGCGCGACATCGAGAGCGTCGGCAATCTGAATCCCAAGGTCGAGGATGTGCTCGACGGGAAGAGGCTGGCGCCGGATATGTTGACTGAGAGTTTCACCGTCAATGAATTCCATGGCGATGAAGGAATGGTGATCCTGTTCGCCAACATCATAGATGGTGCAGATGCCGGGGTGATTGAGAGCGGAAGCGGCGTGCGCTTCGCGGCGGAAACGCTCCAAAGCCTGGGGATCCTGCTCCAAGTTATCGGGGAGAAATTTCAGGGCGACGACGCGATCAAGGCGGGGGTCCAAGGCCTTGTAGACAACACCCATTCCGCCAGCGCCGAGTTTCTCGAGGATGCGATAGTGAGAGATGGTCCCGTCAATCATTGGCGAGCCCGTCATTTAGCGGGGACGATTCAAATCACAAGGTCTGATCGTTAAGCCTGGCGTCCGCGGCGGCTTTTGGCCTATCCACCTTGGGGGGCTTGGGAGATCCCAACATATTGAGGACGCGTGCGCCTTCCCCGTATGCGTCCAACTCGAGGAACGATTCCAATTCAAAGGTTATATTTTTGCTGCAAACAGTGCAGACGAGTGCGCCGTAGGCTGCGCCGCCTTGTGGGACGAACATGTTAAAGCGCATGACACGGTCGCAGCAGACAGGAACCCAGACGTTGGTAGATTGCGCTGGACTCATGAGTCACCTATGAAAAAGCAATTGCCGGGATTGTACACCGAAAACACTGTGGCTTCTTGCGAACAATTCTGCAGGGGAGCTGGATAGCGGGGGATTTCTTGGTGATGTTGTGAGGACAACGGATTCGGTACGGGGATTACATGGGTGACGTAATAATTATTTCGGAGCCGAGGTATTCAACGGCACGAATGGGAGTTCGCGGGTATAATTCGCGGCAACTATGGCGTTGACTACGGGGACTCGGTTTGGGCCGTACGAGATTGAGGCACTGCTGGGCAGGGGCGGGATGGGCGAAGTTTACAGCGCCCGAGATACCAGGCTGCAGCGTACCGTAGCGATCAAGATTCTTCCCTCGCATTTGTCTAACCCTGATTTGCGTGCGCGCTTCGAGCAGGAAGCGAAGTCCATTTCGGCGTTGCAGCACTCGAACATCTGCGTAGTGCATGACATAGGTTCGCAGGACGGCGTGGACTTCATGGTGATGGAGTGTGTTAGCGGGCAAACCATGGACCAGGTAGTTCCTACGGGTGGGTTGGCCGCTGATGTGGCGATTAGATATGCGTTGCAGGCTGCGGATGCTCTGGCTTTTGCGCATGCGGCGGGAATTGTGCACCGTGATCTGAAGCCTTCCAACGTTATGGTGGACAAAAATGGCATGGTCAAAGTGCTGGACTTTGGGCTTGCGAAAGCGGTTGCGGCCGAGACCGACTTAGCGACCATCGCGACCATCACTACCAAACCTGGAACCATCGTGGGGACGGCGGCGTACATGTCGCCGGAGCAGGCGGAAGGAAAGGTCGTCGATGCGCGCAGCGATATTTTTTCGTTCGGCGCGCTGCTGTATGAAATGCTGAGCGGGCGACGAGCGTTCGAAGGCAAGTCGAGTGCGGCGCTGCTGGCGGCAGTTTTGCGCGACGAACCGAAACCGTTGAGCGAACTCAAGAGAGAAGTGCCGCCAGAGTTACGGCAAATCGTCAATCGTTGTCTCAAGAAAAACCCGGCTGCGCGTTATGCAAGTGGCACGGAGCTGGCTCGCGATCTGAAGAGCTGCCGCGACTTGCTGTTTCCGGAGTCGGGCACAATGTTAAGCCCGGCGCGAATTGTGCGTGAGGTGCAGCGCCCGCGGGTGCTGGTGCCGCTGGTGTTGTTGGTGGTGCTGCTGGGTGCAGGAGCTGGGTGGCTGGTGAAGCACCAGCGCGATGCACGGTGGGCGCGCGAAACAGCTGTGCCGGAAATTTCGCAACTTTACGATCAAGGTAAATTTGGCGCGGCATATGCGCTGGCGGTTAAGGCCGAGAAGTCGATTCCCGGTGACCGCGCGCTAACAAAGCTGTGGCCGGTGATTTCCTACCAGATGTCGCTGGAAACAAGGCCGCCGGGCGCGGTTGTCTCCCGGCGGGAATACAACGACAGCAATGCAGCGTGGGAATACGTCGGCACGACTCCGTTTAAGGATGTGCGCCAGCCGCGCGGGATTTTTATGTGGAAGTTTGAAAAGCCGGGATTCGGGACGGTTTTGCGGACGACGCTGGCGATTATCCCGCGATATTCGGTGCCACCCGGAGATCCCGTTGAAGGAGAGGTTACGCTCGACGAAGTGGCGAAGATTCCGGCGGGCATGGCGCGGGTCTCGCCGGAGAAATATTTCAAGGTGCTGTTCATTCCGGGGTTTGAAGGGATGCCGGAGCTGGCGCTCAAGGATTATTGGATCGACCAATACGAGGTGAGCAACCGGCAGTTTAAGGCGTTCGTGGATCAAGGCGGATATCAAAAGCGTGAGTATTGGAAATTCGATTTTCAGCGCGACGGGAAACATCTTCCTTGGGATGAGGCAATGGCGCTATTCCGGGATGCGGCGGGACGGCTTGGACCAAGGGAGTGGATCGAGGGCGAATATCCCAAGGGACAGGGAGACTATCCGGTTACAGGCATCAGTTGGTATGAGGCGGCGGCTTACGCGGAGTATGCCGGGAAGAGCTTGCCAACTATTTATCACTGGAATCGCGCGGCGGGGCCGCTTTATGCGGCGTTCATCGTGCCGGCAAGCAACTTCGGCGGCTCGGGGGTTTTGCCGGTGGGCAGCAAGCAAGGCATGAGTCCGTGGGGCAACTACGACATGGCGGGCAACGTGAAGGAATGGGTTTTGACGGGGGCCGACTCCGGGAAACGTTACGTGCTTGGAGGCGCGTGGGACGAACCCAACTACATGTTCATCGATCCCGACGCGCAATCGCCGTTTCTGCGCGCTCCGAATATTGGGTTCCGATGCGTAAAGTACATTGAGGCGGACCCTGCCATGGAGGTTGCCAAAGCTCCGATGGCTTGGCCGCGACGCGACCTAACCAAAGAGAAGCCGGTTTCCGATCAGATTTTCCAAGCGTACCGAGGGTTGTATAACTACGACAAGATGCCACTCAATGCGACCGTGGAGTCGGTGGCCAGTAACGAAGAAGACTGGAAGATCGAGAAAATCACTTACACAGCGGCGTACGGAAACGAACGGGCGATCGCGTATCTGTTCCTTCCGACGAAGGGCAAGCCGCCGTTCCAGACGGTGCTGTTCTATCCCGGTTCAAATGCACTGCAACTCCGAAAGTTCTCGCTGTTCCCGGTGGCATCCTTTGATGCCATCTTGCGAAGCGGGCGCGCGGTGCTGTACCCGGTGTACAAGGGCACGTTTGAGCGGGGCGACGGCATGGAGTCGGACGTGGCGAACACCAGCAGCATGTGGAGAGACCACGTCGTCATGTGGACCAAGGACGCTTCACGGGCGATTGACTATGCGGACACCCGCGCGGACCTGGATCACAACAAGGTGGCGTACTACGGCATTAGTTGGGGCGCGGTGATGGGCGCGATTATTCCCGCGGTAGATCCGCGTATCAAGGTCGCTGTGCTGGCGCTGGGCGGGGTGGACTTCCATCGCTCGCTACCGGAGGTGGACACCATTAATTTTCTGCCACGGGTTAATCAGCCGACGCTGATGCTGAATGGGAAATACGATTTTTTCTTTCCGGTGGAATCGACGCAGGAACCGTTCTATAGGTTGCTGGGGTCGAAGCCAGATCAGAAGAAACACCTGCTTTACGAAGGCGGGCATAGCGTGCCGCGGAATGAACTGATCAGGGGGACACTGAGCTGGTTGGATGAATATTTGGGGCCGGCGCAATGAGTTTATGTGCTGTGAGGAAAGATTTGAGCGATAGCGTAGAAGACATCTACATCGGTTAGGCAGAAATTAGTTCGATACCTGGGGGCGAAGTCGGCGTGGGATTTTTGGAATGAACCCAGAAGCCGTCCTCGGGGTGCGCGGCTAATCGGGGAAAATTCAGGACATACCCGCCACGGCGGGTAAACCCTGAAAATCGAGGGTGGGGCGCCCCTTTTTGTGTTTGCGATGAGGGCGCGCTCGGCGTTACGGCGATTGCTGAATGAGCGAAGAAGTGGCGACGAGACGGTCAGAAGCCGAGGGCTCGTGCTAGCCACATACCGAGTGCTGCGTAAAGGGCTGCCACCCAATCGTCGGCCATGATGCCGAGGCCGCCGGGGAGCGACTCAGCTTGGCGCGCGGGAAACGGCTTCCAGATGTCGAAGAGGCGAAAAAGGATGAAAGCGATCAGCAAATATTTCCAGCCGAGTATTGACTGGTAGGTGATGAAGCCGAACTGTGGCGGCGCCCAGGAATCTGTTGTTCTCCACCATACCGGTAACGCCGAGCCCAACAGGAGTGTGAGGTGCTGGCCGGAGACCTCATCGATGACGACGCGTTGAGGATCTTTTTGTTGCCAGTAGCGGCTCGCTCGGCCGGCACTCCAGAGACCTGCCACGGCGACGGCGACAGCAATGATGCACTGAATGATCAAGAGGAAATCCACCTCTACCCCACGGATGATAATGATCTGGAAAATGTCCAACGACAGGGCCGCCAGTACGTGGTAAACCGACAGTGCGAGAAGCAGGCCGGCCAGAGAGCCGAAAGTTCCCGGGGCCATGAGAATGTAGCCGAGGCCGCACGCGGTGGCGATGAACAGCGCGAAGTACGGCTTGCGTGGGGGGGATTTGGGTGTTGCGTCAGTAACGGACGCGCTTTTGGATGTTTTCTCCATCGGCAGCCTCGAATGGGGCGCTTGGTGTGATAGAGAGTACCTCAGAAATCTGTAGGCATAGCGGTTGCAAACAATGTTAGCCGGAGTTTCTTTTCGGTTGCGGCTTCCCTGCTGATGCGAGTGCGCGGGATTTTTGTCAGTTGGTAAAAAAGCTGGGGTCGAGCTGCGTGGAAATTCTGAGGAAACTGCAGGACCCACCCTAAAGCTCGAGGGCGGCGCACCCTCCGCGTTTTATTGATTTGCGATGGGGAGCGGTGTTTGGACCGACAAATTAGAAGCATTTTGTTTGGTTCCGATTACTTCGGGTCACGGGTGAAGTAATATGCTTCCGTATCTTTGGGATTTATAAGACTGAAAGCTGTGGAGCAGGAGGAATTTTGCTCAAAAATAATTCTATGAATTTGGTGTCAGGAGCAATGGCGGCGATTTTTGCTGCTGCTGCGGGAACACCACAAGTGCCAGAGACGCTGCAACCGCCGGCCAACGAGCAGTTGGTTGTGCAGGTACACGCCAAGGGTGATCAGATTTATTCCTGCAAAGTGGATGGCGCGCAAGCTGGGTGGACGCTGAAGGCTCCAGAGGCGCAACTATTTGACAAAGACGGCGAAGCTTTCGGCAAACATTTCGCAGGGCCGTCGTGGGAAGCGAGCGACGGCAGCCGGGTGGTGGGAAAAGCCGCGGCAAATGTAGCTTCGCCCGACGCGGACTCGATTCCGTGGTTGCTCGTGAAGGTTGTCAGTCATGCAGGAGAAGGCGTGCTGGCGCGCGTTACTTCTATTCAGCGAATTAACACTAAAGGTGGAAAGGCGCCGGCATCCGGGTGTGATGCTGCGCATGGGGGGCAGGAAGTGCGTGTGCCGTACTCGGCGGACTATGTGTTCTTTGCGCCGAAATAAATAACTAGACGCTATTTCGCTATTTCAAGGGCGCGCTGGAAACGACCTCAGGGGCTGAAGCCCCAACGAATCAAGAAGCTGATTGTCGCGGCTAAAGCCGCGACCTACAAATCTTAGAGCAGGCGAGGCTGGCACGATCGTGGACCGTACGGCTCGTCAAACATAAACAGCTGCGGGGTGTGATAAATTCGCTGGCCGCGAGGTACAGACAAATG
>Ga0073928_10003975_pt1 | contig 22514 bp, 18 predicted proteins | sample PaiPotPPA55metaG_FD_76969 | JGI IMG/M metagenome (GOLD analysis project Ga0073928, IMG submission 76969) | Iron sulfur acid spring bacterial and archeal communities from Banff, Canada, to study Microbial Dark Matter (Phase II) - Paint Pots PPA... ...
AGCGGCGCGACTGGCCCGGGCCCGGGAGCCGGCCGGCCGGCCGGCTCCGACGGTGCGGCCCCGGCGACGCGGATGCCGCTGATCGACATCCCGCCGTCGACGACGAGGGTGTGCCCGGTCACCCACCCGGCTTCGGCGGAGGCCAGGAAGAGCACCGCGCGCGCCAGGTCTTCCTCCTGAGCCAGCCTGCCGCCGGGGGTGGCGGCGACTACCGCCGCGCGCATGCGCTCGGCGTTCGGGAACAGCAAGGCCACCCGGTTGTCCAGAGTCGGCGCGGAGACCGCGTTCACTCGCACCCCGCGTGCGGCGTACTCGACGGCCTGGTAGCGGGTAAGCGCCTCCAGTGCGGCTTTGCTCACCCCGATCGCCGCGTAGCCGTCGACCACCCGGGTAGAGCCTGCCGAGGACACGTTCACCACCGCGCCACCGCGCGCGGACAGCAGCGCCAGCGCCTCCCGCGCGCACCAGCGGGCACCGTGCAGGTTGGTGTCCAGGATTCTGCCCCAGTCCTCGTCCACCACCTCGTCCATCGGCGCGAACACCCCTCGCGCGGCGTTGTTGACAAGCACGTCAAGACCACCGTGCCGGTCAGCGATATCGGCCATCATCCGCCGTACCTGCTCGGGCTTGGCCACCGATGCCCGGACCGCCTCGGCTGTCCCGCCCGCCGAGGCGATCGCCGCCAGGGTTTCCCGAGCGGCCTCCGGAGAATGGAAGTAGTTGACCACGACATGCGCGCCGCGCTCGGCGAACATCCGGGAGACAGCCGCGCCAAGGCCGCGGGCACCCCCGGTGACCAGGACGACCTTTCCTCGGAACTGCTCGGACATCACCGACCCGCCTCAGCCGACAGGCCGACCGCACCGGAGGCCAGTTCGATCAGCCCGTCCGCGACCGCGGGCAGGGTGCGATAGCCGGCGACCCGAACGCTCTCGCCGGGCGCGGACAGGCCGAAGCGGCGGCGCAGCCGGGCGAACATCTCCACCTGCTTCAAGGAGTCGACGCCGAGGTCGGCCTCCAGGTCGGCGTCGTCGGCGAACACATCCTCCGGGTAATCCAGCGCCCGCGCGTACTCCTGGCGCAGCAACCCGAGCAGCGCCGCCCGCTCCGGCAGCCGCGCCGGATCCGGCGCGGCGCCCGCGCTCGGCCCGGCCCGGCCACCGGGGGCCTGCCCGGTCTCGGCTGCCTGTTCCCCGACAGCGGACGGTGGCGTCGGGGCCTGGGCCGGTGCCCCGGCAGGCGCGGGTGTCCCCGAAGCAAGCTCGTCCAGCGCCTCGGAAACACCGTCGCGCCGCCTTAGCGGCGCGTGCACATCCGCCCCGACAAGATTCTGCGTGACCAGGTCGGTGAGGATGGACCGGGCCCCGCACTCCACGAAGCGCGCCATCCCCTGGGCGTCCAGCTCACGCACCGCGTCGGCAAACCGCACCGGCCGGGTCAGGTGAGAGACAATCGCCGCCCGCAAGTCATCGCCCGTCCCGTAATAGGCCATCACAATCGGCGAGTACACCCGGCAGCGCGGCTCGACGACCGGGATCGACGCGATCCGCGCAGCCCACTCCTCCGCGACCGGCCACAACGCCCTGTTGTGGAACGAGTACGGAGCGCGCAGCCGCCCGCACTGGACCCCGATCGCCCCGGCTGCCGACTCCACCTTCGCCAACTGCTCCTCCGGCCCCGAGACCACCGTCTGGTGAGGCGCGTTCACCGCTGCGACCTCCACCCTCGCCAACGCCGCCGCGCACAGCAACTGCCGAGTCCTGGTCTCGCTCAACGCCAAGCTCAGCATCCCCCCGGGCACAGGCGGCCGAGCCTGAAACGCGGCGTCCCGCTCGGCCACCATCCTCGCCCCGTCGGCCACACTCACCGCCCCCGCCGCCGCCAACGCCGCGATCTCACCAAAGCTATGTCCGACCAGCACATCGAACTCCAGCCCCCGGTACGCGGCCATCACCCGATACAACGCGGTCGAACACGCGTAAATCGCCAGGTGCGAACGGGCCGGATCGGACTTGACCAACTCCTCGGCCGCAGGCGCGTCCCGCTCCAGCAGCAGCGACGACACCGGCCGCGTGCGGTGCTCGGCGGCGACCGCATCCACGGCGTCCAAGACCTCGCGCATGTCCGGGAACGACGAGTTCAGCGCGGCCAACGCGCCAGGCAGGTAGGCGCCCTGGCCGGGGAACAGCAACGTCGCAGGTGACTTCATGATCGCCCCTCACACTCGGTCGGACTCATCGGCCCACAGGACGGCACGGGACAGGTACTCGGTAGTCACCTCCGGGGGATCGACCTCGATCCCGGCGGATCGGACGTTGCCGGCGTCATACCGGCGGCGGTGGGCGAAGTACGGCAGGAACCCCGACAGCTCGGGCTGCCCTGGCGGACTCCAGGGCTCTCCCTGCTCAGCCATGGTGACCTCGACCGGCACCACCGATTCCAGCATCTCGACCACCCGCCGGATCGGCGTCTCCCGCGGATGCGCGAGGTGAAACACGTTCACGCCCTCCGTGGGCGGGGCCGCCTCGGACAATCGCGCCATCGTCGCCGCCGCGTGCTCGACCTGCAGCATGTTCTGCCACCCCTCCGGGCTGCCGAAGAACCGCAGCCGCTCGACCGGCCTGCCCGCATCTCGCTGTCCGAATACCTGCTCAAACAGCATCGTCATCGTCGCCAGCGGGTGGATCGGCAGGTCGGGGTTGCTACTCTGGTCGCTGACCAGCACCGTGGGCCGATACACCGCCGCGGGCAGGCCGGTCACCCTGGACCACTCGCGCACCAGCAACTCGGCCTGATACTTCGACTCCTCATAAGCGTTGGCGAAGCCCCGGTCATGTTCAAGGTCCGACTCCAGCACCACCCCCTCGCGCACCATGCCCGCCACGAACGCCGTGCTCACGTGGTGCATCGCGGGCCGCCTCCTGCCTGCCGCCGCCAACTGCAGCACCCGCATCGTGCCCTCAACATTCACCGCACACTTGGCAGCGTCCCCGCTCAGCGAGATCTGCCCTGCCGAATGCCACACGGCTTGCGCCCAGTCGGCCAGTTCCCGGAACCTCGTCACCCCAAGGCCCAGCCATTCCGATGCCAAATCCACCCGGCACGCCGTAACCCGCGCCAACGCCTCCTGCACCCCGGACGTCGGCCTGTCCAACGCGCGCAGCCCCCGCCCCAACCGCGCCAAGGCCCGTTCCGGCGACGTCCGCACCAGCACCGTGATCTCGTCACCGCGCTCCAAGAACTCCGCCAACAACCGCAAACCCAGGAACCCGGTAGCACCGGTCAACACGATCCGCATCCGCAGCCACCTCCCGTCACGCCATGCGGTCGATGATCAACGGCCGCATCTCGCCGTTGCGGACCCCGCGGAGAACAGCGACCGGTTCCAACGATCACTTCCCTCATGGATACAGGTGCGAGCATTACCCAACCTCCAATCCGGAGCTGTAGTGACCACCGGCCACACGTCAGAACACGGCAAGACCGGACAGCCGCGCAGAACAAGCCCGCCATAGGCGTCCGCCGCAGGGGAGCCGCCAGTGACCCTCGGCTTCAGAGATCCCACCGGCGTCCCGGCAGACGAGCGGCTGGGACGCCCGGAGTGAATATCCGTCGACGTTGAAAACCGCGCCATTCCCGCGCGGGAGGCCGCACGAGCCTCCGCGAGGTTGGTCTGACTCGATCGGCGGGCATGACCCGGCGGCGTGTTGTCGGGTCGCGCCAGGACATTTCACGGATGTGACGAGCGCGCAGCAAGGCGCAGTGGGCCTGCGCTCGGGTTCGAATCCTGATATTGATATTTCTGTCCGGCGTGCTGGGCGCGGGCGGCAGGCGCACCGGTACGAGTACCGGAGCCGGCTACGCCCGGGTCTCGACCTACGGGCAGAACCTCGACCGCCGGTTCGCCGCCCGCAACGTGGTCAACCACGGGCGCCCACGACTCATAGTGTCGGCGTCGATGATGTCGTCGTGGATGAACAGCTGCACGTTCACCAGGTCGCAGGCGATGGCGGCGCCTCGGGCCGCCTCCCACGCGCCTCCGTTGATCATCGAGGAGAGAAGAGACAGGGTGGCCACTCGGTGTTCTGGCCGGGAACCGGTCGGAGACGCTCCGTCGCGACCGGGCCGGCAATAGTAGTAGGCGGCGAGGTCCGGCAATGGACCGGGCATTCGAGCAAGCCGTTCTCTGAGCTCCGGTTCGAGCGTGCCGCGCGCGTCATCCAACTGCTGCTGCAGTGAACGCGGCGCCTTACCGTCCATGACGCTCTCCCGGGAAGATGAGGCGGAAGCGCGACCGTATTCACGCCCTGGTGACAGTGTCGACAGCCGCACCGGGGGTGCATCAGAGCGCGCGGGAGCGAGGACGAGAGCGTACTGGCGCTATCGACGACGCACGCCGGGCGATTGAGTAGTCGCTCCGGCCCCCGGGGTACCCGGCCACGCCCCGAAGGACCTCGACCACCTCATCTCCTGAGCAACCCTGCCGGGAGCAGCCTGGACCGCGGCCGGACTCCGCGAACGACGCCGACTGATCTCTTCGCCCAAGAAACCGCGGCCCGGCCCGATCAGCGGGCCGCCATCGTCAGAGGACGTGGCTCGTGCCGAGTGACCGGCCATAGCCCGGACCTGCAGGCGTGTCCGCAGACCCGAGAGCAGCACTCGGCATCCGGATTGCCCCATAATCCACAGGCGAAGCGGTGCAGGAAACACGCCGAGACAGCTGGTGAGCAGAATCGCTGCGCCGATCCCGCCGACCCACACCGTGCTCTTGCCCGCCGCGGTGGAGATGTTGATCATCAGTGGCATGGCGACCCAGAACACAGTCGCCCAAACAGCCAGTCACGCCACAACGGCACGTCGTAGAGCGTCGGCCCGGCGCGTCGGAGATCATCCCCGTCCGCGGCCCTGTACCATGCCGAAACTCGCCACTGTCGTTGACCTGGGAGTTTACCGGGCACATCAGGCAGCTCTCTGATATTCATTGCTAATGCCGCCGAGGCGTTGTCGGCGTTCGCCGCGGGCAGCCGCGGCGGGCTGCGCCTGACCTGGACGTCCCCGGACGCGAACACGGCGTCGAAGCTCTCGATGAACTGCCCGCCGCGGTCTCGGATCAGGTGGGCGAACGCGCCGGCGCGCTCGCCCAGGTCGGCGAGCAGGTTGCGGGCCTGCTGGGTCGTCCAGGCGCCGTCCGGGTGGGCAGTGACCCCGAGGATGTGCACGTGCCGGGTGCGCACCTCCATCACGAACAGGACATAGAGCCTGCGCAGGTTGACGGTGTCGATATGGAAGAAATCCGTGGCCGACAAGCCCTCGGCCCGGGTGCGCAAGAACGTCTTCCAGGACGGGTCGGCGTGCACTCGTAGCGGGGGCCGACGCCGGTGCCAGCCCAGCACCGTTGCGGGCGTGACCAGGCGGTGGAAGTGCAGGTCGCGGAGCAAGAGGCGGATCAGCGCAGAGAGGATCGCCCGGTCCGGCCAGGTCGGCTTCGGCGCCTTCGTCCCTGCCCGGCGCAGCACCGCGATCTCATGCCGCAACACCAGTAATTCCGTGGTCTTGGCCCCATCGCCGCGCGAGAGCAGCGCAAAAGCGCCGAAGACCCGAAACGGCGCAAGGTAGAGCAGGCGAAAGAGCACGAACCAAGATCATGCCGTCATCCGACACGAACCACGAAACCACAGGTCACAGCCCATGCGCGGGTTCTGACATAGGACAGGGCCAGCGGACTCGAGACCCGAGAAGGCTCCGAATCGACCAGTTGACTCTCCTTGGGCCTGCGGGTGCGCCACTGATGCGATCGCCAACCAGAGCCGGGGCCGCCGACGCGCAGATGGACCAGCGTGGTTCCGTTCGGGGCCATTGTGTGAAGGCCGGAACCGCCACACAACGCCGCAGGACAACACGGCGATGGCGAACCAGTAGATCAGACGAACCAGCACAAGCCCCCATGATCGCAGGTCCGAGCCGATGGCGGAGTTTCGGGAGCACTACAGGGAACGTTGCCGTCCCATATGGCTGCCCGCTCACCGGCATCGACAATCGCGGCCGGCCGCCAAACGGTGCCGGACCAGCGCCACGCCCGCCACGAGAGCCCACCACGCCGCGTCCACCACCAGGACGACGACGCCCAGCACCGCAACGTCCGCACTGTGCACGGCGAGAGCTGTGGCGAGCAGAATGACGCCGAGCACCAGCCCTGCCAAGCCGACGTCGCGACGCAGACCGACACCGCATCGCCGCGGTGGCGCCCAGTCGTGGAAGCGCTCCAGCAGGTGGACCAGGTCCGGCTCCTTGGCGCGCAGGTGTTCCTCAATGTCGGCCAGCGCCCGCCGATCGTGCTGGGAGAGCATCACACACCTCCCTTGTGCCGTGCTCATATCCCCGGCTTGGGCACGTAAAACCGCACCTGCGTGCGATTCCCGCTTCCCCCATTCTCCCACCATCCGGGCTCAAGAGCGCGTCACAGCCCAGATTCACCGTCCCCGTCCGACCACGCATGTGCGGTTCGACGACCTGGTCGACAGGGCTGTCGCGCGGGCTTCCCGCGCGAGGAGCTGCTGGTATGTTCGTCGCAGAGGCTCCTTTTCCTGGGCGTTCTCGGCGGATCATCCGGTGCCCGGCGACCCGCGAGGGGGCAGGTGGCCGGTTGCCGCCCCATGTCCCATGAACCCTCGAGAGGCCCTGATGAGCCAGGACGAGATCGGCCTTGGCGTGATCGGAGCCGGCGGCTTCGGCTTGTACGCCCTCCAGCACTTCACCCAGGTCCCGGGCATCCGACTGGTCGCCATGGCCGGCACGCACCGGCCTGCGGCCCAAGCCGCGGCGCGACGGTTCGCGATCCCGGACGTCGAGGACGTGGACGCACTGCTCGGGCGCAAGGACATCGATCTCGTCTACATCGCGACCCCGCCTTTCCTGCACCATCCCCAGGCCATGGCGGCGCTGGCCGCGGGTAAACACGTCATCTGCGAAAAGCCGCTCGCCCTGACCGTCGGCCAGGCCGACGAGATGATCGCGGCAGCCCGCCGGAGCAACCTGCTGCTCGTCACCAACCTGATGCAGCGTTACAACCCGCTGTTCGACAAAGTCGGCCGGCTGATCGAGTCGCGGGTGCTCGGCGAGGTGCTGCGCGGCTCGTTCGAGAACTACGCGTCCGATGAGAATCTGCCCGCCGACCACTGGTTCTGGGACCGGGCCAAGAGCGGCGGGATCTTCATCGAGCACGGCGTGCACTTCTTCGACATGTTCGCCGGCTGGCTGGGCGAAGGACGCGTCGAGGCGGCCCGGGCGGGCATCCGGCCCGGCACCGCGACCGAGGAGCACGTCGGATGCACCCTGCGCTACGGCCAGAGCGCCCTGGTCGACTTCTACCACGGCTTCCACCAGGCCGGCCGGATGGACCGCCAGCGCCTGCACCTGCTGTTCGAGCGCGGTGAGGTGACCTTGTCCGAGTGGATCCCGACCCGGGCCCGGATCCACGCGCTCGTCGACGAGAGCCAGACCCGCGAACTGTGCGAACTGTTCCCCGGGGCGCGGCTAGAGGTGTCTGCCTCCTACAGCCCGAGGGAACGTAGTTGCCAAGGCCGCGGCAAAGACTTCGATGCCTGGCAGCAGATCGACCTGTCCTACGGCGACGGCGCGCTCAAAGGACACCTTTACGGCCAGTTGCTGCGCGCGATGCTCACCGACCAGCTCAGCTGGATCGGCGACCACGGCCACCAGCGGCGAATCACCGAGGACAACGGCCGCGACGCCCTGCGAGCGGCCTGCACGGCCGACCGGCTCGCCCACCCGGGACCAGGTCCGGAAACACTCGGGTAGGCGACCACGGAGCGCGCCGTGTCCCCCGGCGAACACCAGGATTCGCCGCTCCCGCCCAGTCTGACAGGTCATCGTTTCCCTGCGCAGTCGCCGCCGACCGTGGGTGCCGAGAACTCGCGACCGGCCCTGATCAACGTCTTCATCAGGTGCACTGGATCGCTGATCGTCCCTCCACCGCGTAGTCGTGCCAGATCCGCACCGACGAGGTCCTTGTGGTGGATGCGGCTGCTCATGCTCGGGATGGGACTGACCATGGGCCAGGTCGTCGTCTCCACCCAGGCGGCGACCTTCGCCACGACCTCACCGGCAGACACCGGCCACGCCTCATCGCTGTTCTCCATGTCCCGCCAACTCGGCAGCGCCATCGGCACCGCCCTGCTCGCCACCGTGTTCACAGCCGTCGGCACCACGCACACGATCACGCGGCGTCGGCGGGCGGTCTGTCAGCAGGTGGATTCGGGAAGGAACTGAATCGCGTCGGCGGCGACGAAATTGTTCGTGGCTCGAGGTCGCCGGTGGGATCCTGCCAATCCGTATCACCGTCTGACCGCATCCCGGACACACGCGTCAGACATCGCACGACAACGTCACAAGCCACTGCGAGATCCGAGAGGAGAGGCATGAAGCCAGCGGCGACCTAGCGTCGCAAGAGATACACGTAAGGAGGTGGAATCCTGCCTGATACGACGCAGCGCCTGCGACGAGGGAATCCCGAGCTCAGACGCCAAAAAGAGCTGCCCGAAAACAGCTCTCCGTGGGAAAATTATGTGTCCGAATCGATACCACAACCCCACAAAATCAATGGCATATTCTCGGCGATCTGCAACTGCCCAGACACGCGCTGTCGCGCTGAATCAGTACTCCAAGTATCACTCGGATCCTCTTCCAGACCGCGTTCCCGGTTCATCGCATTGTTGGCAACTACCGACGATGCCTCAAGGGCCACATCGTCAAGAGGACGGCGGCCAACTCGGCTACTCGCGTTGGGGATCATCATGGCCATCCTGGCAGCCTTCACGCAGGACCGCCACGTCACTTCCGGCTGCACGTGCGGGACCGGCTGAGTCCGACCGTAGCCGCGTCGACAGCAGGCCGGGAGGATGTCAGTACCGACAGGCAGGATGGCGTCCATGACCCCGTTGACGTTCGTGCGCGGCGATGCCGCCAGTCCTCAGGCCAGGGGCCCGAAGGTGATCGCGCACATCTGCAACGACCGTGGCGGCTGGGGCAAGGGCTTCGTCCTGGCGCTCTCCAAGCGCTGGCCGGAACCGGAGACCACATACCGGGCCTGGCACCGCGGGCGAGCCCGAAGCGACTTCGCCCTCGGCGCCGTGCAACTCGTCCAGGTCCGGCCCGACCTCTGGGTGGCGAACATGGTTGCCCAGCACGGGACCAAGCCCGGCTCCGGTGGCCCGCCGATTCGCTACGACGCGCTCCACGACGCCCTGGCCGCCCTAGCCCCGCACGTCCTAGAGCGCCACGCCTCCGTGCACATGCCGAGGATTGGCTGCGGCCTGGCCGGCGGCAAGTGGGAGCGGATCGAACCCCTGATCACCAGCGAACTGTCCGCCCGCGACATCCTCGTCACCGTCTACGACCACGACTGACGCATTCCGCTTCGGGCAGATAGCGGTCTTCAGCGGCGTCAAATATTGTGGATGCCAGTTTCCTGCCGCGTTCAACACGCTCGAGGCCTGTCACGCCCGCTCACCGTCTGGCCTGCGCCGAGCTCTGAGATCCGCCATGCGCTCAAGGCACATCCGCACTCGGTGCCGTGGTTCCGCGGGCGAGGAGTGCGTCCGCCCGGAAAGGCGCAGCGGTGCGCTCCTGAGCAGCGGTGAGGATCGTTGGAGGTCGGCAACGACGCGTCCGCGGCGGCCTGCTTTGACCAGGAGCCAGGGGGAAGTCCTCGCGGTCCACCGTGGCGACCCGGCCGGCGCCCATCCGTTCAGCGCTGGCGATGACCGCCGCGTCCACCCCAGCCAGCGGCAGATCCCTTCCGGGGCGACTCCAGCCCACCGAGCGTCTTGAAAGTTTCACGGCAAACGCTCCCGCGCCACTGGCGAACATCCGCTGCTCGCACTCGCGGTAAACGATTCACAACCCGTCCGTGCCGCGTCCGGCGTGCTTGCCGCAGATGCCGTAAACGTTTACGTTCCGTGTCGCCGTGCAGCGCCGTGCTGCGTGGCCTCGCCCGGTGGCCGGGCGTGCTTCTGGAACGATCAGGAGGTTCCAATGGCGAAACTCTCGCGGTGGCGCGCCTTGCTCCTCGCCCCGGCGGTGGCGCTGGCGGGTCTGGCGGCGGCGCCGGCGGCCCACGCCGACACCACGATCTGCGGCCAGTTCGACAGCACCCCGGTGTCCGGCGGCCAGTACATCGTGCAGAACAACGAGTGGGGCGACACGATCCAGCAGTGTCTGGACGTGACCGACGACGGGTTCTCCGTCACCACCGGCAACCACAACGTCGCAACCAACGGCGCGCCCGCGGCCTATCCGTCGATCTACGCAGGCTGCCACTACGGCAACTGCTCGACCGGCAGCGGGCTGCCGCTTCAGGTCTCGGCCTTCGGCAACCCGCAGTCCAGCGTGAACTTCACGACGGCGGCAGGCCAGTGGGACGCCTCGTACGACATCTGGTTCGACACCCAGCCGAACCCCTCCGGCCAGAACGACGGCGAGGAGTTGATGATCTGGGCGAACCACGCCGGCGCCCCGGAGCCCGCCGGCTCACAGGTCGGCACCGCCACGATCGAGGGCGCGACCTGGGACGTGTGGGAATCGCGGATGAACAACGGCGGCATCGGCTGGAACGACGTGTCCTACGTCCGCCAGAACCCGACGAACGCGATCACCGTGAACATCAAGGACTTCACGAACGACTCGCTCGGCCGCGGGTACATCAGCAGCGCCTGGTACCTGACCAGCGTCCAGTTCGGGTTCGAACCCTGGCAGGGTGGCCCGGGCCTGGGCGTAAACTCCTTCTCCTTCACCACCAACGGAAACACCGGCGGTGGCGGCTCTGGCGGACAGGAGGTCGTCGGGCAGGGCAGCGGCCGGTGCCTGGACATCCAGAACCTCGGCACCGCTGACGGCACTCCCGTCCAACTCTGGGACTGCGGCGGCAACTGGAACCAGCTGTGGTCCTACTCCGACGGCCAGCTCGTCAACCCGCAGTCCGGCAAATGCCTCGACGTGGCCGACGCCGGCACCGTCGACGGCACCCAGGTACGGCTGTGGAGCTGTGACAGCACTGCCGCCCAGCAGTGGCAAGTCAACTCCAACGGCACCATAACCAACCCCAACTCCGGCAAGTGCCTCGACGCTGTCAACCAGGGCACCGGCAACGGCACCCTGATCCAGATCTGGGACTGCTACGGCGGCGGCGGGACCCAAGCCAACCAGGTCTGGTCGCTGCACTAGACCCCTGCCGTGCCCGCTCCCGCCGCGCCGGGCACGAGCGGGCACGGCACACTCACAGCCATCGCCGTGAACATCGAGCGCCTCAGCGCCCGGTCAGCCACCGAGGAAACCTCCCCAGCCAGACCGCCGACCGCCTTCCAGACCCTCCTTGACCAGCAGGCAATCCACCGCTCGAAGTCCTGGCGAACCCTCGGCACCTGACCTCGACCATCAAGATCCCCGACAGAGTCAAGGCCGACGGTCAGCGAGCCGTAGGCGGTCTGCAGTATCTCCGGCAGGGCGCCGAGCACCTCCCACGGCAGGTCGGTTTCGACGGGGATGACCTGGGAGAGCAGCACCGAGGTGTACGCGGCGTAGCCGCCGCCGTAGGTACGCCCCATGTCCCCCACATCGCGACGACCTTCTGCGCCGGAGCCAGCCCGCTGCCCGCCGGGGCCGCGTCGACGGTGCCGACCGCCTCGATACCCGGCACCCGGGGAGAACTGACGCCCACGCTCACACCCAGCCGCAGCCTCAGCTCCGAACGGTTCAGGCCGAATGCCTCGACGCGGATGCGCACCCAGCCGTCCCTCTCGGGCGGGAGCGGGAGCGTGGTCAGCCGGAGGTTGTCGACGGGGCCGGGGCCGGAGAGCCGGACGGCGCGCATGGCGGTCGGCGAGGACGTCATGAGCCATGCCCGCATTCCTGGAAGCGGGAGAGGCGATCGGCGCTATGCAATGTGTGACCGTGGCGGTTTCATTCCCGACCCACCGCGACCTTAGATCAGGACACCGGCGAGAGTTCCTCCACGGGCCGCCATTCCTCGCTGAGTCCGAAGGCCTGCGGCCCGAACACCGCGAGCGCTTCGGGCGTGCGCATGATGGGCGGGGTCGAGATGAGGAAGACCTTGACCCGCTGGCCGTAACGCAGCGCCTCGGTGGTGATCGGATTCGCGGTCTGCGCGTCCAGGACTGTGATGAGATCTGGCACGATCGCCAGGACGCGTCCGTCGTGGCGGGCCACCAGGTGCTCGTTCTGGAAGGTGAGGGTGATCGTCTCGCCGCCGTCGAAGCCTGCGATCGTCGCCGTTCCGCGGACGAACCCGTCGCTGCTCTTGCGCTCGATGTCGATCACCTTGCCGGCCAGCAGGACCCGCCCGTGCTGGTAGATCGTCGTCGCGAGGGTCTCGGCCAGGACCTCGAACGGGTCACGGTGCTGTTCCCCCGCCTCGCGGATGCAGCGGCCCAGGTTCAGGGCGAGGCTCATCGTGCCGGGTATGGCGGTGCGCTTGACCTCGCTCCCCCGCATCGGATACTCCGCGATGTAGGAGACGCCGCCCATCCGGACCGTGACGCCGCGCGCCAGCCACTCCAGGCGCTTGTTGTCCGCGCCGGTGTCGATCACGGCCGTGTCGCCGTTCGAATCGCAGATGGCCAGCGGCGAGCCCGCGACGCCGTACACGCCGAAGGTCTCCATCTGGAGTTCGGGGAACGCGCGGCCCATCCCGTCCCCGTCCACGATCGGGATTCCGGCACGCGCCGACACCAACAGCGGGATCATGGAGTTCATGCCGCCGCACTCCATAGGGATAATTGCGTCGGCGCCGCGCCCCAGGTGCTTCTCGAGTTCGCGCAGCGCCGTCACGGCTTCGTCCCCGGACGGGATCTTCTCCACGACGATGGTCGGCGCGCCCATGAACGCGCTCGCGATGACGAGGGCGTCGTCGTCCACCTCGTCCACGCTCAGCAGGTCGATGGTCCGGCCCCGGCGCAGCTCCTCGGCGACCAGCAGCATGCCGATATACGGGTCGCCGCCGCCGCCCGTCCCGAGCAGCGCCGCTCCCCGGGCCAGGTCCGGAAGGTCCTCAAGCGTCAGTCTGTACGCCACGTCTATCCTCTATCTGCTCGCGCCGGATACGGCGGTCTCGAATTCCAGGTCGCCGACGGCCTTGACCCGGATGCGGGTCGCGTTGCCGGGCAGGTAGGCGACGGGGATCTCGTCGACCTCGACGATCTGCACGCTCTCGGGCCGCGCGCCCGCCGCCACGGCGCGGTCGACGGCCTCCTGCTTCGCCGCGTCGAGCACCGAGTCGCGGGTGCCGGGCGCCACCGCGAACATGCGGTCCACCTCGCCGCCCACCTGCGCGATCGCCGCGCCGATCGCGTTGGCCACGGCGGAGTGCTCCGGGCGGAATACCTGCCCGACCCCGTCCAGCGTGTCCGCGACGAGGAGGCTGCCGCCGCCGACCGCGACGACGGGCAGCGGGTCGACGCTCGTGCGCATGCGGTCGACGGTGGCGGCGATCTCCCGGTTCACGTACTCGATCACGCCGTCGACGAGGCTCTTGTCCAGATGCGCGACGAGGCCGGGATCGCCGATCTCCGCGATGCCCGCGGCGACCGCGATATCGGTCGCGGTGAGCGTCACGCCGCCGAAGACCAAGGCCTCGCGGCGGATCCGGTAGCCGACGCTGTCCGGTCCGACGGTGAGTCCGCCGTCCTCGCCCTCGCGCACCAGGCTGCCGCCGCCGAGGCCGAGGGACAGCACATCGGGCATCCGGAAGTTCGTGCGCACTCCGTTGACACTCACCTCCGTCGTCGCCTCGCGCGGGAATCCGTTCTGCAGGACGCCGATGTCACTCGTCGTCCCGCCCACGTCGACCACGGCGCAGTCGGCGAGCCCGGAGAGGAAGGCCGCCCCGCGCATCGAGTTCGTCGGTCCCGACGCGAAAGTCGCGACCGGGTAGCGGCGGGCGAAGGCGACGTCCATCAGGGTTCCGTCATTCTGGCTCAGGAAAAGCGGGGCCGTGATTCCCGCGCCGGAGACGGCCGCGCCCAGGCCGTCGCAGATCTGGCCGGCCAGCTCGCGCAGGCAGGCGTTGATGATGGTGGCGTTCTCGCGTTCGAGCAGCCCCATCCGTCCGATCTCGTGCGACATGCTGATCGCGGCGTCCGGCAGCTGCTCCGAGAGCAGCCGCGCAACCTCCAGTTCCATCTCGGAGTTCACCGGGGAGTACACCGAGGAGATGGCGACGCTGCGCAACCCCTTGGCGGCGATGTCCTCGGCGGCGCGCCTGATCTCGGCGGGATCCAGCGGGCTGATCTCGCGGCCGTCGTACTCGTGGCCGCCGTGGCACAGGTACGCCCTGCCCCGGATCGCGCCGACCAGCTGCCGCGGCCAGCCGACGAGCGGCGGCAGCGCCCGCGTCGCGGGCAGCCCGAGACGGACCGCGGCGGTCGGGGCGAGCCGGTCCGCCTCCACGATCGCGTTGATGAAATGCGTGGTGCCGATCATGACCGCCTGCACGTCGGCCGGGTCGAAGGCCGCCCTGGTCCGCAATGCCCTGATGGCGTCGACGATCCCGGAGGTGACGTCGGCGGTGGTCGACGTCTTGACTTCGGCGAGCACCAGCGCCCCGTCCATGAGGACGGCGTCGGTGTTGGTGCCGCCGACATCGATTCCGATGCGCATGCGGTGGTGACTCCCTTCGGGTCGGGGGCTAGCGGAGTTCGTCGGCGATGCCCGCGGCGGCGGGCACGGCCGGACCGGCGTGGCCGGCGGCCGCGGGGGCGCCGCGCTTGATCAGACCGGCCTTGCCCGCGGCGTAGTAGAGGACGAAGGAGGTGATCAGGGCATTGAGCGAGCCGACCCCGAAGGTGACGTACTTGCCCACCAGGAACGCGATCACCCACACGGCGAGCGTCGCCGGAACCCAGGTCGGCGAGGTCGCGGGCAGGTCCTCGCCCGCGTCGTCCAGGTCCGCGCGCCAGGTCCGGACGAAGAAGTACTCGGCGGTCAGGATGCCGGCGATCGGCGGGATCGCGACGCCGAGCAGGTCGAGGAAGGAGATGAAGTTGTTGAGAATGCCCGCCGCGGCCAGGACGCTGCCGACGAGTCCGACCGCGAGGGTCACCGCGCCCCGGTGCAGCTTGACGCCGAAGACCGTCTCGCCGAAGTTCACGATGCCGAGGGAGGCCGAGTAGAGGTTCCAGTCGTTGATCTTGACCGTGCTGGCGATGAGGACCAGCACGCCCACCCAGCCCACGCTCGAGGTGACGATGGAGATGACGGAGCTGGACCCGACGGCGTGCGCGAGCAGCACGCCGATCAGCGAGATCACGTACTCCCCGACCGTGACGCCGATGAGGGTCTGCTTGACGACGTCGCCCGTCGTGCGGTTGTAGCGGGTCATGTCGGGCGTCATCACCATCCCGACGATGAACCCGCCGGCCACCAGGGTCGTGCCGGCCGTGAATCCGATGGCCGGGCCGGGCGCCGGAGAGTGGATCAGCGCGCTGAGCGAGTGCTTCGAGAGTTCGTGGACGATCGAGTACCCGGCGAGCAGCAGGAACGCCGGGACGGTGAAGTACGCGGTCCAGGCCATGGAGCCGAACCCGTACATGACCACGAGCGTCACCGCCAGGCCGAACACCAGGGACCACGCCCAGGTCGGCAGGCCGCCGACCAGTTGGGTCAGGCCCTGCGCCGAGATGGCGCTCTGCACTCCGAACCACCCGATCAGGCTCAGCGCGATCGCCAGACCGACCAGGCTGGAGCCGAAGCGGCCGAATCCCGCCCACCGGGCCAGCACGGAGGTGGACAGGCCCTCGCGGCGGCCGGCGATCCCGGTGAAGATCGCGACGAACTCGAGGATGACCGCGCCGAGGGTGATCGCGAGCACCGCGTGCCAGAACGTCATCCCGAAGCCGAGGGTGGCCCCGAGCAGGAACTGCGAGAGTGCGGACAGCTGCCCGAACCGCTGAACGCAGACCGACCACCATGAGTAGCGCTCGCTCTGCGGCACGCGGGTGAGCGCGAAGTCGTCGTGCCCTAACTGAGTCGCTGACATAGCCGCTCCCCTTTCCGGTCACGGGGCGTGACCAAATTCAACTGGTGGGTGCAGCGTAGGGTGATGCCTCGGTCACGTCAGTGTGCAAGTTGGCCAGTCGGCCGCGGCTGCGGTGTGCACTTTGTCACCTGCCCGAAGCGGCGTTGAAAAGTAGGCACCCCAGAATGGTGAGCCATGAGCATCTCAGTCGCATCCGGCTCCCGGTTTCGGCGGTGTGAACGCCCGCGGAGCCGCCGCGGGGCGCCGGGACCGGCGTCCTGTCCGCCTCCGGCTTGAGGATCGGGAGTCGACGTGTGGACCATCGACGCCGCGTCACTGCCGGACCTCGAACGCGGGGCCTCCCTGCTGGGCTCGGGCGGCGGCGGCCAGACGCCGATGTTCCGCATGCTGGCCGAACTCACGCTGACGAAACGCGGCCCCGTGACCGTGCTCGAACCCGACGACGCCCCGACCGGAGCGATGGTGACCCACGTCGGCCTCGTCGGCTCGATTACCGCCTTCGCCGAGAAGCCGATGGGCGGCGCGGAGTTTTCGAGCGCGTTTCGGGATCTCTCGACCATCCGCACGGACCTGGACCTGGTGGCCGGCTACGAGGGCGCGGGGGCCAACGCGTTCACCGGGATCCTGGTCGCCGCCGAACTGGGCATCCCGCTGCTCGACGTGGACGGCATGGGTCGCGCCCTGCCCCGTCTCGACCAGACGGCGTACGCCGCGGCGGGCCTGTCGATGTCGCCGTTCACACTCGTCGACAGTACCGGGAACACCACGCGGATCGACACGGGCTCCTGCGCCGAAGCCGAACGCCTGCTGCGTGCGATCACGGCGCAGATGGGAGGCTGGGCGGCCTTCGCCGGCTACCGGCTGCCCGTGCGCGAGGCGCGCAGACGCGGGGTGCGCGGCTCGCTTCGCCGGGCCCTGGAACTGGGCGCGGCCTTCCGGCCGCGCGCGGACCTGGGACTGGCACGGGTGCTCGCGGAGACCGGCGGACGACGCCTCGGCTCCGGCCGGATCGTCGAGGTCCAGTGGCGCCGCTCCGCGAACGTCGGCAGGGGCAGCGTAACGGTACGTATCCCCGAGGACGGGCGGCACCTGCGCGTCGAGATGCAGAGCGAGTTCCTGCTCGTCATCGACGACGGTGTGCCCGTGGCCAGTACGCCCGACGTGATCTGCCTGCTCGACCAGCGAACGATGCTCCCCGTCCAAGCCGAGGGCGTGACCGCCGGTAGCGAGGTCCACGTCGTCGCCCTCGCCGCGCCGGCCAGGTGGCTCGAACCGGATGCGCTGGCCCTGGTGTGCCCTCGGGCGTTCGGCTACTCCATCGACTACGTCGGCGATCACGCCGGCGATGTGGAGCCCTGATGACGCCGCCGTCGGTGCGCAACCTGCTGGCCGAACCGCCCCTGGCCGACGCACAGATCCTCGGCGGCTCCGGCGGCCTCGACGGGGTGCCGCGCGACGTCGTCGCGCTGTCCGACGGGTCGGACGTCAAGGTCGCTCGCGGAGCGCTGGTCGTGGTGGGTCCGATGGAGGGCTATCTGCTCGAGATCCTGCTACGGCGCGTTCACGACCAGGGCGCGTGCCTGGTGGTCTCCTGCACCAAGCAGCCGGCTCGCCACCTGTCCTCGACCCGGGTGCTCGCGGACCGGCTGCGACTGCCCTTCGTCCTGGTTCAGGACGCTGATCCGCTCACCGTCGCCGGCCGGCTGTGGCTTCGCCTGCACGGCGCGCAGGCCGAGCAGGGCACGACTCTGGCGCAGATCGCCAGACGCCTGCGCGGCTCGGTGGACCCGTCGAGTGTCATCAGGGTCCTGAACCGGGAGCTGAACGTGGACTGCGCGCTGCTGGGCGCCGAGAACGCGGTGCTCGCGGGCACCGCCCCGACCCGTCAGCTTCCGCTGCCCGCGCGCGAGGGGCCGTCCACGGTCCGCGACGCGAGCGGATACGCGTGCTTATTCCCGATCAGGGTCGGCCACCGCGAGCCGCCCCGCCTCTGGCTGACCGCGGAGAGCGGTGAGATCGGCGACGGCCGCGCCGCCACCGTCGAGGCCGCGCTGGCCGTGGCGTCCTACGCGATCGCGGCCTGGGCCGCGACCGAACGGCTCGAATCCGACCGGGACTCCACGTTCCAGTCGACGGTGCTCGCCGAACTGCTCGCCGCAGGGCCCGAGCTGCCCGCGCAGATCCTGGCCCAGGCGGTCGCGGCCGGATGGCACCTGGAGGGCTGGCACACGGGCGTCCACTTCCGCGTGTCGGACTCGACCGATCTCGAGGGACACAGAGCGTACACCTCGGATATCGGCAGGACGCTCGCCGCGCACGGACTCGTCGGCCCACTGGTGGAGCGCGGCGACGGCTGGTCCTTCTGGATGACCGAGGCCCGCGAGACCGGGCCGGACGGGGTCCGCGAACTGCTGGCGAGGCTTGACCGGGTACTGTCCCAAATGACCGAGATCCGCCTGGTGGCCGGCGTCGGAAGCCCCCGCCTCGGTGCGCGCGGGCTCGCGGAGACCCTCACCGAGGCGCGCGAGCTCGGCCGCTTCGCCGGGACGACGCGCGGCCGCCAGCGCATCGAGCACGCCGACGAGATGGGGATCCGCCGCCTGCTGGCCGCCGCCGCGTCGCAGGACGTCCGCGCGAGATCGCGGCGCCTGCTCGCCCCGCTGCTCGCGCCCGAGAACGCCGACCTGGTGCGCACCCTCGAGGCATACCTCGACCTCGAGTCATCGGCCAGCTCGGCGTCGGCCCGCCTCGGCGTCCACCGCAACACGGTGGTCAAGCGGCTGGCGCGCATCGAGGATCTTCTCGGAGTGAACCTGGCGGATCCCGAGGTCCGCCTGGCGATGCACATCGCCTGCCGGACGAGATGACTCCCCGACCACGCGCCGCCGCACTCGGAACCGACACCGGGCTGCGGGACCAGGGGATTTCGAGCCTGTCGACGTGGGCTCCGGCGAGCACCACTTCCGCCAGGCGCGTTCGCAGCGAACTGCTATCTTCGAATGGTCGGCGACGCAGATATGGTTATCGGAACGGTTGGTGCCTCTCTCGTGACACACCAATACACGCGGCGTCGGCTGCTGGGGCTCGCCATCGGCGGGCCGGCCCTCGCCGTATCCGGTTGCAGTTCGAGCATATCGGGGCAGAAGAGCCCGAGCACCGCCGACTACGCGACAATGGCACAAAATGCTTATATCTGGGGCTTTCCCCTGGTGATGATGCAGACCTACCTGGCGTCCGCACGCGCCTCGGGCACGCCGATGAACCGGCTGTTCGTCGCCAACGCGCTGGCCACCCCGGCCACGAAAGCCAGTGGGCCGAACGTCGACACGCTCTACGGGTACGCCTGGCTCGACCTGTCCAAGGAACCGCAAGTGGTGGTCGTGCCGGATACCGACGACCGTTATTACTCGATCCAGCTGATCGACGCCTATACGAACGACTTCGCCTACATCGGGCGCCGTGCCACCGGAACCCTGGCCGGCGCCTACGCGATCACCGCGCCCGGCTGGAAGGGCAGCCTGCCGCGCGGCGTCCACCGCATCGCCGCGACCACCGCCGAGGTCCTGATGCTCACCCGCACCCTGGTCGCGGGCGAGGCGGACCTGCCGGCGGCGCTGGCCGTGCAGGCGAAATACGCGATAGCACCGCTGAGCGGGTATCCGGCGCAGGCCGTCGCGGCGAAAGCCGTCACCGAACCGCTGAACCTGCCCATCCTCGATCTGAGCGCGCAGGGCGCCGCGTTCTTCGACAAACTGGGCCAGGCGGTGGCAGCCGCGCCGCCGCCCGCCGCGGACAGTGCGGGACTGGCCGGTTTCGAGAAGATCGGCATCGGTCCCGGGCGCCGGCCCGCGCAGGACGCGGCCGACGTCCCCGCCCTGCACCAGGCCGCGGTGGCAGGCAACAAGCGCATCACACAGGCGAACTTCAGCACCCTCGTCAACGGCTGGCTGGTCGACACCAAGATCACCAGCTTCGTCACCGACCCGCTGTTCCGCGCCGCGGTCAACCTGTACGGGCCCGGCGCCCACATCGCCGAGGAGGCGCTGTACTTCACGGCGGCCACCGGCTCCGACGGCCGACCGCTGACCGGGACGGAGCGCTACTCGCTGCGCTTCCCGGCCGGCGAACTGCCTCCGGTCGACGCGTTCTGGTCGGTCACCATGTACGGCGAGGACTTCCACCTCGTGGCGAACTCGCTCCAACGCTACGCGATCGGCGACCGCACCAAGGGCCTCACCTACGGCGCCGACGGCTCACTCGACATCCTGATCCAACACGACGCACCCGCACAGGGCACAGCGAACTGGCTGCCCGCACCCGCCGACCCGTTCCGACTGATCCTGCGCACCTACCAACCGCAAAACGCCCTCATCAGCGGCAGCTACAAACTGCCACCGCTCACGGTGACCTCCTCCTGAGGCTGCCCGCTGCGCGGCGGGGCCCGGCAGATGTGGCAGAACGAGTACTACTACCTCGATGGAACCGTGACCCTGCACCAGAACCAGGGCTACGCGTGGGCCGACCTCGACATCCAGCCGGTCACCTGGCAGCAGATCACCACGGACATCGACACCCCGCCCGACCTGGCCGACAACATCGAGCGCTACGGGCTGGCGCGCGGCACCGGGACCGACAGCGCCCCGGTGCCGCAGTACCTGATCAGATCCGATCCGGCCGACCCGGCGGACGTGCCACAGCACTCCGACGTCATCGGCTGAGCCCACGGCCTGCTACAGCGTGTAGGCGAGGGCCCCAAGCCGACCTGGTCGAAACCGCCGCTGTCCTCCCCGTACTCGCTGCCGCCGCCCTCGGGCCGCACGCTGGCCCGACGACATCCTCGGACATGCCGCGATACGCAGGGCCGTATCTCCGATCAAGGTCGCCACCGGCGAGCACGTCGCCAACCGCGTCGTGTTCAAGCAACTGCTCAACTGCGACCCGCTACGGCGACTGAATCCGGGGGGCTAGTGTTGCGCCGCGCGTCTGCGGGTTCTGCGTCGCAGCAGGAGGATCGCGGCTGCGATCGCGGCGATGGCGAGCGCGAGGCTCGGGGCGAGGCGGTGGTACGCCGTGGGGTTCGTCGACAAGTAGTTCGGGGGGAGGGCGGCCTTGACGGCGGTGGTGAGTTGCGCGGTGAGGTAGGCGACTCCGGCGGCGTCGGGGTGCAGGGCGCCGGGTTGCAGGCTGGGCGGGGCGAGCGAGGCGATACTCAGGCCATTGATCCACGATGCGCCGGCGGGTGTCGCGGAGGCGGCGCAGGGGGTGTGGGCGAGGCTGGCTTGCAGGGTGGGGATGAAGGTGTCGCCGGCGGCGAGGGTGTCCGTTTGGATCGCGTTGTCGAGGGATTGCTCGGTCTGCAGGAGGAACGGGACGTCGGTGTCGGTGAACGGGTAGCCCTCGGCAGGCGGGGGGTATCCGAGGGTGGGGCGGAAGCAGCCGCCGACGGGGGTGTCGGCCGCGTCGGGCGCGATCGCGGGGTATCCGAGGACGAATACTTTGGCGTGGGGTGCCTTGGTGTGGATGGCGGCGAGTGTGGCGGCGATGGCCGGGGAGACGGTGGTGTCGAGTTTCTCTTGCAGGTTGTCGGATCCGGAGGCGGTGTAGTGGCTGCGGCAGTCGAATTGGAACGGGTGGATGAGCAGCGGGCCGTGTGCGGAGGCCGCTGCGCAGTAGGTGGCTATATCGGTGAATCCGAGGTCGTTGCCGCCGATGGTGAGGGTGACTATTCGGGTGTTGCCGTTCAGGGCGGTGTCCTGGGGTGGCACGGTGCCCTTGCCCGTGTTCTCCGGAGTCGTGGTGATGTTCGCGGCGACCGCGCCGCTGCAGGCGACGTCGGTCAGGTCCAGGTCGAGGGCTGTGGCGAGCCGGTGCGGGTAGTCCTGGGCGGATTGGTCGCAGCCGGGGACGGGTTGGTCGGTGGGGGGTTGGAGGCCGTAGCCCGCCGCGTAGGAGTCGCCGAGTGCGACGTATGTCAAGCCGGTGGCGGCGGTGGACGCGGCTTGAGCGGGTGCGATCGTGGTGGCCGATGCCAGGAGCGAGGCGGTGCACACGAGCAGCACGGCGGCGGCCCGTACGGTGCGAGGAGCGTTCAACGCGTTTCCCTGTCAGTTTCGCTGAGCATGCGGGCTTCTGCGTCACGAGGCCTCGTCGCCCCGTGTGTCGGGTTCAGGGCAGTTTCGCGCCGGCCGGGGTGTCCTGCGTGTCCTCGGTCTCGATGAGGGTCTCGAGGCGTCGGCCTTCGATGTCGGGGTCTGGGATGTGTCGGGCGAACCAGCGGGGGTGGTACCAGATGTGGGCGCCGATGATGGCCATGGCGGCGGGGACCAGGGTCAGGCGTACGACGAAGGCGTCGAGGAGGACGCCGATGGCGAAGCTGAAGCCGATGGCTTTGACGGTGGGGTCGTTGGTGAGCATGAAGGACAGGAAGATGGTGAACATGATCAGC
>Ga0073928_10003976_pt1 | contig 22507 bp, 18 predicted proteins | sample PaiPotPPA55metaG_FD_76969 | JGI IMG/M metagenome (GOLD analysis project Ga0073928, IMG submission 76969) | Iron sulfur acid spring bacterial and archeal communities from Banff, Canada, to study Microbial Dark Matter (Phase II) - Paint Pots PPA... ...
AGGAGGCGGGCTGCTTGGAAACCCGGTGCGTTCGGGAATGGTGGGTCGAGGTTGATGTCCACTAACCGTGAGGCGGGTGAGGGTGCCAGCTCTTCGTCCACCTGCGCGTTTTCCTCGTACGAGGCGCGCCCGCGTCGCACGTAGGCGCGTGATCCGTCGGTCCAGAACACCTCGTCGGTGAACGGGTCGGCGGACGCTGCCGCGGTCGTGTCGCCTGCCACGCGCAGAGCGACGTTCACTGCGACCAGTTTGCTGCGGACGGCATAGTTCAGGGTGCCGCACAGGGGATCGACCAGCCACCGCCGCCTTGCGTCGTGCGCTCCGGCGCGCCCGCTCTCCTCGCCGGTCACGCCGTCATTAGGGCGTGCGGTGCGGAGGACGTCGAGGATGGCCTTTTCCGCTTCGATATCGGCTGCGGTGGCGAAGTCGCCGGCGGACTTCTCGAACCTTGCCAGCTTGGCGCCGTACATATCGCGGACGATGGCGGCGCCCGCTTGGGCCGCTCTTATGGCCAGCTGTGCATCGCTTTCCGAGCTGATGATCGACACGGGAGCAGGATAGTGGCGCGTCTACGGGTGGCCGCTCGTTCACCCGAAATGCGGAGTTCTATGCAAAGGGTGAGAATTGTCATAGATTTTCGTTAGCGACTCGCTCCGTTGGCCTGGCTCCGCCAAGCTGTGCGGCGCCCCTGTCCTGGAGCGGACCATGGCACATTCCTCCCCGGCCGAACCGGGTGCGCGACCCGGCGGCATCGCGCTCAAGCGCGAGATCGGATTCATCGGCCTGACCTGGTCGTCGATGGGATCGATCATCGGCTCCGGCTGGCTGTTCGGAGCCCTCTACGCCGCGCAGGCGGCCGGCACCGCGGCCCTGCTGTCCTGGGGCATCGGCGCGCTGGCGATCATCATCCTTGCCTTCGTGCACGCCGAACTCGGCGGCACCTACCCGGTCGCCGGCGGCACCGGACGCTTCCCGCACTACGCGTACGGCTCGGTGGCCGGTGCCTCGTTCGGCTGGTTCTCCTACCTGCAGGCCGTCACCGTCGCGCCGATCGAGGTGTACGCGACGATCAAGTACGCGTCCGTGCACCTGGGCTGGCTGCAGAAGAGCAACGGGACGCTGAGCTGGCAGGGCCTGCTCGTCGCGATCGGCCTGATGGCGCTGTTCACGGTCATCAACTTCCTCGGCGTGCGGCGGCTGGCGAACACCAACTCCGCGGCGACCTGGTGGAAGGTGGCCATCCCCGTCCTAGTGATCATCGTGTTCGCGAGCACGCACTTCCACGGCTCGAACTTCGGCGCCGGCGGCTTCGCGCCGTCCGGCTCGGAGGGCGTGCTCTCCGCGGTCTCCACCAGCGGAATCATGTTCGCGCTGCTGGGCTTCGAGCAGGCCGACCAGTTGGCGGGCGAGAGCCGGAACCCGCAACGCGACATCCCGCGCGCGGTCCTCGGCTCCATCCTGCTCGGCACCCTGATCTACATCATGCTCCAGGTGGTGTTCATCGCCGCGCTGCCCGCCTCGTCCTACGCCAACGGCTGGGAGAACCTCTCGTTCAAGGGCGACGCCGGACCGTTCGCCGGCCTCGCCACGATCCTCGGACTCGGCTGGCTGGCCGGCATCCTCTACGCCGACGCGATCATCTCGCCGTCGGGCACCGGCCTGATCTATACGACTGCGTCATCACGTGTCTCCTACGGCCTCTCGCGCAACGGCTACGTGCCGCAACTGTTCGAGAAGACGAACAAGCGCCGGGTGCCGTGGTTCGGGCTGCTGACCGCCTTCGTCATCGGCTGCGTCGCGTTCCTGCCGTTCCCGACCTGGAAGTCGCTGGTCGGCTTCGTCACCTCGGCGAGCGTGCTGATGTACGCGGGCGCGCCGCTGGCCTTCGGCGCGCTGCGTCAGCAGGACAAGGACAGGTACCGCCCGTTCCGGCTGGCCGCGGGGAGGTTCTGGTCCCCGGTGGCGTTCGTGGTGTCCGGACTGATCATCTACTGGTCCGGCTGGGACACGCTGCAGAAGCTCGGTTACGCCATCATCATCGGCTACGTGCTGATCGGCGCGAACTTCCTGTTCAAGCTGAACCCGCACCTGCCGCACCTCGACTGGCGTTCCGCCCAGTGGCTGCCGGTGTACCTCGTCGGCGTGGGACTGATCTCCTGGCAGGGACGCTACTGTTCGCAGGGTCCTGCCTCGACGACCACCTGCGGCGCCACCGACAACATTCCACAGTGGTGGGACCTGGTCATCGTGGCCGGGTTCAGCTTGGTGATCTACTTCTGGGCGCTGGCCGTGCGCCTGCCCGATGAGGAGGCCCGCGAGTACATCGGCGACGTCAACGCACAGATCGGGGCGACCGCCGAGACCGACCCCGAGGCCGCGGGCGTTTCGGAGGGCCCCGGACCCGCCACCGGCACCGGACCGGTTCCACCGACGCAGCCGCCCGGCCAGCTGTAGCTGTAGCTGTGTGCTGAGGCGGTCGGCGACCGTCTCAGCACACAGCTGTTCTCACGCCGCGGCCGGCTTGAGCTTGGACAGCCCGAACATCCGCATGATCAGGCCGTCCCGGGTGCGCAGCGGCAGCCTGGCCAGCAGGCCGACGAGGCGGGTGTCCGGCCCGACCGTGTAGCGCGGTTTCGGGGTGGCCGCAGTCAGTGCCTTGACGACGGCGTTCGCGAGGTAGTCCGGTGAGTGCTGCTTCATCTTGGCCGCGGCGGCGCCCAGGAGCTCGAATTGCTCCTTGTACATCGCGGTCTGCGCCGGTGGCAGCGAGGCGAGGACCTTCTCCGAGGCCGACGCGGCGGTCGAGAATATCTCCGTCTCCATCGAGCCGGGTTCGATGACGACCACTCGGATCCCCCAGTGGCCGAGCTCGAGACGCGTCGCGTCGGACAGCGCCTGCAGCGCGTGCTTGCTGGCGGAGAGCGGGCCCAGGAACGGCATGGCGATGCGGCCCGTGGGGGCGCTGATGTTGACGACCCGGCCACGGCCGGCACGAAGCAGCGGTGTGAACGCTTGAGTCAGGCGGGCTGGGCCGAACACGTTCACGTCGAACTGGCGACGGAGCTCGCTTTCCGGAACCAGCTCCATCGGGCCCTGGATGATGATCCCGGCATTGTTCACGAGGCCGTACAGCTCCTTCTCGCCCGCGGCGCGCACCGCGTCCACAGCCCCTTCGATGCTCGCTTCGTCGGTGACGTCCAGCTGGACCACGCGTACGCCCCGAATTTCTGTGTGCGGGCCGTCGCCACGGGCGCCCGCGTAGACCTGGAACCCGCGCTCGGCCAGGGCGCGGCAGGTGCGCAGCCCGGCGCCGCGCGACGCTCCCGTCACCAGTACTGCCCGGCCCGCGCCTACCGGGTTCCGTGCTGATCGGGTTCTTGCTGACGTTGAGGGCATGATGCAGCCTCCACATGTTGTGATCGACATGAACACTGAGACATGTATGAATCGACATGTAGAGTTTCGATGGTCCGAGGGCGCGTGTCAAGATGGTTTGTCAGCGGAAGCCGAGACCTGCGGTACGCCGCTCGATCCCAGAGCCGAGGAGCCCTCTTTTGTCCCTACGCCATGGCCTGCTCGGCCTGCTCGCCGAGGGCCCGGCCAGCGGTTACGACCTCGCCGGCCGGTTCCAGGAGGCGCTCGGGCAGGTGTGGCCCGCGCAGCATCCGCAGATCTACGCCGAATTGGGCCGGCTGGCCGATGCCGGGCTGATCGAGGTGGAGAGCGTCGGCGCGCGCGGACGTAAGGCCTACCGGATCACCGACGCCGGACGCGCCGAGGTCCGGCACTGGCTGACGGAGACCGAGGTGGACCACGGTTTCCGGATGCAGACCCTGATGCGGGCCTTCTTCTACTGGCTGATGGAGCCCGCCGAAATCGATGCGCACCTGGCGCAGGAGCAGCGCTATTTCGCCGAGACCGCAGCTGCGTTCCGTGCCTACGCCGATCGCAAGGACCGTGGCGAATTCGGCACCGGGCCGCAGACCCGCGCATTGCGGATCGCGGCCGAGGCGGGCGTCCGGATCAACGAGGCGCTGGCCGACTGGGCGAAGTGGGCGCGAGAGTCCGAACTCATGACGAATCCTGATTTCGGCTCCGCCCACTCGCCCGAGTCCGCCGCGGAGGTCTCGGAGCTCCCGGAGCCCCCCGCGTCGAGCTGATTTGTCGTACGTGCCGTGGAGTGAGGACTAGTTGGCTGCCAGGGTGTCGATCGTGACCTGCCAGAGGCGGGCGGCGTTGTCGGGGTCGAGGGCGTAGTCGGCGACGCCGTGCCGGCCGTCCGCCGGGTTGTCGGCGGCCTCGTTGCAGTCCTCGAAGTAACGTCCGCCGATGCCGTCGAGCAGGGGAGAGGTCGCCACCAGAACCGAGGTGGCCGCGCCCTGCTCCGTCGTCTTCCACTGGATGTCGTTGACGCCGGCGGCCGAGCGCAGGCGCTCGAGCTCCTCGTCGGAGATGTGCCGCTGGAGGTTGGTGCGGATGCCACCCGGCATCAGAGCATTGACGGTGATGCCGTCGTTCGCCCAACGGCGGGTCGCCTCGACGGCGAACAGCACGTTGGCGGTCTTGGACTGGCCGTAGGCGAGCCAGGGCTCGTAGGCGCGCTCGCGGAAGTGGATGTCCTCGAAGACGACCGGGGAACGGCGGTGCGCGCTGGAGCTGACGGACACGACACGCGCGTTCCCGGCTGCTGCCAGCGCGCTGTGCAGGCCGTTCGCCAGCGCGAAGTGGCCGAGGTGGTTGGTGGCGAATTGCAGCTCCCAGCCCTGCGGGGTGTGCTGCTCGGGGCAGGCCATCACGCCGGCGTTGTTGACCAGGATGTGCAGCGGGCCGTGCCAGTCGGCGACGAACGCCGCGACGGAACTCTGGTCGGCCAGGTCGAGCGGTGCGACGTGGATCTGCTTGTTGCCGGTCGTCGCGGTGATGTCCTCGGCGGTGGCGTTCCCCGCCTCGACGTTGCGCACGGCGAGGGTCACCTCCGCCCCGGCGCCGGCCAGCGCGCGTGCGGTTTCGACACCGATGCCGGAGGCGCCGCCGGTGACGATGACGCGGCTGCCGGACAGGTCGATGCCGGCGATGACGTCGGACGCGGTCGACTGCTCGTTGAACGGGGTGGTGATGCGAGCGGTGGACGAAGTCATGGCTGTCCTTCCCGTACTGCTCGGCGCGGTCCGGAGGTCCGGGCCGGCGGGTAGAATCCTAAGCGGAGGAGTCTCCGCTAATACCGACTCTAAACGGAGCCGCCTCCGTTTAGCAAGCGGGCACGCCGGCATCCGGTGGGCCTAGGATCCCGCTGAGCTCGAGTTGAGGAGACGAGGAGACGATGTGTCGGAGACCAGCGCACGTCCGCTGAGGGCGGACGCTCAGCGAAACCGCGAACGGCTGCTTGCCGCCGCGGTGCACGCGTACTCGCACGACGGCCCCGAAGTGGCGCTGGAGACCATAGCCAAGCAGGCGGGCGTCGGCATCGGCACGCTCTACCGCCACTTCCCGAATCGTGAGGCCCTGGTCGAGGCGGCGTACCGGAACGAACTCGACCGGCTGTGCGACCCGGTGGTCGATCTGCTCGCCGACCTGCCACCGGACCAGGCCCTGCGCACCTGGATGGATCACTTCATCGAATACATGACGACCAAGCGCGGCATGGCCGAGGCGCTGCGCCAGGTCATCGCGTCCGGTGGCAACCCCTTCGCGCACAGCCGCGCGAAGCTGACCGCAGCGGTCGGTGGGTTTCTTCAGGCGGGTGCGCGAGCGGGGACGTTGCGGTCGGACGTCGAGGTCGACGACGTCCTCGCGAGCCTGGGCGGCGTGGCGCTGGTCGCGGGCGAGCCTCAGCAAAGGGCGCAGGCCGGGCGCCTGCTGGACCTTCTGATGGATGGCTTGCGGGCGAGGTAGGCCGAGACAGGTCGAAGTAGAGCGCGGTTACTGCAGTCGGTTGATCTCGGTGCGCAGGTCTTGGGCCGAGACGCCGATGGCCGCGAGGATGCGCCGCGAAACTCCGCTATCCATGGCCAGAAGCGCGTCGGCGATGTTCTCGACTCGATAGCCGGCAGGTGACGGTTCAAGGCACCGCATTGCGCGTCGGGTGACGGGGAGGTGGCCGGTGCTGTGCTTTGGCCGTCGATCAGCACGGATGCGTCGTAGACGGCGTGGGGGCGCGGGCTGCGAGGCCAGCGCGTCCGGTCCGAACGCAGCGGCAATCCGCTCTCGCACGATGTCGAGGTCGATGCCGATAGTGTTCAACGCATCCCGGTCGAGCGAGTCGAACAGGTCGCCGTCCGTAGATTGCGCCGAGCCGATCAGTCGGACGAATTCGCTCTCGACGCGCTCGGGCGTCACGCCCCGATCACGAAGGACCGTGCCGACCGCGTCGTCAGCGCCGGCGAGTCCGTACAGCAGATGTTCGTCGCCGATGAAGTCATGACCGAGGCGGCGTGCGTGCGCCTGTGCGCGTACAACGACCTGCCGCGCCTCGCCGGTGATTCGCTCGGGCATCATCGTCCCCCGTCCCGTTTGCCGTGCTTGCGGTGCACGGTCTGCTTGGTCACGCCGAGCCGAGTGGCAATGTCCTGCCAGGACCATCCCAGCTTGCGCGCGTTGTCGACCTGCAGGATCTCCAGTTGTTCGGTAAGCGTCCGCAGGGCCGCGACAGCCCGCAACCCGATGTCCGGGTCGGTGCTGGACGCGCCCTCGGCGATGTCGAGTGTGCTCTCCATGTCCGTCAGCATATGCTGACGAGTCGACTCCGTCAACATATGCTGACGGTCACAGGTCGGGCCGAAGGACGAAACGCAGATCCTTGATGCGTTTACGGCGCGGGTTGACCAGCACGTCCACCTCGTCGCCCACCTGCAGGCGCTGGTACATGGCGGATCCGAGCCTGAGTCGCACGCTGTCGGGCGCGCGGCCGACGTCCAGGGTGCAGAAGTAGTGGGTGTTCGACCCGCCGTCCGGATTGTCGCGCTTGATCGACCAGAGCTTCGCCACCTGCCCTCGCAACACCGCGCGCTTGGGCAGTTTCCGCCTTCGCAGTGCACTGCCGACGACGCCGAGCACCACTACCACCGGCAGGCCGACGAAGACGGCAATCGCTGCCGCGTTCGTCCGGTCTCCTATGTGCAGCGAGGCCGACGCTCCGCCCAGGCTTACCAGCGCGAGGACGAGCAGGAGCGCTATCGGCGTCCCGCTCGAGCCGATGCTGTACGTCTCCCGCGCGTTGACGTCGAGCGGGTGCCAAGTGCCTCCGTAGCTGGACCAGACCTGGTTCGCCGGCAACGGCTGGAGTTGGTTCGACAGGACCCTGGTACCGCCGAAGTTCTGCGGCGTCTGCTGATGCTGATTCTGATTCTGATTCTGCTCATGCGTCTGCCGCTGCTGTCTCAGCATTCTGGCGTCGGAACGCGCCGCCGCCGCTATCGCGCGCCCTTCCGGCGTGGGCCGTGCCTTCGCCGCCCACTGCAGCGCCCCCAACGACAGCAGCGTGAGCAGGATGAAGGCCACCATGGGGATCGCCGTCTGCGGCCGCCAGTAGTGCGAGACCGCGCTCGCGCAGAATCCGCTCGTGACGATTCCCGCAGCGGCCATCGGCCAGAATTCCCTGTGGCCGAACGGCGATTGCAGCAGGCCTCGCGCCGTGGCCTCGCGGCGGACCTGACGGTAGAACTCGCGATGCCAAGTGCGGGCCGTCGGGTCCTCGCTCGGCTGCAGAGCCGTCAACGGCACTGGCATACGGCTCGTGCCACGCCGGTGCAGCAGCCTTGCCACCACAGACGCCTGATACTCCGGCAGCGCGCTCGCGTCCGGGACGGCCGCCGGGTGCACCAGCGCGGGATGCTGCGAATCCGCCGGCTCGACGTACAGCACGCCGGCCTCGGCCAGCTCGCGGATCGCGGCGTTGAGTATCGCGGGATCCTCGCGATCGGATCCCGCCGCGAGGACGGCCCGGACGGCTTCGGGCACCGGCCCGGCGGCGTTGGCGATGTCGACGGCCGTCCACCGCGGTTTGCGCAGCCGCAACTGCAGCAGGGCTCCGCTCCACACCGCTACGCAGCCGATGGCGACGAACACGATCTCCGGCATTCCCCTGCCCCTCGCTGCCTCTGCCTGCTTTCCGCCCACACACTCATACCCAGCGCAGCACGCAGCATAGGGCCCAGCCGGTCGGCGGCGGGGCGGCGGATCGGTGAGATCATGTCCCTATGAGCCTTGACCCTGTCTCCCCTGCGGTCTCCCGGATCGCGCTCAGCCGCATCATGACCCAGGCCGACGTCAACCTGCTCGGCACCGTGCACGGCGGGGTCATGATGAAGCTGGTGGACGACGCGGCCGGCCTGGTCGCCACCCGGCACAGCCTCGGCCCGGCCGTGACCGCGGCGATGGACGAGATGGCCTTCCTCTTCCCGGTGCACGTCGGTGACCTCGTGCACACCTACGCGCAGGTCAACTGGACCGGCCGGACCTCGATGGAGGTGGGCGTGCGGGTGGAGGCCGAGCCGTGGAACGTGCCGGACCGCACGCCGGCGCACGTGGCCACGGCCTTCCTCGCCTTCGTCGCAATCGACACGGAGGGCAAACCGCGCGAGGTTCCGCCGCTGGCGCTGGAGACCGCGGAGGACGAGCGCCGCTTTCACGAGGCGACGATCCGCCGCAAGCACCGGTTGGCCCGCCGTACGGCCATCGCCGAATCGCGCAATCGCGAGGCGGGGTCGGGCGCGGGGCAGTGCTGATAGCGGTCGGGCGGCGCGCCCGGTAGGGTCCGTGTCGCAATGGACGACAACGAAGCTCCCGCCTCAGCCCGTTCCGCCGCCTGGCCCTCGGTATCCGTGATCATGCCGGTCCTCAACGAGGAACGGCATCTCGCCGACGCGGTCCGGCACATCCTCGACCAGGACTATCCCGGCGCCCTCGAACTCGTCATCGCCCTCGGGCCGTCCGCCGACCGCACCGACGCGATAGCGGCCGAGCTGTGCGCCGCCGATCCGCGGGTGCGCACCGTGCCGAACCCGAGCGGCAAGACCCCGGCCGGGCTCAACGCCGCGATCGCCGCCACCCGGCACGAGATCATCGTCCGGGTGGACGGGCACGGACTGCTCGCCCCCGGCTACATCCGCACCGCCGTCAGACTCCTCGCGGACACCGGCGCGGCGAACGTCGGCGGTGTGATGCACGCCGAGGGCGTGACCGTCTTCGAACGCGCCGTCGCCGTCGCGATGACCTCGAAACTGGGTGTGGGCAACGCGAAATTCCACACTGGCGGCGATGCAGGGCCGGCCGACACCGTGTACCTCGGCGTATTCCGGCGTGAGGTGCTCGAGAAGCACCACGGCTACAACGAGGCGTTCATCCGCGCGCAGGACTGGGAGCTCAACCACCGGATCCGCGATGTGGGCGGCCTCGTCTACTTCTCGCCCGAGCTGCACGTCACCTACCGGCCGCGCCCGAGTATCCGGACGCTGGCTCAGCAGTACCTGCAGTACGGACGCTGGCGCCGGGTCGTCATGCGTACCCATACCGGCACCGCCAGCCTGCGCTATCTCGCACCGCCGCTCGCCGTGCTGGCCGCGCTGCTCGGGACGCTGCTCGGCGTGATCTCGTTCTTCACCACGCCGTGGCTGGCAATCGGCTTCGCCGCACCGCTCGGTTATGCGCTCGGCATCGGGCTCGGCTCGCTACGCGAGAGCCGAGGGCAGTCGGCCGGGGTCCGGCTGCGGCTGCCCATCGTGCTCGCGACCATGCACTTCGCGTGGGGTTGGGGTTTTCTGACCTCGCCGAAGTCGCTTTACTTGTCGACCTTGAAGCGCTGAGCCCGCTCCGTCTCGGCCAGCCGGTCCAGGTCTGCGCCGGAACCGCCGCGGGCGAGCACGACCGAACCGCCCGCGGCGATCGGCGCGTAAAGCCAGTCGATGAGTCCAGCGGCATCGACGGACGTCTCGTCGATCGGCACGAGCAGCCGCGCTCCGTCCTCGTAACGGCCGTCCGCCTCGGCCAGCACCGCACGATGTGTCAGAGCTTCGCCGGAGTCCACCGTGAGCGCAGGCGCGTCGCCGTTCGGCGGGGAGAAGGAGCCGAAGCGGTCGCCGTGGACGCGCACCTCGGCCACGTAGTCTTCGAACCCGTCCGGCACCTCGGCGAACGGACGGCCGAGCGGCAGCAGGGAGAGCGCGTAACGCTCGCCGTTACAGGCGCGCGCGAACTCCAACTGGTCCTGCTCCGGGCCGGCCACCGCGTACCGCGCCCGAGCCGCGTCGCCCCACGGGGAGACGACCGCCGAGCACAGCAACGGCGCGATCGCCCAGATAGCCGTCATCCAGTGCGGCGGCGCGGCCAGCAGGAAGCGGCTGCCCGGCTCGGCCAGCAGCTCGTCCTGGATGAGGTTCGCGGTCTTCGAGGTCCAGTTGTCCATGGTCGAGTAGGAAAGCTCGACCCGTTCCCCCGTCTCGAAGTCGAGGTAGGTCAGGAAGGGCCGCGGACCGTTCTTCGCCACCTGGGCGCGCCACAGCGCGGCGAGGTCGCCGGATCGAGCAGTAGACATAGTGACAAGCCTATGGCCAGCCTGAGACTTGAGTGATCCGTTCACCGCGTAGGCTTTGCGCCGTGACGACGGCCGGGACGGACAAAGAAACCGGGAGTCGGGCGGAGGATGAGGAGACGGCCGAGAGCAGGCCGTTCCGGCTCGCCCGGCTGCGGCGACGTCCCCACTGGTGGGGGGTCGCCGGGATCGCACTGCTCACCACAGTCTTGCAGGGCGCCCTCGGCATAGAGCAGTACCGCAACTTCTGGGTCGGCGCGTACGACCTCGCGATCTTCGACCAGGGCATACGCGGCTACGCGGATTTCGGGATGCCGGTCTCCGCGGTCAAGGACGTGCACGACGCGGCGCAGGTGATACCGGGGTACGGCCACGCGTTCTCCCTACTGGGCGATCATTTCTCACCGATCCTCGCGCTGCTCGCGCCGCTGTTCTGGATCTGGAACAACCCGGTAGTCCTGCTGATCGCACAGGCGGCGCTGTTCGGTGCGGCTGTCCCGAGCATCTGGCTCTTCACCCGGCGAGCGCTTCGCCGGATCGCCCCGGAGCGCACTGCCGTCTTCGCGGCGTACGGCGTGGCGTTCGCGTACGGAATCAGCTGGCCGCTGCAGATGGCCAGCCAGGCCGGATTCCACGAGGTGGGCTTCTTCACCCTGCTCAGCGCGATCATGATCGAGCGGTACCAGGCCGGCAAGCTGCGTACGGCCACCCTGGCCGCGCTCGCCCTGCTGCTGGTCAAGGAGGACACGGGCTACGTCGTGGCCGCCTTCGGGATCCTTCTCCTGGTGACCCGTCAGATCAACGGCGTGCCGCTCGCCCGGGAGGCGCTCAGGCGCTACCGGCTGACCGGGGGCGCGCTCGTGGTGGGCGGTGTCGCCGTGGCGTACGCGGTGGAGAACTGGTGGCTGCCGGCGTTCGGCGGCCAACGCGGATATTACTGGTATTACGGACAACTCGGTTCAAATCTTCCGTCGGCGCTGTGGAAGATCGTCTCCGATCCGGTGTACGCCTACCACCTGGCCACCGAGCCCGGCGTGAAGGTGCACACGTTCCTGTTACTTGTCTGGCCGCTGCTGTTCTGCTGCCTGCTCTCCCCGCTGAGTCTGACGGCCGTGCCCTTGTTGGCCGAGCGCGCCTTCTCTTCGAAATCCGAGCACTGGAACCTCGACCAGCACTACAACGCCTTCCTCGCCGCGATCCTGTTCATGGCCGCCGTGGACGGCGTGGTCCGGCTCCGGCGGCTGGCCCCGGTCGTACGCGCCCGCTGGTTCCCACGCATGCGCCGTCCAGGTCCGGGCTTCAGCAAGCGGTTCGTGCAGGTGTGGATCGCCGGAATCCTGGTCTCGGCGCTGGTCATGGTCGTCCAGGCGCCGATGCCGCTGCGGCAGATCTTCTCCACCGGGCCGTGGGAGTCCGGGCCGTACGTCACCGCGCAGAACGCGGCCGTCGCGAAGGTGCTCGGCGGCATGGGCTCGAACGGCGGCTGCGTCGAGGCCGACAACGACATCGCCCCGCATCTGGTCAGCCGTGCCGACGTGCTCATGCTGGACGCGGTACCGCACGGCTGTCCCTGGGTAGTGTTACAGACAGCGACCGTTTCCTACCCGTTCAGTGGACCCGCGGGCGAGCAGGCCCGGGCGCAATGGCTGGTCGCGCACGGGTATCAGTTAGTGTTCAGCTCGAACGAAGTGTTTGTTTACCATCGTCCGACAGCATTGCCGAATCAGTGATCAAGCACGCTCCCGAGCAAACCGAGAAGGAAGACCTCGAAACCGTGGCAGAAGCGATCCTCCTGGTCGGGGGCAAGGGAACCCGGCTCCGCCCGCTCACCGTCAACACGCCGAAGCCGATGCTCGAGGTCGCCGGCGTGCCCTTCCTCAGCCACCAGTTGGCCAGGGCGCGGGCGGCCGGGATCACCCGGATAGTGTTCGCGACCGCGTACAAGCCGGAGGTCTTCGAGGAGTACTTCGGTGACGGCTCGCGCTTCGGCCTCGAGCTCGAGTACGTCCAGGAGGTCGAGCCGCTGGACACCGCGGGCGCGATCCGCAACGTGGCCGACCGGCTGGTCAGCGCGCCGGACGAGCCGGTGATGATCTTCAACGGGGACATCCTTTCCGGAGTCGACCTCGCCGCCCTGCGGGCCGAGCACACGGCGCGCGGCGCGGACGTCACCCTGCACCTGACGAAGGTGGCCGACCCGCGCGCCTTCGGCCTCGTGCCCACGGACGCCGAGGGCTGGGTCACCGCGTTCCGGGAGAAGCCGCAGCGGCCCGAGGACATCGTGACCGACCAGATCAACGCGGGCTGCTACGTCTTCCGGCGCGAGCTCATCGACGACATCCCGGCCGGACGCCGGGTCTCGGTCGAGCGGGAGACCTTCCCCGGCCTGCTCGAGCGGGGCGCGAAGGTGCTCGGCGTGGTCGAGCAGAGCTACTGGCTGGACCTCGGCACCCCGGCCGCGTTCGCCCGCGGCTCGGCCGACCTGGTGCTCGGCGCGATCACCTCCCCGGCCGTGCCGGAGAACACCTGCCCGCGCTACCCCGAGGCCCTGGTGCTCGCCGAGGCCGAGGTCGCCGAGGGCGCGCAGCTCGGCGCGGGCAGCACGGTCGGGCGAGCGGCCGTGGTTGGCGAGGGCGCGGCCGTCTACGGCTCGGTCCTCGGCGCGGAGGCACAGGTCGGTGCCGGCGCGGTGGTGCGCGACTCGATCATCGGACGCGGCGCGAAGATCGGCGCCGGCACGGTGCTCGAAGGCGTGGTCGTGGGCGACGGCGCGAGTGTCGGCGCGGGCAACGAGCTGCTGCAGGGCGTGCGCGTTTCCTGCGGCTGCCTGCTGCCGGACGCCTCGGTCCGGTTCAGCCACGACCCGAGCTGAAGTCGACGCAAGTCGGCAGAGGTTGATGGACGGGCGGGCTAAGCTCGCCATTGTGTTGACGACTGCGGCGGCGACGACGTCGACGATCCCGGAGCGGCGCGCGGCCACTGAGGCCCGCGCCACCGTGCGCGGTGTGCCCACGCAGCTGCAGCGCACGCTCCGGGTGCTCAGGCGCGGGACCGGAGACCCGACGTACCGGGTGGAATACGGCCCCGAGGACGGACCCGTGCGCGCCGTATGGCGCACGGCCCTGACTCCCGAGGGCCCGGGCACGCTGCGGGCGCGGCTTTCGCTCGATGCCGACGCCGCCGACGAGATCGAGCTCACCGCCTGGGGCGAGGGCGCGCAGTGGATGCTGAAGCAGGGCCCGGCGATGCTCGGTGCCGACGACGATCTCGACGGCTTCGCCGAGATCGCCGCGGCGCATCCGCTGTTGGCCGAGGCACATCGGCGTCAGCCGCAATTCCGGCTGATCAAGACCGGTCTGGTGCTGCAGGCGCTGATCCCGGCGATCCTGGAGCAGAAGGTCACGACGCTCTCGGCGTATTCGGCCTGGCGGAAACTGGTGCGCGCGTACGGAGAGCCGCCCCCCGGCCCGCAGTCAATGCCGGCGGATCTCCGCGTGCCGCCGACCCCGCATGCCTGGATACTGATTCCCAGCTGGGAGTGGCGCCGCGCCGAGGTGGACGGCAAGCGTGCGGAGGCCATCATTCGAGCCTGCCGCCGCGCGTCCGCGATCGACCGACTGGCGAGCGTGTCAGTCGACGAGGCCGCCGCGAAGCTGCAGACGATCCCCGGCATCGGCCCGTGGACAGCCGCCGAGACCCTGCAGCGCAGCCACGGAGCGGCAGACCTCGTGTCCGTCGGCGACCTGCACCTGCCCCGGCTCGTCTGCGGGATCCTGGGCGAGCCGGGGGACCGGTCGTACGACGACGCGAAGATGCTCGAACTGCTCGCACCCTTCGCCCCGCACCGGCAACGCGCGGTCAGGCTGCTGCTACAGAAGCGGTAGGGCCGACGACTGCTTGCTGGAGTCGCCGCGCCTCATCGCCGCACTACCGCCGCAGCAGGAAGGCGTCCACCGGCCTCGGCGGGCGTTCTGGCGCGGGGGCGGCCGGGTGGCCGACCGCGACGCAGCCCATCGGATCCCAGTGCTCCGGCAAGTCGAGCACCTCACGCACCGTCGGGCGGCAGAACATCGACGAGGAGATCCACGCCGAGCCCAGACCCTCGACGGCCAGCGCCACCAACAGGTTCTCGATCGCAGCACCCGTCGACACGAGGAACATCTCGCGCTCGTGGCCGTTGCGGCGCGCGTCGGGGTACGTGTGCGAGCCCACCATCGTCAGGCAGGGCACCAGCAGCACCGGCGCGCCGCGCAGCACGTCGCCGCGCTTGGTGCGCTTGGCGATCGCCGTCTCGCTGAAGCCGTCGGCGCGCAGGTCGGCGACCCATGCCGCGAGCATCTCGTCCAGCAGCTGCTTCTGCACTGCCGGCGTGCGCACCTCGACGAAGCTCCACGGTGTGGTGTGGTGCGGCGCCGGTGCGGTGATCGCCGCAGCTACTGCGCGCTCTACCGGCTCCGGCGCCACCGCGTCCGTGGTGAACGACCTGATGGTGCGTCGGGCGTAGACGGCCTCTGCGCGTCCGAGGGCCCGAGCCTCAGCGGTGCCGAGTGCGAACAGGTCGTCCTCGCTCGGCCGCAGCAGCGCCCGCGCGCCCGGTCCCGGATCTTCGGAGACCAGCGCGCCGAGGCCGCGCACCAGCGCCACCGGCACGCCGTCGACCTTGCCCTTGACCAGTTCGCCCGCCGCCGCCAGTTCGTCCGCCACAGCCGTGACGGTCACCGCGAGCTCGTTGCCGTGCGAATCCTTCGCGCCGCGCAGGTCCTGCACCGGCTGCAGGTACGCGGCGCCGATGGCCTGATCGACCAGACCGGCCCGCCATACCCGGCCGAACGTGTCCGAGATGATCACGCCGACGCGCACCCCGTGCGTCCGGGCCAGCGAGTCGGAGAGCTCGCGGGCGCTGCGGTCCGGGTCCTCCGGCAGCAGCAGCACGGTGCCGGGCTCGGTGTTCGAGGCGTCCACCCCGGCCGCCGCCATCACCAGGCCGAGCCGGTTCTCCACGATGCGCAGGCTGCCGCGGGCCGCGACCAGCCGCACCGTCTCCTCGTCGATCGCCGCCTCGCGGTCCGCGGCGCGGCGCAGCCTGCCCTCCGCCTTCGAGACCACCTTCGAGGTGACGACCAGGACGTCGCCGTCCGCGAGCCGCAGGCCGCCCGAGGACGCCGGCGCGTCGAGGGCCGAGCCGAGCAGCTGACCGAGGTCGCTGCCCGCCGCGATCTCGGGCAGGCCGAGCACGGGGTACACGGAGACCGAGCTCGCGGGGCCGGGGTTCGCCGGGGACGAGTTCACGGGGGATGCGATGGGTGCGGTCATCGGGCCAGCTCCCGGGCGAAGTCGAGCGCGGCAGTGGCCATCGCGGTGGTCCGGTCCAAGTCCGTCATCAGCAGCGGCACCGCTCGGCAGCGGATGCCCGCCTGCTCCACCAGCGGCACGTGCGCGGCGTCCGTCTCGTGCACCAGCCAGCCGTCCAGCAGGTCGCCACCGTGGTACGCGGCCACCGCCGAGGGGGTCGTCTGCACGCCCTCCGCGGCCAGCACCTTGTCCGCCATACCGCGCACCGGCGCCGTCCCGACGATCGGGGACAGGCCGACCACGGGCGCCTTCGCCGCGATCACCGCGTCCCTTATGCCCTTGCCCGAACCGCCGACGGCCAGGATCGCGCCGATCGAGACCACCGGGTTCGACGGCGGCAGCAGCACGACGTCCGCCGTCGCGATCGCCTCGAGCACCCCGGGCGCCGGCCTGGCCTCGTCCGCGCCGACGAACACGATCTGCTCGGCCGCGGGCGCGTGCAGCCGCACCCAGTACTCCTGGAAGTGCACCGCCGTGCGCTTGCCCTCCTCGGTTCGGATGACGACGTGGGTCTCGGCCCGGTCGTCCGTCGCGGGCAGCAGCCGCACCCCGGGCTGCCAGCGCGCGCACAGCGCCGCGGTCACCTCGGAGAGCGGGTAGCCGGCCTCCATCATCTGGGTGCGCACCAGATGGGTGGCGATGTCCTTGTCGCCGAGGGTGAACCAGTCGGGGCCCACGCCGTATTCGGCCAGCTCCCGCGCGACGCCGAAGCTCTCCTCGTCCCGGCCCCAGCGCTGCTCCGGGTGGATGCCGCCGCCGAGGGTGTACATGACGGTGTCCAGGTCGGCGCACACCCGCAGCCCGTGCAGGGTGATGTCGTCGCCGACGTTGCCGATGACCGTCACGTCCGCCCCTGGCGCCGCCAGGCGCAGTCCCTCGAGGAATCGGGCGCCGCCGACGCCGCCGGCGAGGACGGCGATCTTCAGGCCGTCGGTGTCACTGCTCTGCAAAGCGCTCACGATCCGAGCTTATGTCACGCCGGGAAACGCGCTTCCTCCACCACGACATAGATCCCCGGGCCCGCCATCGCCACCGCGCGCGGCGCGTCGGAGGGGGCGAGCAGCAGCACGCCCGAGGGCCCGGCCCGGTGCACCCTGGCCCGGGTGCCCGGCGGCAGCAGGTAGGAGGTGCGCAGCCCGGCGAGGTCGGCGTCCGCCTCGGGCCGCAGTGCGAGCCCGGCCGCTATCGCCGCCGCCGCGCTGCCGAGCTGCGCCGTGCTCGGCGGCTGCGGGGCGGGCGCGCCGAGCTGCGGGTGCGGCTGCGCGTCGTGCAGCACCGCCGCGAGGTCGGGCGTGATGGTGGCGGCGGGCGCGGCGGGCGCTGCGGCGAGGGTACGCGGAGGCATCTGAGGCTTCCCGTCTGTCTGTCGGGCGGCTGGCTGGCGGAGGGAGGTCCCGATCCGCGCGGCCGGCTCGTACGAATACAGCGCTCGTACGACTGAAGCGGCCCGGACGGGTCAGCTACAGCGACGACAACAGCTGCGGGAAAGCAGCGCGGGCACGCTCGTACCGCGCCCGGACGCGAGGGTCCGGCGCTCGGCGAAGGAGACAGAGTGCCCGCTCATGATTGGACGAGAGTAGCATGCGCGGCCGCCGTCCGCGGCGTTCCTCCGGCGTCCGAAACGCCGCCGGAAACCACGCCCTCACCCACCGTGGTCAGCAGGTTGTTCACTCGTTCGGGTGCAATTCGTCGGACGGATCATCCTCGGCGCCCTCGTCGCCGCCCGTCACGGCGCCGCAGGTGGAGCCGGGGCCGGCGGAGCCGTCGCGGCCCGCTCGGCACTGCTCCCTCCGAGTGAATCAGTCCTCCGCTATCAGATCCCGGCTTGACTCTCCGGGAACGACGCGCGTGTAATTTCCCTCAGGCCACCGGATTGTGACGACTCGTCACGAACAGTGGCCGCGGCTGGATCCACTTCGGCAAACAGGATGGACACAGGACGAGTGCGGCACGGGAGGCGAGGACGATGACCGAGGTCTTCCCGCTGTTCGGCGGCTTCGACGAGGAGCTGAGCTGGCAGGAGCGCGCCCTGTGCGCGCAGACCGATCCCGAGTCCTTCTTCCCGGAGAAGGGCGGGTCCACCCGCGAGGCCAAGCGCGTCTGCCTGGCCTGCGAGGTCAAGGCCGAGTGCCTGGAGTACGCGCTGGCCCACGACGAGCGCTTCGGCATCTGGGGCGGCCTGTCCGAACGCGAGCGCAGGCGCTTGAAGAAGAAAGCCGCATAAAGGGCGCATCGCCTTCCGAAAGCCGACCGTACAACCGTCTCGGAACTCGACCTCTGCCTCCCGCGACCAGTCGCGCAGCGGGCCTGCGAAAGCACAAATACAGACAATTCCGCCGAGGGGGCCCCGGTTTCCGGCTCCGTCTACTAGGGTGGGGCAACCGCCGTCGGCCCGCGCCCAGCGTTGCCGAGGCGCGGTGGAAACCGCCGTCGAGACCCGGGTCGTCGCCTCGCATGTCACAGTTCGCACCGCCGACGCGCTCCCGCGCGTACGCCGCCAACCCGCACGAAGCGCTGCGCCGTCATGTCGTCACCGCCGTCCTGGTCAGCCACGACGGCGAGCGCTGGCTTCCCTCCGTGATCGAGGCGCTGCTCGGCCAGCAACGGCCGGTGCAGCGGATCATCGCCGTGGACACCGGCTCGCGCGACCGCTCCGCCGAACTCCTCCGTGCGGCCCTCGGCCCCGAGCTCGTGCTCGACCGCAAGCGGTCCACCGGCTACGGCTCCGCCGTCTCCTTCGGCCTGAAGAACTCGGCGCCGGTCGGCTACGACGAGGTCGGCTACGACGCCGACGCCCCGGTCGAATGGGTCTGGCTGCTGCACGACGACAGCGCACCCTCCCCGGACTGCCTCGGCCAGCTGCTGCTGACCGCCGAGGAGTTCGCCGAGGCGCACCCGCGCGAGCAGGTCGCCGTCGTCGGCCCCAAGGTGCACGGCTGGTACGACCGGCGCCAACTGCTCGAGGTCGGCGTCACCGTCGCGAGCAACGGCCGCCGCTGGACCGGTCTGGAACGCGGCGAGCACGACCAGGGCCAGTACGACGAGGTACGCCCGGTGCTGTCCGTCGGCTCGGCCGGCATGCTGGTCCGCCGCGACGTGTGGGACCAGCTCAAAGGCTTCGACCGGGCCATCTCGCTCTTCCGCGACGACCTCGACTTCTGCTGGCGGGCCAACAACGCCGGCTACAAGGTGCTGGTCGCGCCCGAGGCCGTGGTCCGGCACGCAGAGGCTTCGGCCCGCGAGCGCCGGCACATCCACGCCGGACCGAACCGGCCGCACCTGCTCGACCGCACCCACGCGCTCTACACGGTCGCCGTCGACAAGCCGACGCTCTTCTGGCCCTTCCTCTACCTGCGCCTCGTCCTCGGCACCTTCTTCCGGGTGCTCGGGCACGTGATCGCGAAGAGCCCGGGCAAGGCCTCCGACGAGTTCTTCGCCCTGCTCGGCTTCGCCGCCCGGCCGGACCGGATACTGCGGGGCCGTGCGGCCCGCCGAAAATTCCGTGAGGCCGATCCCCTCGAAGTGGCCATGCTGCTGCCGCCGCGCGGCGCGCTCACCCGGGCCGCGGTCGACTCCATCTGGACCCAGATCCGCGGCGACAAGGCGCTCGAGGGCGGCGGCGGGGTCACCGCCTCCCGGCACGGCACGGTGGAGTCCGGACCGGTCTCCGAAGAGGCCGAGGCCCTGGAGACCGACTCCTTCGCCCTGCTCAAGAAGCTGGCCCGGCAGCCGATCATCGCGGTCGGCCTCGGCCTGACCGTGGTCTCGCTGATCGCCGGGCGCAGCCTGCTCCTCGGCAGCAGCCTCGCGGGCGGTGCGCTGCTGCCGACCCCCGGCGGGGCCGGCGACCTGTGGCACGAGTACATCTCCGCCTGGCACGGCGTCGGCCTCGGCACCAACGCCGACGCCCCCGCGTACCTCGCGCTGCTCGCGCTGCTCGCCACGATCCTGTTCGGCAAGGCCAGCCTCGCCGTCCTCGTCCTGCTGATCGGCTCCGTGCCGCTGGCCGGCCTGAGCGCCTCCTACGCATTCCGCCGGGTCACCGATTCGCACGTGCTGCGGATCTGGGGCGGCTACGCCTACGGCCTGCTCGCCGTCTCGCTCGGCGCGGTGGCCACCGGCCGGCTCGGCTCCGCGGTGGCGGTCGCGCTGCTCCCGCTGATCGTCACCAGCGCCGCCAACGCGATCGGCGGTCCAGGCCGGGTCGGTTCCACCCGCTCCGCCTGGACCTGCGCCTTCCTGCTCATGCTGGCCACCGCGTTCGCCCCGGTGATCTGGCTGCTCGCGGCCGTGTTCGGGGTGCTCTCCCTGGTCACGGTGGCCTGGCGGGTCCGCTCCAACGTGCTCGTCGGCGGCATCCGGATGGCGATCATCCTTGGTACGCCGATGATCGTGCTCGCGCCCTGGTCGCTCAAGCTGCTCGAGCACCCCAGCGGTTTCCTGACCGAGATCGGCGCCAGCGGCTACGGCCTCGACTCGCCCACGTCCAGCCCGCTCGGCCTGCTGCTCGGCGACCCGGGCGGCCCGGGCACCTACCCGTACTGGTTCGGCGCCGGACTGCTGCTCACCGCCCTGGCCGCGCTGCTGCGCGGCACCCGCCGCCGGGTCGTGGTCTCCGCCTGGATGATCACCCTGCTCGGCTTCTTCTCCGCGCTCATCCTCACCCGGACGACGGTCAGCGCCTCGGACTCGGCGGTCGCCGTGGTGCCGTGGCCCGGAGTGTCCACCGCGCTGCTCGGCTTCGGCCTGATCACCGCGACCGTGGTCGGCGCGGAGGGCGCGCGCGAGCGCATCGCGGGAGCCGAGTTCGGCTGGCGGCAGCCCGTCAGCGTGCTGGTGACCGCCGCCGCGGTGCTCACGCCGGTGGCCGCGGGCGCCTGGTGGCTGGTGCGCGGCGCCGACGGCCCGATCGGCCGGATCAGCGCGGGCCTGCCGCAGTACCTCGCGGCCGAGGACGAGAGCGCCCTGCAGGTACGCACCCTGACGCTCACCGCGGGTGCGAACGGCACCGTCGCCTACACCGTCGCCCGCGGCTCCGGGCCGACGATCGGCGACGCGGACATCCACATGACGACCGATCAGACCCGCAAGCTGGACACCGTGGTCGGCAACCTGCTCTCGGGCGGCGGCGGTAATGCGGCGCAGAGCCTGGCGAGCCTGGACATCGGCTACGTGTGGGCCGCGTCCTCGGTGCCGACGACGATCACCCACGCGCTCGGCAGCACCTCGGGCCTGACCGCGGACACGCTCACCTCGAGCACCGGCAGCGTGACCGAGTACTGGAAGATCAACGGAACGGTCGGCCGGGTGACGATGCAGGACGCCAAGGGCTCCGCGATCACCCTGCAGTACCAGTGCTCCGGGTCCCAGACGAATCCGGGCAGTGCGCCGGCGGGTTCGGGATCGGTCTGCTCCCAGGACGTCTCGGCGCAGGTCTCCGTGCCAGACGGCTCGAGCGGCCGGGTGCTGGTGCTCGCCGAGCAGGCGAACGGCGGCTGGACCGCGAAGGAGAACGGCCAGACCCTGACGGCCACCACCCTCTCGAACGGACTGCAGGCATGGACGCTGCCGTCCGGCCCGGGCACCGTGACGATCGGATACCAGTCGTACACGCACACCTTCCTGCTGATCGGCGAGGCCCTGGCGTTCGCGGTGGCGACCATCATGGCGCTGCCCTTCGGGCGCAGGCCCGAGGACGCGCCCGACGAGGAGGACGAGTACGCGCAGGCCGCGGAGGCGGCCGAGACCGGCGGCGGTGGCCGTCGGGGGACGCGTGGCGCGCAGCAGTTGGCTGAGGAGGACTTGGCGGCAGCGCAGGGCGCGTCGCCGGACGCCGGAGAGACCGCGCGGCCCGGCGTGCCGGAGCCCGAGCCGGAATACGAGCCGGCGTACCAACAGCAACAGTCATACGAGCCCGCATACGAAGAGGCTCCGATTCCCGAGCCCGTGCCGGTTCCCATGCCGGCCCAGGCCCAGGCGCCCGCAGCGGAGAGCTATGCCCCCGAGGGGTACGCGGCCGAGAGCTACCCGGGTTACGACGAGCCGGGCGGCACGTCAGGGGCGTACCAGGCTCCTGTCTACGAGACCGCGCAGGCAGTCAGCGCGGAGCTCTACCCACAGGAGGGCGACGCGCAGTACGGCGGCGGCAGCGGCAGCTATGGCACCGGGGAGTACGCGTCTGGCGAGTACGCCTCTGGGGAGTACGGCTACGAATCCGGTGGCTATCAGGGCAATCAGTACACCGACCCGCAGTATCAGAGCGCCGGGTACGAGCAGCCGTATGAGCAGCAGCCTTATCAGCAACAGCCCTATGAGCAGCAGTCATACGAGTCGCAACAGTACGAGCAGCCGCAATACGAGCAGCCCTACCAGCAACAGCAGCCGTATGAGCAGCAGCAGCAGTACGAGCAGCCCTACCAGCAGCCGTACGAACAGCAACCATACGAGGCGTACCAGCCCCAGCCGTATCAAGAGCAGCCGTACCAAGAGCAGCAGCAGTTCCCGGAACAGCAGTACCCGCAGGAGCAGCAATATCCGCAGGAGCAGCAATATCCGCAGGAACAGCAGTACCCGGGCCAGTACGCGCCGGAGAACAACGCCGAGCAGCAGTACCCCGAGTTCGAGCAGTAC
>Ga0073928_10003977_pt1 | contig 22503 bp, 20 predicted proteins | sample PaiPotPPA55metaG_FD_76969 | JGI IMG/M metagenome (GOLD analysis project Ga0073928, IMG submission 76969) | Iron sulfur acid spring bacterial and archeal communities from Banff, Canada, to study Microbial Dark Matter (Phase II) - Paint Pots PPA... ...
CGTATCGTCGCGCACAACCAGCAGGTCGTTCGCGCCGACTGGGAGTCGCCCGCGCCGCTCGAGCGCAAGGATCGCGACCGGCTCGGGGCGTTCATCGCCGCGCGCGCCGCGCAGCACGACGCGGTCGTGCTTTCCGATTATGCGAAGGGACTCTTCGCGCGCGACATCGTCAACGCGGCGAGCGGTGCGCGCATCGTCGCGGCCGATCCGAAGCCGGCGAACATCGATCTGTTCGCGGGCGTCACGTGCGTCGCGCCGAACGCGGCCGAAGCGGCAACCGCATCCGGCATTGCGATCGTGGACGACGCGTCGCTCGAACGCGCCGGCGCCGCGCTGCTCGAACGGTTGCGCTGCCGGTACGTCGTCGTGACGCGCGGCGAACGCGGCATGGCCTTGTTCGGCGCCGACGGCGAGCGGATGCTGATCCCGTCGGTCGCGCGCACCGTGTACGACGTGAGCGGCGCGGGCGATACCGTGATCGCGGTCCTAACGCTTGCGCTCGCTGCCGACGCGCCGATCGGCCTTGCGATGCAGCTGGCGAACTTCGCGGCCGGCGCCGTCGTCGAGAAGCTCGGGACCGCGACCGCGTCGCCCGAGGAGATCCTGGAGCTGGTCGGCGCCGATGACCGATAGCGCGCCCGTTCTGGACGCGGAGGGCGCCGGGCGCTGGCGCGAGGAGCGCCGCGCGCACGGCCGGCGCGTCGTGTTCACGAACGGCGTGTTCGACGTGCTGCACGCCGGGCACGTCGCGTACCTCGCGTGGGCGCGGGCGCAAGGCGACGCGCTGATCGTCGGCATCAACACCGATGCCTCGGTGCGCGCGCTCAAAGGTCCCGAGCGTCCGCTCGTGCCGTTCGAGGATCGCGCGGCGGTGGTCGCCGCGCTGCGCAGCGTCGATGCGGTCGTCGGCTTCGGGGAACGCACGCCCGAGGTGCTGCTCGATCGCATTCGGCCCGACGTTCACGTGAAGAGCGCGCAGTACCGCGTCGAAGACTTGCCGGAACGCATCGTCGTCTTGCAGCACGGCGGTGAAATCCGGTTGGCGCCCCACGTGTTCGGCAAGAGCACGACCGACATCGTGGCCACGATCCGCAACCGCTACGGCGGGTAAGCGTGCGCATCGCGATCACGAGCAACGGTCCCGGCGAGTTCTCGGGCTGGGTGCGGCCGCTGGTCCACGCGCTGATGCGGCAGGCACCGCAGACCGAGGTCACGCTGTTCTTCGTTCCCGACGACTACGCGACCGGCCGCGAATCCGACGTCGCGCAGCGCATGTTTCCGCGCGCGCACGTCGTTCCGCCGCCGAGCTACGTACGGTTCGCGCTCGGCGGCCGCGTTGACGGCGCGCCCGACCGCGCGGACGTCGTGCAGTATCTGGGCGGCGACCTCATGCACGCCGCGCGCGTGCTCGGGCGGCTGGGCGGTTCGGGCCGGTCGTACAAGTTCGCGCGCAAGAGCATGGCCAAGCGATTCGATCGCGTTTACGCGATCGACGGGAGCAACGCCGCCGAGTTGGAGCGCGCCGGCTTTCCGGCCGCGCGCGTGCAAGTCGTCGGCAACCTCGCGATCGACGGCGCGCTCGCCGAAGCCGCCGGGGCGTTCGAACGCAACGAGAACGACGGCGCGATCGAACCGGACGGTATTCTCGTGATGCCCGGGACGCGTCGGCACGAGATCGCAAACGGCATACCATTTTTCCTCCAGATGGCGGTGCGCTTGCGGTCGCGGCGGCCGGACCTCACGGTCGCGTTTGCGATCTCGCCGTTCACGACGCGGGCCGAACTCGAGCGCGCGCTCGCCGCTGGCGGGCACCGTAATTTTTGGGGCGCGCGTGGCCGCGTCGTGCCGCTGGGCGAGGGCATCGGGCTCGAGCCCGAAAGCGGTGGGCCGCCGTTTCCCGTCGTGCGCGACGCGATGCGCCACGCGCCGAGCGCACGGCTCGTCGTGACGTTGCCGGGCACCAAATGCATCGAGCTCGCGGCGCTCGGCGTGTCGGCGATCGTTTGCGCGCCGGCCAACGCGCCGGAAATCGTCGTCATCAACGGCCCGCTGCAGTACCTCGACCGGCTGCCGAAGATCGGTCGAGTGCTCAAGCGCTCGATGGTCCTCGCGGTCGAAGCGCGGTTTCGCTTCCTCGCGCAGCCGAACATGGACGCGGGTGAGGAGCTGATGCCCGAACTGCGCGGCACGCTGATGCCCGGCGCGCTCGCAACCCGCGTCGCCGCCTATGCCGATGATACCGGCGCGCGCGCGCGCGCGTCGGAGCGGCTGCGCGCACTCTACGCCGATCACGTCGGCGCGGCCGATCGCATGGCCGCCTCATTGCTCGGCGTGACGACGTGAGCACGAGCGGCGGCGGATTTTCCATCGTGATCGCGACCAAGGATCGCGCGGAGTTCTTGGAGCGCGCGCTCGAATCGCTTGGGGCGCAGGAAGAGCCTCCGGCGTTCGAAGTCGTCGTCGTCGACAACGGGTCGAGCGATCGGACGCCCGAAGTCGTGCGCGACGCGGCGGCGCGGTACGCGTTCGAAGTTCGCGCCGTAACCGTCGCGCAGCCGAACCGCAGCGCGGCGCGCAACGCCGGCATCGAGGCGGCGCGCGGCGAGTTCGTCGTCTTCGTCGACGACGACGTGTGGCTGCCGCCGCGGTTCGTGGCCGCGCATGCGGCCGCGCAGAATGCGGCCGAGGCGACGGTCGTATCGGGACCGATCATCAACGTGCCCGGTTACGGCGCGCGCCCACGGCCGTCGGTGGCCAACTACTCGGGCGCGTTTTTCTGCACGTGCAACGTGTCGGTCGCGCGAACGGCGCTGCTCGCCGTCGGCGCATTCGACGAGACCTTCAACCTGTACGGCTGGGAGGACACCGAACTCGGCCTGCGGCTGCGCCGCCATGGCGTGCGCCACACGTTCGCTTGGGACGCGTATCTGTGGCACATCAAGCCGCCGCGCGTCGAAACGCTCGAGACGACGCTGCAAAAAACGATCGAGCGCGCGCAGATGGCCGCGCGTTTCCTGCGCAAGGACCCGAGCCTGCGCACGAAGCTCGCGACCGGCGCCTACGGGTTCAACGTCGTGCGCTCGGCCGTGCTCGCGCCGGGTTGGTCGCTGCCGGCGTACCGCCGGCTCGCGACGAACGAGCGGGTGCCCGCGGCCCTGCGCACGTTCGCACGCGCGCAGTTCCTGGACGGCTCGTACATGACGGCGCTCCGCCGCGCACAGGCCGGCGCGGGTTCGTGAAGGTGCTGCTCGTGCGCGCCGACGGCATCGGCGATGCGCTCGCGTGCGCGCCGCTGATCGCGGCGCTGCGCGACGCGGGCCACACGGTGGGCGCGGTGCTCGGCGCCGAAAATCGTGAGATCTTCGCGCGCCGCACGTTCGAGACGGTCCACGTCCTCGAGCGGATTCCGTGGCCGCGCCACGGATCGACCGCCCGCAGCCGAGCGACCGCGCTCGCCGAGGTTCGGGCCGCGAGGTACGATGCGGCGCTCGTCGCCTCCGAAGAGATCGATGCGTTCGCGTTCGCGCGCGACGGCGCGATCGCGCGGCGCATCGGGTTCGTCAACGGCCTCGAGAAGCCGCTGAAGTCGCTGCGCGTTCGCGCGCTCATAACCGAGGCGATCGTGCGGCCCGCGTCGGCGCGGCGAGCGCGCGAGCATGAAGCGGAGACGTTGTTTCGCCTCGGCGCGGGGCTTAGCGCCGAACGCGAGCCGACGCGCGATCCCGAACGGCTGCGGCCGCTCGTGCTCGACGATCCGGTCGCACCCCACGGTGCGGTCGTCATGCAGGTGTCGCGCAAACTCGCCCGGGGCGGCCTCGATCTCGGGGCGTACGTGGCGCTCGGGCGGGAACTCGCGCGCGCCGGCCATGCCGTCGTTGCGGTCGGCGACGATGCTGCCGCGGTAGCGGAAGCCGCGCGGGCGAGCGGAGCCGAGCCGCGCAGCGGTCTGTCGACCGTGCAATGGAAAGCCTGCGTCGCCGGCGCGCGCGCGATCGTCACGCCCGATTCGGGCGCGGCGCACGTCGCCGGGATGACCGGCGTTCCGTGCGTCGATTGCTTCCCGCTGATCGGCACGACGCCGCACGACATCCGCCGCTGGCGGCCGTGGGCCTCGCGCTACCAAGCGATCGTGCTCGACCCAAGGCGCGATCCGGCGGCGACCGGTGCCGCGCTCGCGCGCGCCGTCGAGGAGCTGGTCGAATGACGCGCGTGGTGCGAATCGTTCGCGCGGGACATTCCGCGCCGAGCGGGCGAATGGTCCGAATGGTGATTCGTGGCTCCTAGCCGTTCGGGCGCGCTCGTGATTTGTACCGGCGGCGGCATCGGCGACGTGCTGCTCGCGACGCCCGTGATGCGCGCGCTCGCCGGCCGCTTCGGGCGCGTCGTCGCGCTGACGGCGCCCGAACACCGAGCGCTCTTGGCCGACGATCCGGTGCTCGAGAGCGTGTGGACCGACGACGTCCCGTTCGCGTCCCAAGCGGCGCGGATCGCGAAGGGCCACTTCGCGGCGGCCGTCGTCACGTGGGCGACGCTGCGGTCGGCGGCGCTGCCGTATTTCGGAGGGGTGCCGCTGCGCGCGGGGCAAGCGCGGCGCCTGTACTCGGGGCTGTTCACGCACCGCGTCGTCGTGCGCAGCGAACTCGGCGATACGAACACGCATTGGACGCAGATTCTGCTCGACTTCGCGCGCACGCTCGGCTGCGACGTTGCCGATGCGACGCCGAACTTCACGGTAGCGGACGCCGCCCGCGCATCGCTCGCGCGAACGCTCGCGGGCGCCGGCGTCGAGGAACCGTTTATCGTCCTGCACCCGACGCGCGGGATCGCCGCGGCGGTGCGGCGCTGGCCGACCGCGCGCTTGGGGGCGTTGGCCCGTGCGATCGCGCGCGAGTTCGGTGTGTGCGTCGTCGTGACCGGCGGCCCGCACGATCGCGACGTGAGCGATCGCGTCGCGGAACTCGGCGATGCGGTGACGCTCGGCGGCCGAACGACGATCGGTGAATTCGGTGCGCTCGCGCAGCGCGCACGGGCGGTCGTTGCAATGGACTCGGGTCCGATGCACGTCGCCGCCGCCGTCGGCGCGCCGACGCTCGGCCTGTTCGCGCTGCGGTCCGACGAGCCCGATCGCTGGGCGCCGCTCGGACCGCGCGTCGCCGTGATGCGCGGGACGTACCCGTGCCCGCCCTCGCACCGCAAGGAGACGTGTCCCGATTTCGCGTGCGTCGACGCGCTCGAGATTCCACGCGTCCTCGCGGCGCTCGACGGATTGCTCGGCATCAAGGCCGAAACGCCGGGGCATGGGCATGGGCAGATCGCTCCTGGGTAGGACGCGGGACGCATTTGCCGTGCGCGCGTCGATTCAGCTCTGCACCTACAATCGCGCCCGGCTGCTGGAACGCGTCCTCGAAGGTTGCTTCGAGCAGACGGCGCCGGCAGACGCGTACGAAGTCGTGCTCGTCAACGACGGGTCAACCGACGACACGGTGGCGGTGATCGAGGCGGCGCGGGCGCGCGCGACGTGCGCGTTCGAGGTCGTTCATCAAGCCAACGCGGGGCTCGCGCGCGGCCGCAACGCCGGGATCGCGCGCGCCCGCGGCGAGCGCATCATCTTCATCGACGACGACGTGCTGCCGACGCCCGCGTTCGTGGCGGAGCACCTGCGCTCGCACGATCGTTCGCCGCGGGCGATCGTGCGCGGCGCCGTCGTGAACACCCAGAGCTTCGAGCGCTTGCCCCCGCCGATTTGGACGCCGGCGAACTATTCGGGCAACTTCTTTTGGACGTCGAACGTCTCGCTGCCGCGCGCGACGCTCGAGCGCGCCGGTAATTTCACCGAAGCTTTTCGCGAATACGGATGGGAAGACATCGAGCTCGGCATGCGGTTGCGCGCTGCCGGAGTCAAGGCCGTCTTCAATCGGTTCGCGCTCGCGTTCCACTACAAGCCGCGGCCGCGTGCGAAAAACGTTGCGGGGATGGTGTCGCAGGCCCGCGCGCAGGCGCGAACGGCAGTCCAACTGCGCGCGATGCATCCGCATTGGCGCGTCGTCTTGGCGACCGGTGACGATCCGCTGCAACGCACGCTGCACCGCGCCGTTCGGCGGCTCGGCGTCGCGCGCGGGCTCGAGCGTCGAATCGGATCGGCGGGCGGTGAGCGCGATCTCTCGGCGCCTCAGCTCTGGGCGGCCCGAGCGCTGGCGCGCGAAGCGTACTACGAAGAACTCGACCGCGCCCGGGCGAGCGGCACGCGATGAACATCGTCTTGACGCGGCTCGACCGCGTAGGCGATCTCATCCTCTCGACGCCCGCGATTCGCTCGGTGCGGCGGTCGTGGCCGCAAGCGCGCATCTCGATCGTGTGCAGCGCGTACAACGCGGTCGTCGTCGAGCGCAACCCCGACGTCGACGCGGTGCTCGTCGTTCCGCCGCGGCGTTCGCCGCGTGCGTACGGCCGGCGTTTTCGTGGCAGCTGCGACCTCGCGATCGCGCTCGCTCCGCGCGCCGCCGATTTCGCGCTCGTCGGGGCGACCGCCGCACCGGTTCGCGTCGGCTACACGTACGTTCGGCGGTACCTCGCACGGCTGACCGCCCGCTGCTATCTCAATCGCATCGCGGTCTCCGAAGCCGATCCCGCGCTGTGCGAACGCAGTCCCGACTACCGCGTGCGCCACGAAGTCGAGCAAATTCTCGAACTCGTGCTGCTCGCCGGTGGGACCGAGTTCGTTCCCGATCTGGTCGTTCCGATCGACGACGTCGATCGGAACGCGGTCGCACACGTTCCGGCGGGCGGCATCGCGTTCCACCTCGGCCAGCGCTGGTTCTCCAACGGCAGCACGCTCTCGAGCGTGCTCGAACTCATCGCGTCGCTACGGCGCTTCGGTCTGCCCGTCGTCGTGACGTACGGCGTCGACGGGCTCGAGCAGGCCGCCGCCATTCGCTCTGCCGGCGTCGCCGACGTCGTCGTCGGCGGCCTGTCGTTCTCGCAATGGGCGGCAGTGTTCGAAAAGAGCCGGCTCGTGGTGACGGTCGATACGGGTGCGACTCACGTCGGAAGCGCGACGCGCAGGCCAACGGTCGTTCTCTTCGAACACCGCTTCTTTCACTTGAGCTCGCAAGAATGGTCGCCGTACCGCGTTCCGTCGAGGTGCCTGCGCAAACCGCCGAACGACGATCCGGCCCAACTCGCAGCGTCGCGGGCCGCCATCGTGACCGCCGTCGGCGAATTATTGGAAGCTCGGACACCGGCCGTGCGCGTCCCGTCATGATACCGCAGATCTCCGTCGTCATTCCCACGTACAACCGCATCGATACGCTGCAGCACGTGATTCCGTCGCTGCTGCGCCAAGATCTGCGCGCCGACCGCTACGAGATCGTCGTCGCCGATTCGAACTCGAACGACGGCACCCGCGAATATCTCGCCGGCATCGCGCGCGAATACCCGCGCGTGCGCCACGTCCCGGGTCCTTACACCGGCCGCGCGCAGGCGCGCAACGCCGGCATTGAAGCGGCGCGCGGCGCGATCGTGATGTTTACCGACGCCGACATCATCGCGTCCGCGGATCTCGTATCGCGGCATTTGGCGCACCACGAGGCGCGCGAGCGGATCGCCGTCGTGGGAATGGAGCTGCAGGTCGGCTCGTACGAGGAGTACGAGCGCCTCTTCGCGCGGCCGGACGAGCGCCGGCCGCTCCATCCGTCGTCGCGCAAGCGACTGTCGTGGCTCTATTTCCTTACGGGCAACGCGTCGGCGCGCCGCAGCGACCTCGATCGCGCCGGCCGGTTCGACGAGAATTTCACGGGCTACGGCCACGAGGATCTCGAGCTCGGCTACCGCCTGGAGAAGGCGGGCGTGCGCATCGTGTACGATCCGCTCGCGATCGACTACCACTGGCATCCGGTTCCGTATGCCGAGCAAAAGGAGAAGATGAAGCTCGCGGGCCGCTCGACGGTGCGTTTCTTCCGCAAGCACCCGGCGTTCGGCGTGCGCGCGCGGCTCGGCATGACGCCGCTGTCGCTCGGGCTGCACGGTGCGCTCGCGCGGCGACCGCAACTGCTGCGCTCGCTCGAACGCGCGGGCTCCGCGCGGCCGGGCATCGCGCGAACGCTCGTCTACCAGTACCACTACGTCAGCGGCGTCAAAGAGGCGTTGGCGAGCGAAGCCGGGTCGTGACGGCGCGCCGGTTCTCGTGCGGCGCGCTCGCGCGGTCGGAGGTGGGCGCGGTCGCCGATTTGCGCGGCTGGGTCAACCGGCGCCGCGATCACGGCGGCTTGATCTTCATCGACCTGCGCGATCGCGACGGCGTCACCCAAGTCGTCTTCGATCCGGACGGCGCGCCGTTCGAGCTCGCGCAGTCGCTCCGCAACGAAGACGTCATCGCGGTGACGGGGACCGTTCGCGCACGGCCGGCCGGCACCGAGAACCCGAAACTCGCGACCGGCGAGATCGAAATCGCGGCGGCGACGCTCGACGTCGTGTCACGCTCGCAAACCCCGCCGTTTCCCGTGAACGCCGACGCCGACGTCGACGAATCGCTACGGCTGCAGTACCGCTACCTCGATTTGCGCCGCCCGCGATTGCAGCGGAATCTCGCGATCCGGCACAAGATCGTCAAGGCGATGCGCGATTTCTTCGACGCGCGCGGGTTTCTGGAAATCGAAACGCCGAACCTCATCAAGTCGACGCCCGAAGGCGCGCGCGACTACCTCGTTCCCAGTCGCGTCTTTCCCGGATCGTTCTACGCGCTGCCGCAGTCGCCGCAGTTGCTCAAGCAGATCCTGATGATCGGGGGCCTGGGGCGCTACATGCAGATCGCGCGCTGCTTCCGGGACGAGGATTCGCGCGCCGACCGTCAGCCCGAGTTCACCCAGCTCGACGTCGAGATGTCGTTCGTCGATCAGGACGACGTGATGGCCATCATGGAAGATTGCCTCGTCGAGGTCTGGCGAGCCGCGCTCGGCCTCGAGATTCCGCAGCCGATCGAGCGCATCGCGCACGCCGACGCGATCCGCCGGTTCGGCAGCGACAAACCCGATCGCCGCTTCGACCTCGAGCTGTGCGACGTCGCCGCCGCCTTCGCCGGCACGTCGATCCAGTTTTTGGCGCCGTTCGCCTCGGGCCCGAACCGCATCGTCGGGGTGCGTTATCCCGGCGGTGCGGCGCTCTCGCGCCGCGACTTCGACGCGCTCACCGAAACGGCCAAATCGTTCGGCGCCGGGGGCCTCGTGTGGGTGACGTTCGCGCCCGACGGGTGGAAATCGTCAATCGCGAAGCTGCTCGACGACGCGACGGTCGCGCGGTTGCGCGATCAGGCGGGCGCGCAGTCCGGCGATGCGTTGCTCGTCGTCGCGGGGCCGGCTGCCGAAGCGAGCGACGTCGCGGGCCGTCTGCGGCTGCACGTCGGCGAGCGCCTCGGTCTGCGCGATCCGGCCGCGTTCGCGTTTTGCTGGGTCGTCGGCTTCCCGCTCTTCGAACGCGATTCCGAAAGCGGCGCAATCGTTCCGACGCACCACCCGTTCACCGCGCCGCTCGCGGGTCAGGAGGCGCTGCTCGAGTCGGACCCGCTCGCGATGCGCGCGCAGCACTACGATCTCGTTCTGAGCGGCGTCGAACTCGGCAGCGGCTCGATCCGCATTCACGACGAAGCCTTTCAGCGGCGCATCTTTGCCGACGTGTTCCACCTCCCGCCCGCGGAGATCGACGATCGCTTCGGCTTCTTCATGGAAGCGCTGAAATACGGCGCGCCGCCGCACGGCGGCATGGCGTGGGGCCTCGACCGCTTCGTCATGCTCGCCTGCGGCGAGTCGTCGATCCGCGACGTGATCGCGTTTCCGAAGAATCAAGCCGGCCGCGATCTCATGCTCGACGCGCCGTCGCCCGTTCCGGCGCAAGCGTTGCGGGAACTCGGCATCGCGCTCGAACTTCCCAAACGCACGCCGTAACGAAAAAGGCCCCGGCGCGAGCCGAGGCCATTTTCGATCGTTTCGCGGACGCGGCTACAGGTGCAGGCCCAGACCAACGAAGGGACTGTTGACCGAGGTATTGCCGGGTGCGTTCGTCTTGCCCGTGAAATGCTCGCCTTGGAAGCCGCCTTGGATGTAGATCGGCGACTTGCCGAGATCGAGCGTTGCGCCGGCTTGATATTTCAAGGCCGAATACGACAGCTTGATGACGGTGCCCGAGAGCGGGCCCAAAAACACCGACGTCGGGTAGGTGTAATTGCCGCTAACGGTCGGATAGTACCAGCCGCTCGCGAAGATCGAGAACGGCTGATCGAGATCGGGCAGCTTCTCCAAGCCGAACCCGATGCCGCTGACGTTGGGATAGCCGAGATAGTTGTAGTGCTTGACGAAATATCCGACGCCGATGTAGACCCGCGGGTCCAGCACTTTCGCGCCGAGCCGCGCGTCGAAATCGGTCTCGGTTGCGCGGAACCCGGGGACGTACGCCTGACCGAGCCCGTTGAAGGCTTGGACGTTCTGGAATCCGACGACGGTGACGCATCCCGGGTCGGAAGTGTTCGGGCACAAGCCGGACTGATACACGACGTCGTGGCCGCTCACCGTGTTGCAGCCCACCGTTCCGGCGGTGCAGATCGAGGTGCCGAACAACGAGTTGTGCGGATAGCTGAGCGTGCGGTAGTTGCCTTCGAGCATCCAGCGTTCGCCGATCAACGGAAACTCGAAGCCGCCCGACACGTCGTACGCGGAGCTGGCTTTGTTGCCGGGACTCAGTTCGTTGTAGACGGAGGGCGAGAGGTCGTAATCGCCGACGACGAAGGCTTCGTAGCCCAGCGGCGTCGCGGTTGGTGCGGCGGTCGGCGCCGCGGTCGGCGCAGCCGTGGGCTTCGGTGCCGGTGGGGGCGGCGGCGGCGGAGCAGGCGGCGGCGGCGTCGGCGAGGGCGGACTAGGGTTGTAGCGTACGACGACGGTTCGCTTGTCGGTCAGCCACTGAACGTAGGCGCCCATTCCCTCGGCAATGACGCGCAGCGGGACGACGAGCGTGCCGCGGTAGATCTCGGGCGGAACGTCGAGCGGGCGATCCTCACCGTTGATCGTGACGATCGGCTTGCCGACGGTGACCTTGACGTCGGCGCCGGGTTTGGTGACGATGACCATCTTGGCTGCCGCGTCGTAGCTCACCGTCGCCCCGGTCTGCTCGAAGAGCGAGCGCAGCGGTACGAGGATCGTGCCGTTCTTCACGAGCGCCGCGAGCACGCGGTTGGCCCGCAGACGGTCCGGCTTCGCGTAGACGTGATGGTCGTTGAAGATGATCGGGATTTCTCCCGATGGCGGCGAGCCGAAATCGGCCGGCGCAGGTTGCGCCTGGGCCGTACTCCCGGCGGCGGCAACGGCAGCGAAGAGGCCGACGGACACCAGCCATCCGGCGGCGCGACCGAAAACCTGCACGGAAACCCTCCTTAGCGGAACATCGAGCGACTCGACGTCGAGTCAGGGGTCGCCTTCGCCAACCCGCGTACCCAACCTAGCGAGCGGTACCGGTTTCTAGAAGTGCAGCCCGAGCCCGACGTACGGTCCGCCGGCGTTCGTCGAGGACGGGGCGTTGTCGCGCGCGGTCGCCCGTTCGCCCAGATAGCCGAAATCGAGGAAGAGGTTCTTGCCGAGCGCAACCGCGCCGCCGATCTCGTACTTCCATTCGCCGTAAGCGAGCGTGATCTGCTTCGCCGAGAGCCTACCGAGCAACGCGGAAGTGGGGAACGTGTACGTCCCGCTCACGCGCGGATAGTAGAACGCGCTGCCGTACACCGAGAACGGTGCGTCGAGATCGGGCAGCTTTTCGACGCCGAAGCCGACGCCGCCGACCGTTGGATAGCCGAGATAGTCGTACGTCTTGACGAGGCCGCCGATGCCGATGTAGATCCGCGGGTCGGCGACCTTGATCGCGAAGTGCGCGTCGATGTCGTTCTCGTGCGCGGTGAACGCGGTGACGTACACTTGCCCGAGACCGCTCTGCGCCTGCGTCAAGCCGAAGCCGACGGTCGTAACGCAGCCGGGATCGGGCGACGGGCACGTGCCGCGTTGGAAGTTCGTCCCGGTCCCCAAGAACGTTCCGCAGCCGGCGCTTCCCGGCGCGCACGCCGCCGGGCCCAAGTTCGCGTTGTGCGGGTAGAGGTAGTGGCGGTAGTTCGCGCTCAGCTCCCAGGTGGGCCCAAAGAGCGGGAACTCGACGGCGCCTTTGACCTCGTAGCCGTGTCCGGTGTTGCCGGGGCTCAGCTCGTTGTAGACTTTGGGCGCGATCATGTAGTCGCCGGCGACGTAGTGTTCGTAGCTCGGCGTCGCGGCGGCGCCGGGCGGCGCGGCGGTCGGGATGGGAGGGACGGGCGAGGCGCTCGGGGCGCGCGTCGGCCGCGGGGTCGGTGCGGGCGTCGCCGGCGGCACTTCGGGAACGGATTCCACGTAGCGCACGACGACCAGATGCTTCTCCGGGACCCATTGAACGTAGGCGCCCATGCCTTCGGAAATCACGCGCAGCGGAACGACGACCGACCCGTGATAGATTTCGGGCGGTACGTCGAGCGGGCGCTCTTGGCCGTTGATCACGACCCATGCTTTGCCGACGGAAACCTTCACATCGGCGCCGGGCTTTGAGACGTCGACCGTGCGCGTCGACGGATCGTACGAAACGCTTGCGCCGGTTTGCTCGAACATCGATCGGATCGGCACCAGGATCGTATTGTTGTGAATGATCGCGGCCAGCGTTCGGCCGTGCGTGAGCGTGGTCGGCCGCGCGTAGACGTGGCGATCGTTGAAGAGGATCGGGATCTCGCCCGACGGGGGCGTGCCGAAGTCGGCCGGCGGCATATTTCCCTGCGCGTGGGCGACGATGCCCATCGCGAGCGTCCCAGCGGCAAACGTTCCGGCGGCGATCCATCCGAGCGCCACGCGTGCGACTACGTTCACGTCGAATCTCCCGAACGGTCCAAGCGGACACATACAAAAAATGGGCACCGGGCAAGGGTGCGGCCCGTCAGGCGGGTTGCCCGCGCGGGCGCGTCCCCCCTGCTGCCGGATGCTTGGCCGGCGCTCGGATCACGCTGCGGGCTCGCGCGAAGACGGCGTCGAGCATCGGTTCGGTGAGAACGCCCGTGTTCGTGTTCTGCCGGCTCGGATGATAGGAAGCAAGCAAGATGACGGGCGCACGTGCCGGATGGCTTGCGATGGTCTCGGCTCCGTGCGCGAACGCGGTAGGCCCGGCGAACGTGCAGCCTGCGGCGGCCAGCGCCGCGCGTGCCGCGCGCGTGCCGATCGCGCCGAGGCCGACGACGACGCGCAGCCGGTCGAGCCGCTCGATCTCGGCGACGAGATACCCAAAGCAGCGCCGCAGTTGCGCGGGCGTCGGCTTGTTGCCGGGCGGAGCACAGCGTAGCGCCGCCGTGATGAATGCGTCCCGTAACACGAGACCGTCATTGCGATCGTGCTGGTGGGGCTGGTTCGCGAAGCCGGCCCGGTACAGCGCCCGGTAGAGCCACACGCCGGATGCATCGCCCGTGAACATGCGGCCGGTCCGGTTCGAGCCGTGCGCCCCGGGCGCGAGTCCAACGATCGCGAGCGCCGCAGCCGGATCGCCGAACGCGGGTACGGGCTTTCCCCAGTATTCCTCGGCGCGGTATGCGCGCCGCTTCTCACGCGCGACGAGCGCACAATACGCTCGAAGCTCAGGGCACCGCGTGCAGCGCACGACGCGCGCTTGGAGCTCCTCGAGGCCGTCCGGCGCGGCTATCGCATCCCCGGAAAATCGAGCGCGGCGAGCGCCGCATATGCCACGATGCCGACGGTCGTCGAGAGGTTGAGGCTGCGCACGGCGCCCGGGCGCATCGGAACGCGCAGCGCGCGGCCGGGATGCGCGTCGAGCAGCGCTTGCGGCAAGCCGGCGGTCTCCTTCCCAAAGACGAGCGCGTCGCCGCGCGCGAACGCAACCGTGTCGTAACGCTGCGCCGCTCGCGTCGACATGAGCCACAACGGTGCGGCGCACGTCGCAAAGAACGCATCGAGCGACGGGTGGACGCGCACGTCGACCGCGTCCCAGTAGTCGAGTCCTGCACGGCGCAACTCGCGATCGGCGATCGAGAATCCGAGCGGCTCGACGAGATGGAGCCGGCAGCCCGTCGCCGCGCACAGCCGCGCGACGTTGCCGGTGTTCGGCGGGATCTGCGGCTCGACGAGCACGAGGTGCAGCGGCGTCATCCGTTCGTGAGCCGCAGGAGCGCTTCGGCGCGCGGTGCGGGAACGATGGCGATCGCGATGCCGCCGTGCTCTACCCACGCGCGCTCGAACGGGCCGCGCGGATAAACGACGGCGACGTCTGGATGTGCCGGGTCGTTGACGATCGCGTCGCCGTTTTCGGTGATCCCGCGCAGCACGACGATGTGGCCGTCCGACGCCGGGAGCGGCGCGCCGGGAAGCCGGCCCGCGGACCACGACACCGAGAGCGCCAGCGGCACGTCGTCGGCGAGAAACGCGTGGGCGTGCGCGAGATCGCGCAGGTGCACGACCGCCGCGCGGAACCCGAGCATCGCGGAGAACGCCGCGCCCAGCGTCCAGTTTCCCGTTCCGCCGTAGCGCGCGTCGAAGACCTCGCGCGCGATGCGCGGCACGTCGACCGGATACGCATGGTACGCGAGGATCATCGCGAGCGACGCGGGGCCGCACCAGCCGAGCTGATCGGGATACGCCGCATCGTATTGCGAAAGTGCGGGCACGCCGCAATCGAGCGCCGGCAGCGCCACGATCGGCGAGGGCGCGCCGTAATCGGGGACGCTGACGTACAGCGCGTCGAGCGGGCCGCGCGACCGCACGCCGAGCGACACGATGTCGACGTCGGCGCGCATGACGTCGGTTTCGAATCGCACGAACGTGTCGCGGCCGTCGAGCGAGCTGCGCCGATCCGCGGCGAAGGTGACGTACGGCAGCCACGCCGAGGTTCGCCCGTCGTGAGCGTTGACGCGCACGTCGATCGTGCCTTCGAGTTCCCGGGCGTTCCAGGAAACGATCGCTTCGCGCGAGGGTCCGGTGCGAATGAGGCACTCTTCGCCGGGTTCGGGTTCCGCAGAAATCAGCACGTCAGATCGTCCATTGCCAAGAGTTCCAATTGTCGGTGATGTATTCGGCCGGCCGGTAGCTGCGCAGGTCCTCGTCGTAGGCGACGACGCGCGTCTCCCAATAGAGGAACACGACCGGCACGAGTTCGTGGATGCGCGTTTCCTCCCGCTGGTACAGCGCTTTGCGCCGCGCGCGATCGAACGTCCGGATCGCGGCGTCGGAGGTTTGCGTGATGAGCGGATCGCGAAGAAAGCTCGTGTTCGCGCCTTTCGGCGGAACGAAGTCGGCGCTCCAGCTGCCTTGGTTGTCGGGATCGGGCGCGTTCGTGTCGATCGACCATTCCAAATCGTAGGTTCCCGAGTAGAGCGGCCCGTCTTGCGCGAACAGCACGCTCGCCGGATAGTTCTTGATCTCGAGGTCGATGCCGACGTCGCGCAGCGCCTGGAGCATCTGCACTTCGGCCTGCTCGTTGCCGGGCTTGGTCGTCGCCGAGATCACGAGGTGCAGCCGCGCGCCGCCGAGCGCGGCGCGGAGCAACCGGCGCGCGTCCGCGGGATCGTAACGGAAGGGCGGAACGTTCGGTGCGGCCCACGAGTCGGGCGGGATGTCGCTCGTGGCGCGCACGTTCGTGCCGTGATAGACGGTTGCGTTTAGGCGATCCCAATCGACCGCCTCGGCGATCGCGCGCCGGACGCGCACGTCAGCCAGGCCCGGCCGCGCGCAATCGATCGCAAGCCGCCGGAACGCGGCCGACAGGCGTCTGACGATGCGAACGCCCTGCATGCCGGTGAGGCGGTTGAGCTGCGATTCGCCGACGCTCGGATCGAGATCGATCTCGTGCGTTGCGAGCTGCGCGACGAGCGTATCGGGATTCGGCACGATCTTCCAACTGATCGCAGCGAGCTTCGGCGCCCCGCGCCAGTAGCGCCGGTTCGGCGCGAATTCGAGCGACGAGCCGTGGTTCCAGGCGGCGAGCACCCACGGTCCGCTCGAGATCGGCTGCGCGTTGAACGCGGCTCGGTCGAGCGACGGCAGCTTGCCGAGCAGATGCTCGGGCAGTGGCGGGTACGCGCTGCCGCCGCCGCCCCCGAAGCTGCCGAGCACGTCGGCATCCGGGCGCTTCAATCTGACGACGGCGGTGTAATCGTCGGGCAGCTCGATCGCCGCGATGTCGTCCCAGCCGTAGGTCGCCTTCACGCTGTTGCGCCGGTCGAGCACCGCGCGCCAGGTGAAACGCAGGTCGCGCGCGGTGAGCGGCGCGCCGTCGGACCAGCGCACGCCGCGCCGGAAATGGAGCACGATCGTCTTGGAATCCTTGGAGATCCCGCCGTTCGCGTACGTCGGCACGACGGTCGCGAGTTCCGGGACGAATTCGCCCCGCTCGTCGTAGCGAAACACGGGTGCGAACAACAGCGCGTCCACCTGATCGGTCGCGTCGGTGTGCGCGTACATCGGGTTGAGGTTGTCGGGTTCGTCCGGACTGCCGATCCGCAAACGTCCCGGAATCGTCCAGCGGTGGCGCCCGCCGTGCGAGCCGTTTTCGACGCGCGTGCATCCGCCGAGCGCGAACGCGGCCGCCACGAGGCAGGCGGCCGCCTTCAGCATAACGCCGCTGTCTTCGCGGCGAGCCTGGGTTCGATCGCGGCGTAGAGCGCGTGCGGTCCGAAGCGAACGACGTCGTCGCAGGGGAGGCTCGTTTCGGCGGTCGCGCGGGAAATCGCGGCGCGCGCGTCCGCGTCGTCGAGGCCGGCCGTATTGAGCGCGATGCCGGCCACGCGCGCCGGTTTCACCGTCGCGCACAGACCTTCGTAGAGCTCGATCGCGCGCGGCAACGGCAACAGCGGCGTGCCGAAGCCATCCATGTGCGTGCGGCGCACGATGTGCACGAGCACGAGCGCGTCGGGCGCGCAGCCGTAGAGCAGGCCGAGCGTCACCGCGGCGAACGCCGGATGATTGATCGCGCCCTGGCCTTCGACGAACAAGAGTTCCGCATGGGCGTTCGCGAGCACGAGTTCTTCGGCTGCGCCGCTCGTGAAGTCGCTGATCGTACGATCGATCGGCACGCCGGTGCCCGCGATGACGATACCGGTTTGGCCGGTCGCCAGGAAGCGCGCATCGACGCCGCGGTCTCGCGCGGCGCGCGTAAGTTCGAGCGACGCCGTCATCTTTCCGACCGCGCAATCGGTTCCGACGGTCAGAACGATGCGCGCCGGTGCGCGGTTGGCTCCGCCCGTGAAGAGCCTGGGCGGCGGCGGTTCGCGCACGTCCCAGATCGTCGTCCGGGCGCGTGTGGCCGCGGCGGTGAGTTCGGCATCGGCACCGAGGAACGTGTGAAGTCCGCTGACGACCTCGAGGCCGGCGTCGAGCGCGCGCACGATCTGGGCGCGCCACGCTGCCGGTAGCGCTCCGCCCGGCGGCGCGACGCCGATGAGCAACGACGTCGGCTCGAAGCGCAGCGCGTCCCCGACGCTCGCGACGATCGGCGCGTCGCTATCGAGGTATGCAACCACGTCGCGCACGCGCTTGCCGGCATGCTCGGGATCGACGACGGCGACCGTCGCATCGGCTCCATACGCGATCACGCCGTGTGCGGTCTTCGCCGAGCGGCTTGCGAACGTGCCCGGCGCGAGGATCGCGTAGCGCCGCGGCGTCATCGGACCGTTGCCGGTTCGCGTTCCACGACGCCGAGGCCCGGCCCGTGCGGTAGGACGATCTTTCCGTCCTCGTACGTGACGCCCGCGAACGGATCGCGCGCGGTTAGGAACGGTCCGTCGAGATCGGCCCAATCGACGAGCGGCGAGAGGTGCGCGGCGGCGGTCGTGAGGATCGCGCTCTCGACCATGCATCCGAGCATGACCTTCAAACCGAGCGCACGAGCGGTCGCGATCGCCGCAAGCGCGCCCCGAATGCCGCCGCATTTCACGAGCTTGAGGTTCACGCCGTCGACGCAGCCTTGCAATGCCGGTAGATCGCTTGCGTCCTTGGCATCTTCGTCGGCCACGAGCGGAATGCGCGTTCGCTCGCGAATCCAGCGCAGCCGTTCGGGCGAACCCGCCGGAATCGGCTGTTCGCAGAATTCGATCTCGCAGCGTTCGAGCGCCGCGAGCTTTTCGACCGACACCTCAGGCGTCCACGCCTCGTTCGCATCGACGCGCAGCGTTCCGGTGTAACGGTCGCGCATCGCGCGCACCACTTCGACGTCGCCGGGGAAGCCGAGCTTCACCTTTACGATCGGATGCTCGCGGATCGCATCGAGCTTCGCGAGCATCGTTGCCGGCTCGTCGATGCCGACCGTGAACGAGGTGACCGGCGTCGCCGACGGATCGAGCCCCAGCAGCCGCCACAGCGGCCGATCGACGTCCTTGCCGACGAGGTCGTGAAGCGCGACGTCGAGCCCGCAGCGCGCCGCGGGCGGCAGGCCGGCGAGCGATGCCATGCTCGCATACGGATCGTCGCCAAGCGAATGCGCCTCGAGCGCCGCTCGGACGCTCGCGATCGTTTCACCGTAACGATCCGACGGTGCGGTTTCGCCCAGCCCTTCCCGTTGGTTCCAGCGCAGGCGAACGATCGCGGTTTGCGCGACCGACGCGGTGCCGCGCGCGATCGTGAACGGATGGACGAGGGGTAGCGCGAGTTCGGCGATCTCGAGGACCACGCCCGAGCGATTAGCGCGCTTTAAGGGCGGACCCTTGACGGAGGTGGGATAATCACGAAACGGCGACTGCGCTCGTACGCGTACTATCTTAGGTGTAGGACCAACGTAAAGACCAAGGGAGCATCAGCTCCGGATACGACGGATCGGCGGCAACCCCGATCGATCTGGCGCCCGGGCCGCACCCACCTGCTAGGAGCAGGTCGCTACCCGAGCTTGCAGACGACAAGTGCGGTCGCCGTCCAAAGGGTCGTCTTTCCGCACGCGTGGTAGAATGAGGCGTGCTCGATGATGCGGTGCGCGCGCTTTTCAGAGATCCGGCGCCGGGGTCGGCGATCGCTCGGGCTGCGCTCTATGGGATCGACCTCACGCAACTGGCACGCAACTTCGCGCAAACGGCCGACGAGCGGCTCGCGCGTCTCGAACGCGTTCGCCGCTTGGCAGCAACACTGCTCGAGTTTGCGGTCCGAAGCGCGTAGGGGTTGACCGAACTCCGTCTAGTCTTGAGTCGGCTCCGCGCCGAAAAGGCGTGAAATGTCGCCCGATCCGCTCAATCGAGAACGAACGGAGTACTAGGATTGAGAAGTCGATCGATCGTCGCGCATGCGATCGTCGGGTGGAGTTGGGAATAATCGACCGCGCCGCACGGGGCTTGGCCTGTATCGACCGAGGCAAGCCGCGTTCGAACCGTTGCAGAAGGGCGCGCGCAGCGACGGCCCTGCCAATGTGTAGAAAGTGTAGCAGCTCTCAACGGTCACACTCTGCTCTCGCTCAGCTGCTGTGCCGCGTCGAACACAGAGTCTAAATCGTGGCCCAGCGACTCGACCGTGGGTGCGTCAGGGCGGAGGGCCCATAATGGGTGGAAGTGAGCGGCGTATGCGCCCCAATCGGCGTAATCCGAGGCACCTGCCTAATGCGAAAACTCCTCTCTGACGAAGACCAACCCTTGACAAGTAAGCGCCCTTGGGCAAAATCAATATGACCCTCGCAAGCCTGCTGCGCCAAAGGATATTTGCGCTATGTTCAAGCTGCGATCGGCTCTTTTAATCATCGGCGGCTGCTGCCTCTTACTGTCATGTTCTGGGCTTGTGTCACCGGCCGGCCCGGGTTCTGCCGAACGGTCCGCCGGAGATCAGCGGAACTCTTCGCTCACAGGGGCCCACGAGAGCGCATCCTTCGCTTCAACGCCTGTCATGGTCAATTTCTCTGTGTCGGCGAAATGAATAGAGCGCATTTTTTCAGTCTAGTCCTGGTCATAGCCGCTAACGGTTGCAGCGGCGGCTCATCGGGGATGCCAGTTCAGCCGTTGTCGGTCTCGCCGGCGAGCGTCACGATTCCGGTACCCCCTCAGTCTGCGTCGATCGCCGTGACCAATGCACGTGGCAGCGTGGCGGCGGCGATCCAGAACCCCCTGCTCGCAGCGCTAACAGTGAGTGGGTCGGTGGTCACGATAACTCCGATCGCTTCCGGTCAGTCGACGATCGACGTAACGACCCCGAACGGAAACGCAAGCGTACCGTATGCGGCCACCAATTGCACGCCATCGTTTTTCACGTACGCGCTCGTTTCTCCGACAAACGGCGCGAACGGCGTCAGCCCAACTACGGGGACGATCGAAGTTTCGACGGTCAATGCACCGGGCGCGGATGGAGCCGCGATGCGCGTCGTCAGCAGTTCGGGGAAAGACGTCGTTACGGCAGCCCACCTTCAAGCCGCCTCGCCGCCGGCAGGAGCGGCGAGTAATCAAGAGTTCTTCACGTTTTCCATTCCCACGATGCCGGCGGGCCAGAGTTTTACCGTGCAGGCGTACATTTCGAGCCTGCCGTGCCTTCAACCGAGCGACACGATCGTGGGGACCTTTTCGACGTAGTCGCGGCGGAACTACCCGGTGGCAGGCTGGTCGAGCGCCGTTGCGCGGAGCGCGGTGAAGCGGGCGACGGCTGCGTGGTAGGCGTCGCGCGGAGCGGCGGCGTCGGCGGAATCGAGAACGACGAAGCCGCGAAAGCGGGCGAGCGCGCGGATGAGCGTGGGGGCGCGGTCGTCGGCGTCGCCGGCGAACGATCCGATCGCGTCGAGCGCGGTCGATGCAATCGCGGTCTTCTCGAGCGTGGCGGCGGGGTCGCCCGCACCCGCAGCGAGTGGATCGAGCGCGAACCGTAGCCAGGCGCTATCGACATCCTTGCCGAGCCGGCGCAGATCGGCGATGGCCGGGCACAGCGTTCCGGCGGCGTTGCGGACGGCGAGCGTAACGTTGTGACGCTTGGCCGCGGCCGCCGTTTCGCGGGCGCGGTCGGTGAATCTGCCCCACGACGAAGGGTCCTCGTCGGAACGCGGCGGCGATGCGACGATGAGCGGGGCACCGAGCGCAAGGGCTGTCGCAAACGCGCCGTCGCCCGCGTCCGAGGACGCGAACGCCTCGGTCGCGAGCGCGGCGACCGTGAGCCCGAGGTCGGCGCACGTTTTCTTCAGCTGCGCGAGATACTCGTCGTCGGTGCGGGGGAAGTGCGCGGCGTCGAAGACGACGCCGTCGAGCTCGAGCTCGTTCGCGCACAGGTCGAGCCATTCGAGCTGTGTCAGCGTGCCGTCGGCAAGCGGGCGGGCAAAGCTCGCACTCGAGGTCGCGACCTTCATTCCGGGCGTGTTCGGCTTCGTCGAAACCCGTCCCGCGCCCGACGGGACGGCGGCTAGCCGAAGGCCAAGACACCGGCACGACCCCTTTTCCGGAAAGGCGCCTTTCAGGGTGCGAGCTTCGACGGCAACGTTTGCGGCATTTGCGCGCGGCAGCATCTATGGCGCCGTGTTCATCGCGATCGTTGGCGCGGCCGCGTTCTTGGCAGCGGATTGGCACGTCGTCGATGCCCGCGTGCTCACCGCGCTGCTCGCGTCGGCGCCGCAATTGCCGCTCGAGCCGGGCGTCGTTCCCGTCGACCTCAACGCGGATGCCGGTGCGCTGCGGCCGCCGCTCTTGCGGCTGCTGCAAGGTATCGACGCCCACGCTCGTGCCGGCGGGACGCGGCCGCGAGCGATCGCGTTCGACATCGCGTTTACGCGCGACGGCGGCAACCCCGCCCTGCTCGGCGCGCTCGAAACCGCGCTGCGCGATTTGACGCGCGACGGCGTCGAACTGTACGGCGCGTTCCACTTCGATCCCAACGGAACGGGGCGTTACGATCCCTCGTTCGCCGACGCGCACGAACCTCGCATCTATCAGTACCTCACCTCCGGGCACTCCGAGTTGCACGACATCGTGGGCCTGCCGCTTGTCACGTACATGCCGGTGCTGCGGCCAACGCAGGACAGCGCCTACAAGGCGCTACCGTTGCTCGTAACGCAAGGCCGCGCCGCGGGCGCGCTCGGGCCGCCGGACGATCGGCCGATCATCGTGCGCACCGGCTCCCACGACGACTTCATTCGCGTCGCATCGCGCGGCGTCGCGGGCACGCTCGCGGATTCCGCCGCGCTCGCGGGCGCGATCGTCGTGGTCGGTAACATCAAGACCGAACTCGTCCATTACGACGAACGCAGCGGCTTCGAGTTGCTCGTGTGGGCGATCGACGACCGAGTCGCCGCCGGACTACAGGCGGGATACGCGGCGCCGTACCTCGATACGGGGCTGATGCTCGTGCTCACGGCCGTCCTGTCGGCGGTTGCGTTCGGCGCGTTCGCGCTCGTCTTCCGGCGCTTTCGCGGCCGTCCGGTCGCGCTGCCCGCAGCGATCGCGGCCGCACTGATCGTACCGGCGGCCGGGCTCGCGTTCGTCGAGGCTCAGCTCGTCGGCCGCGGTTTGCTCTTCCCGCA
>Ga0073928_10003980_pt1 | contig 22485 bp, 16 predicted proteins | sample PaiPotPPA55metaG_FD_76969 | JGI IMG/M metagenome (GOLD analysis project Ga0073928, IMG submission 76969) | Iron sulfur acid spring bacterial and archeal communities from Banff, Canada, to study Microbial Dark Matter (Phase II) - Paint Pots PPA... ...
GCACGACCGACGGCGGCAAGACGTGGAAGAAAACGCTTTACCTCACGCCGCGCACCGGCGTCTCCGACATGGATGCAACAGCGAGAGCTCCCGGCGTGGTGTACGCGGGCATGTGGGATTACCGCCGTACTGGGTGGAGTTCAAACAGCGGCGGTCCGAACGGTGGACTCTATCGTTCGAACGACTTTGGCGCGAGCTGGGAACGCGTCCGGGGCACCGGTTTGCCCTCGGGCGAAACCGGACGCATCGGCGTTGCAATCGCACCCTCGAATCCGCAGCGCGTCTACGCACTCATCGAATCCAAGCATGGCCTGCTTTGGCGCAGCGACGATGGCGGATCGACATGGGAGATGACGAGTAACAACACGCTCATGGACGAGCGCCCCTTCTACTATACGCACGTCTTCGTCGATCCGACCGACCAAGATCATCTTTGGACGCTCTCGGTGCACGTCGCGGTCAGTCATGACGGCGGTAAAACTTGGCGTATTGGTGCGCACGACGTTCATGGCGACAATCACGGCATGTGGATCGCGCGCGACGCCAAGCGCATCATCGAAGCCAACGACGGCGGTCCATCGTTTTCATACGACGACGGCGCGACGTGGGCAATGCCGCACAACCTGCCGATCGCGCAGCTCTATCACGTCGGATACGATCGCGAGCATCCGTATCATGTGTGCGCGCCCCTGCAGGACAACGGCGTGTGGTGCGCTCCCAGCAACGGCTTAGGCGGTAATGGTATCAGCGCCTCGCAGTGGCAGGCCATGGGCGGCGGTGACGGCACGTTCGTCATGCCCGATCCCAGCGATCCGAAAATCGTTTGGTTTAGCAGCGGCGGTGGCAATGCGCAGGGCGAGCTCGCGTATACGGATCTGCGCTCGGGCGAGGTCGTGTACGCGCAGCCGTACCTGCGCGATCAAAATGTCGTCGATCCGAAGAATCTCAAATACCGCTTTAACTGGGAAGAGCCGTTCGCGTTCGATCCGTTCAACGTGCATCACATGTGGGCCGGCGGCAACGTCATGTTTTCTACGACCGATCGCGGGAAGCACTGGCAGACCATCAGCGGCGACCTCACGCGCAACGATGCAACGCACGAAGTCATCACGGGCGGCATTACGCTGGACGGCACGGGCGCTGAAACCTCCGATACGATTCTGTACATAGAGCCCTCGAAAGTCCGGCGCGGCGAGGTGTGGGTGGGCACGGACGACGGCCTCGTGCAACTCACGCTCGACGCCGGCAAACACTGGCGCAATGTCAGCCCGCCCGTGGCTACCGCTTATGGCCGCTTCGCCGGCCTGTCAGCCTCAAATCGAGACGCAGGCATTCTCTACGCAATCTACGATGCGCATACGGTGGGCGATCGCGCGCCGCACGTGTACGTAACGCATGACTACGGCGCGCACTGGAACGACATTTCACGCGGCCTGCCGCTCGAAACGGAAGCTCGGACCGTTCGCATGGATCCGCGCAATCCGCAGCTCGTCTACCTTGGTCTGGACAACGGCTTGTGGGCCTCCTTCGATGCAGGCGCGCATTGGCGCAACCTGACGCTGAACATGCCCGCCGTAGCAGTACGAGACATCGCGGTGCAGCCCGACGCGAACGACCTGCTCGTGGCTACGCACGGACGCGCGGTGTACATTCTCGACGATCTCACGTCGCTGCAGCAGTGGCATAATGTCATGCTGAGCTCGCAGGCGCGCGAGCGCATCTTCCCGGTCAAGCCGGCCTACCAGTGGAATCTGCACGCGTATTATGAAACGCATATAGACGGCCAAGACCCCTCGTACGGCGCCCTTATTACGTATTATTTGAATACGGCGCGCAAGAACGTGCGCGGCGAGATCGTCGATGCACGCGGCCGCGCGGTTCGGCACTTTACGTCGAAGGATCTCACCGGAGAAGCCGGCCTCAACCGCATCGGCTGGGACACGACCGAAGACAAGCCGGTCGATTGGAAGTTTACACCTACGTGGAATCAGGGCGTCAGTTCGGGTGCGGCGGTTGTCCCGGGTAATTACAGCTTCGTGCTTCACGCTGGATCGAGGACGCTGCGCGCTCCAATTTCGGTCAAGCAAGACCCGCGCACGCATTACACGCGGGCGCAGCTGCAGAGCGGCTATGAATCATTGCACGAACTGATGTCGGATTTTGGACGCGTGAACGCAGCGCTCAATACGCTCTCGACCGTCCTGAACGAAGCGCCGCTGCGCGCTGCGCAGCTCGATGCGCACAGCCAAGGTGCACTTGCATCGCGCGTCACACAGGCGGCAGCGCAAGCCAAGTCCATACTCCTGAGCATCACGCAGAACCCGATCAACGATCAAGATGACGATTTCCTCATCGACGTTCTGCGCGAACGGCTGCAAACGCAACTCGGCTACGCGAGCAGCAGCTTCGGACCCCCGCCGCAGGCGCAGCGGGAGCAAACTGCCGAGCTGCACGCGCTCACCAACGATCGCGTGCGCGCCGTGAGCGAGTTCGAAAACGGAGCGTTACGTCAGCTAAACGATCAACTGCGCGCGCTCAATCTCAAACCGCTCACGACGCTCACCAAAGAACCTGCGATCTACAACCCTGGCTAGGCAGCAGAATCAATCGACCCCAACCGCTCCAGCCGTACCCGGATCCCATTCGGCGTGCGTCCGAACAGCATTGCCAGGTCTTCCACTGCATTACCGGTGGTGAAGAGGCGGCGCAGCTCTTCATCATCGGCGTTGCTCCACGGCTTTCCCGCGTTCGGGTGCGTTTCGCGCACTTTTGCGTACGGGCCGGGTTTCTTTTCGGTGACGCGCCGCAGTTCGGCGAGCACGTCCTCGAGACGGCTGCACAGGCAATCGATCTTTACAAGAGTCTCGTCAACATTCATGTCCACACCCTTTCTCGTGACCAGTGACGTGCGCACAGGGTACATCTCAAGAGTGACAACTGGGTGGCTCGGTCTCCAATCGTCACGCACGTTTAACGCTTGCTCCGGCTGCATTAGAGGAGGGCCCTCTGGCTAGCCCTAACGGACTATTGCTATGATCCGGCCCGTTGCCGCGGACGGCCGAATTGATACGGGTGGCGCGTTCACCCCGATTCTCCGGCCCCGCGTGGTCGAACGAATTTTTTCTGCTGCTATGCAGCGGATTGTTTTGATCATTGCTCCTGCCGGCTACGGCAAGTCGCTCGCGCTGCGCCAATACCTCGATGCCGTTGAGGATCCGCAGGTCCGCTACGACGTCCGCGCCGAGCACGCGAATCTACTCGGCTTCGTTCGTGGTTTGGCCGACACGCTGCTCGAGATCGCACCCGACGCCCGTAAAACAGTTTCGGGCGCGTACGAAAAGAGCCGCTCATCGAAAACTCCCGGTGCCGATCTCGCGATGTGGATGCACGCCCACATCAAGACGTACACGGGTATACTCGCGATCGACGATCTGCACGTCACTGAAAACGATCCCGAAATTTCGACGTTTCTCGTCTCGCTGATCGAACGCACCAAAGGCCGCGCGCGTTGGGTAATCGCCTCCCGTTCGTCGCTGGACCTCCCCGTCGGTTCGTGGCTGGCGTACGGCGACATGGACCTGAACATCGACGAGCAAGACCTGCGTTTTACGATAGAAGAAGCGCGCCAAACGGCAAAAGCTTCGCATGTCGGCGTGCGCGACGAAGAACTCGAGCAGATCCTCGCGATGACCGAAGGCTGGCCGACGGCGCTCAGTTTTGCGCTACGCACGTCGACGCGCTCGGTCGATCTGCGCAACATTGCCGCGAACACGCGCGAGATGGTCTACCGGTATCTGGCCGAGCAGGTTTACCGCATGCTCGACGACCAGGAGCGCGAGCTGCTGCACCTCATCGGCTATATGCCGGAAATCGATCTGGATGTTCTGCGCCACGCGGGCTATGAGAAAGCCAAGGCGGTAATCGAGCAGCTGCGCGATCGCGTTGCGTTCATCTATCCCGATCGCCCGAACGTCTACCGCTGCCACGATCTTTTCCGCGATTTCCTGCAGCATGAGGTCGAACTGCAAGGCGATACGGCAGCCGAACGTGTGCAGCGCCGCGTGGCCGAAGCACTCGAAGCGTCGGGCCGCATTCCGGCCGCGCTTTCAATCTATGCCAACATGCGTTCGGAAGACGATGTTCTGAGGCTGCTTCACGTTTGCGGGTTCGTGCTTACGGAACAGGCTCACGCCGACGTCGTCAACCACGCCCTCGATGCGCTCTCGGCGGAGGCGCGCGCGACCGAACCCCTGGTTCTCGGACTTCGCGGCCTGCGAGAGGCCGACGGCGGTCATTTCGATCGCGCCGAATCCTTGCTGGAGCGCGCGATCTCCCGCAGCACGAGCAAGGAACTTTCGGGCGAGCTTGCAGCGCGCTTGGGCAGCGTACTCTTCAACCAAGGTCGCGAGGTTATCAAGTTACTGGAACCGTTCGCGCGGGACGACGGCCTTTCGCTGGCCGCGCGCGCAAAAGCATTGAGCTTTCTTGCGCCTGCGTACGCGCACGCCGGACGAAGTGACGATGCAAAACGCGCCATGGCCGCTCTGGACGAGATGGCGATGGAAATCGATTCAGACGAACTGCGCGCCAGAATTTTCCACCGCATGGGCATTGCGGGAGTTTCGATGGTTCTGCCGCTCGAGCAGGTCACGGCCTTATTTACGCGCGCGCAGGACCTGGCGAGCGAACACGGTCTGTACTTCACCGCGGCCGCGGCTCTTGGCGGGTTAGGAACCGTTGCGCTGTTTTACGAAGACGATCTCACCAAGTGCGTGTGGTTCGCTCAACAAGCTATAGGCGCGGCGCTCAAGGCCGGCGATCGCTTCTCGCTGCAGACCTCGTTGCTTCAGCTCATTGACGTAGAAACGTGGCGGGGCAATGCGGAGCGTGTGAAAACGCTCGAGCAGCAGTTTGCCGCCGCAACCACCACCGATGCCAGCCGCTCGTTCTACATTATTCCGCCGCGCGCAATGATGGCCGCATGGGAAGGGCGTTTTGCCGAAGCATATCGTCTGCTTTCCACGATTGCGGATCGCAGTTTCTACACGTTCGACCGGCTCTTGAACGCAGCGATGCAAGCGCTCTATGCGATTGCAAGCGGCAGGCGCGAGACCGCTTTGGACCTGGTGTCTAAAACCATTCAAGAAATCGGCGAATCGGAATTCACGCACGTGCACGGCAAGCGGGCTGCAGAGATTGCACGCGTTGTGTGCGCGGTGGTTGAGACGCTCGCTGGGCGAATCACAATTGCGCAGCGTATTTTGGGCCACCGGCCGCTGGCCGAGGGACCGGTCGTCGAAGCCATGCGCCACTGTGCGTCGGCAATTATGCGGCTTGCAAAGAATCCGGCGCTTAGCGACGATGTTTCCGAGAGTCTGGAACAGCTGCGCACGGTCGGTTACGGCGGAATGAGCACGGTCCTCGATGGAGCCATCGCGGCTTGCCTTTCGGAACAGGTCGAAACAGCGGCGCCGCTCACGAAAGCCGAATTACAGGTGTTGGCTGCCCTCGCTCAGGGCAGCAGTCCAAAAGAGATTGCTAGACAAACCGGCAGAAGCGTTTACACGATCCAAGCGCACGTCCAGAACGTGATCCGCAAGCTCGGATGCAGCGGCCGTAACGAGGCCCTGACCGTCGCCCGTAAGCGTGGTCTAGTGGGCTAGTTGCCCCGCCGTGCTACGGCATAACTAAATTTAACTAGGGACCGGCTCGGTCGCGTCGGGGTATCCTCGACAAAGAAGCTACCGCTTTTTTGAAGGAGCCGATTTTCCCAATGCTGACCAGTCTTCTCGTTGCTGCAGCGATCGCAATTATTGTTTGTTCGACGCCGCCCATCTCGGGCGGTTAAGCGCTGGCAAGGCTTTCTGGAGCGCTAACATGGATGTCTACACACTGCCCGCCGCCGCATCGGCCATTTCGAGCGATCTGCGCCGGCTCACCAAACTGGTGGTCGAGCATCTGAACGACCCCAACTTATTCGGCGACCCGACGCTCGAGTCGTCGATCGAACTCATCCTCGATCGCCTCTGCCTTTCCGTTCAGCTCTGCAAGCCGGTCGGACTGGCGACCTGGGCCGTTCGCGAAGGCCGCCGCCTGGGGACGGCACGTACGTCCGAATTGGCTGATGCTGCCTGCTATGTCATCGCCAGCGAAGCCGGCCGCTTTCACATCGATCAGGGCCGGCTTCTCGCTTTCCTCGAAGTTTTAAAGACGGAAATTCATTCGGCGCTTTCAGCGCTGTCTGACGATTTGATCGAACCGCGCTCCGCCTATTCCGAAACCGCGCGCGCACTGCTCGCGGCGCTCGGAGAGCGCGATTCGCAAACGTGCTGCCACTCCAAGGCAACGGGCGAATGGGCGCGCCGTCTATGCACGTCGATGGGTCTTCCAAAAGCGCAAAACGAGTTTATCGAGCTGAGCGCGATCTTACACGACATCGGCAAGATCTCTACGCCGGAAAAGATCCTTTTTAAGACCGGCTCACTGAACGCGCAAGAATGGGAAATCATGCGCGAACACTCTGCTGCCGGCCAGCGCATTTTGAACCAGATTCCCTCGCTTGCGCGCTGCGCGACGATCGTGCGTGCGCATCACGAACGCTGGGATGGCCAAGGCTACCCCGACGGTCTGGCTGCCGAGAATATTCCATTCGAAGCACGCATGGTCGCGGTGGCCGATGCCTTCCACGCCATGATTAGCGACCGTCCGTATCGCAAGGCTATCGCACCCCGGCGCGCACTGGAAATTCTGGAATCAGGACGTGGGACACAATGGGACCCCCTTATCGTGGATGCAATGCTGGGCCTGTTCACCAGGACACGCAAGGTGCAATCCGAGCAAACCGGGGCGTCTAGCGCTTAACCAGAGCACCCCGATATCGGGTCGTGGGCAAAAGGCGCGCCTAAACTCCTCAAAGGCGCGCCTTTTTAATTGCTCTTCTGCGCCACCCAGCTGGCACGGTTTGGGTCCATGATGGGCCCATGGAATACATCATCGGGTCCGGAGCGATTCTGGAAAGCGGCGAGAACGGGAGCATCACCCCGGCAAGTCTCCACGCTCATGTCGACCAGGCGCTGGCACAGCGCGTGAAGGTGGCGGCTGTCGATTTCGAATCGGCCAACCCAGCCGGGCTGACGCGTTTGCTCATCGTCGCCCAGGGTTGGACCGCAGCCGCGTTTCGCACCTGCATCAGCGACCGGCTGCGCGACCAGCGGACATGCAGCATTGGTGATGTGCTCCTTACGCTTGCCCGGGGCGCGGGTGCGGACGAGGTTCATCTCTTTGCCCACTGGTTGCCCGACGAGGCGACCTGCGCGCAGCTGCGGCAAGAGGACATCGATATCGTCGCGCATCCGCTCGAGAGCATCGAGGCTGCCTCCGTCGTCGCCGGCCAGCGCCACCGCCGCTGGAAAGCCGCCTAACCGACACAGCCGGGACACAGGGTCTTATCCCACCATCTACCGTAGAATGTTGGATATGCTACCGGCCCGCGTTGCGGTCGTAGACGACGACCGTTTTGTTCGTGAAATGCTTGAACTTGGGTTGAGCCGCGAGGGCTACATCGTGCGCACCGCATCGGATGGTCTGGCCGCTTTGGATCTGGTGCGCTCGTGGGACCCCGAGGTCATCGTGCTCGATATCATGATGCCCAAGCTCGATGGCATCACGCTGCTGCCGCGCTTGCGGGAGATCACACAAGCGCCGATTCTCATGTTGACCGCCAAGGGAGAGACCGCGGACAAAGTGAGCAGCCTAGGGGCGGGGGCGGACGACTACTTAGTCAAGCCGTTCATCTTCGAGGAGCTCATTGCGCGACTGCAAGCCAAACTGCGCCGGCCGCAGCTGATCGAAGAGCAAGTGCTGCGCTGGCACGACGTTTCCACCAATCCCACGACGCGCGAAGCCTGGCACGGCCGGGATCGTTTGGATCTAACGCAGCGCGAGTTCGATCTGCTCGAGGTCTTCATGCGTGAGCCGCGCCGGGTCTTCAGCAAAGATCATCTGCTGGAACTCGTCTGGGGGCACGATTTCGAAGGCGGACCGAACATCGTCGAAACGTATATCTCGTATCTGCGCGCGAAGATCGATCGTCCCGAGCAGCCGTTGTCGTTCATTCGTACTGTGCGCGGCGTAGGGTACGGTCTCTCGCAGTGATCGCCTGATGCGCCGCTCGCTGGCCTCACGCCTTGCAACGCTTTATGCGCTGCTCCTCGGCGTCACCGTGCTGGTCGTGATCGCCGCATCTTCGATCGCGCTCATCTACGAACTCTCGGGATTCAGCAGCGACATCATCATCGCCAAACACGAGGAAGCGCGCTTTCTTTCCGCACGTTACGAAGGCGAAGGAATGTCGCTGCAGCAGGCAGCCCCGCGGATTGCGCGAGCGCTCAGCGGCATCGGTCTGCACGTGGCGGTCTACGATCTGCGTGGCAAGTTCCTGGGTGGCGACCCGTCGGTGCGCCCCGAAATCCTCGGGCGAGTCGTCGGTGGCAAAGTCAAACTGCCGGTTCCGCCACCACGTTTAGGCGAGCCGGTCGAGCCGGTTACGCGGCGCCTTGTCGTTCCCCCGGGCGGCCTGCACGACTGGTGGCGCATTGCAGCCGTTCCCGGCGGTTATGTGACGTTCGATGCAACGGACTGGATCATTCTGACCAACCTCATCCCGTATTGGTGGATCATTTTCGGCATTGCGATCGTTGCGATTGTCGCTTCATGGTTCATCGGGCGGTTTTTCTCGCGGCAGGCGCTCGCGCCGGTAACCGAAGTGACCGCGTCACTCGAAGCGCTGGCTGAGGGCGACTACACGCAGCGGCGTTTCGTTACCGCGAGCGGCGATGAGATCGCGACGCTGACCGAGGCATACAACGACGCAGCGGCCAGCGTCGCCGCAGCGATGGAAGAACGGCGCAACACCGAAGCCCGCATGCGGCAGTTCGTTGCCGATGCGGGGCACGAATTGCGCACGCCGCTTACGGTCATCGCCGGTTACATCGACGTGCTGCGCCGCGGTGCGATAGAAGAACCAAAGGTTGCGAAGCAAATTCTGAGCACGATGGCGCTCGAGAAAGAGCACATGCGCGTCCTCATCGACCGCCTGATGCGCCTTGCGCGAATGGACGCCGAGACGCCGCCGGAGAAGGCGCCGATCGATCTTCCCGCAATGCTGCGCGATCAAGTCGAAGCCGCACGGCGTTTGGACGAACAGCGCGACATCGATTACAGCGTGGACGGCGTGCAAGAGGTGAACGGCGACCGCGCAGAACTAGGCGAGGCGCTGTGGAACATCGTCGAAAACGCCATCAAATACGCCCCCGGTGCGCCGATTCATCTGCGTGCCTATCGTGAGAACGGCAGTACCGTCCTGAGCGTTCGCGACGAAGGCCCGGGCATGACCGAGTCGGAGAGGCTGCATGCCTTCGAGCGCTTTTTCCGAGGTGACGAGCGCGGCGAAATACCCGGTACGGGTCTAGGCCTTGCGATCGCAAAGCGCGCCGTGAACCGAGCCGGCGGAAACATCGCCATCGACAGCTCCCCCGGCCGCGGCACGACCGTTTTCATCAAGCTTTAACAGCCCTCACAGCCCATTCCAAACCTAACCGTGGTACAAAATTACTCGATGACGCGCCGTTTGCTCGCTTTTTTCGTCATGCTTGCACTGCTTTGCGGCGCGGCGCCGGCAATCGCGCAATCCGACACCGGTGAGATCGATATCGTCGTTCAGGACGCGAACTCCAAAGCGCCCGTCATTTTAGCGCGCGTCTTGCTCGACGGCCCCGTCATTACCAGCGAATTCACCGGCGATAACGGCAGAGTACGATTCACGCAAGTTCCCGACGGCATCTACCGTGCGCGCGTCTTCGCGCGTGGGTTCGCGGCAATTACCTCGGAGAACTTCGAGATAACGAACGGCCGCGTCGTCACGGTCACCGTCGCGCTCGCCCAATCGAAGGGCGGCAACCTTCGCACGATCGCCTCCGTGGTCGCGAAATCAAGCGCCACGGTTTCGACCAATACCATCGATCAAAACAGCGCGCAGCGCAAACTGTCGGATACGCTGGCCGACGCACTCGGAAAGCTCTCCGGTGTGAACGTGTCAACCTCGAGCAACGACAGCGACGCAACGCAAACGGTGTCATTGGAGGGCCAAGACGCAAGCCAAACGGCGCTGACGGTTGACGGCATTCCGCTCAACGCGCCGGGCACCGCGGGCGATCTGCGCGGCATCGGTACGGATCTCTTCACGCGGTCCTCCGTTTCATTCGGTCCGCAGATCGGCGGACTCGCAGGCGGCGTGGGTTTCTCCTCACTTGAACCGACGCTCTCGTGGCAGAGTGAGTTCTCGCTCTCGGCCGGCAGCAACGGCAAGAACAATTATTCGTTCGGCGAGAGCGGGACGCTCGGAAAATTCGGCGTCGCGGTCATGCATACGTACCGCCTTACCCCGAGCCTGCTCGACGGAATGCAGTTTCTCGACACCAGCGGGCTGGATTATGCGCATCAGGGCGATAGTCAGTCCATCGGATCGATGGTGAAACTGCGCTATCAAGTCGACCAGTCGCAGACGCTCACCGGAATGTACATGCATACCGTCAACGGTTCGCAGCTGGTCTGCGCACAGATCACCGGACCGCTTCCCTGCGGCTACGGGCCCAACAACAGCTACGATAGCGATTTCAAGCTGTATTCACTGACCGACAACGCCCTTATCGGCGATACGCAAGTGCAAGCTGCCGTATACGGCATGCGCATAGGCTCGACGCGAGACGAGCTGGACCGCTACGTCAACGGGGAATCGCAGCCGACGGGTACCGCCCAAACCTCGAGCACGAACGGTCTGACGTTGAACGCGACGCTGCCTGCGCGCGACCGCCATACCATTTCCATCAGCGGCTATGCCACAAACAGTGAAAGTACGTTCACGCCGCTGGTCGCGCAGGCGCAGCCGTTCGTTTTTCCGGGACAACGCACATCGTACGCAGCCGTGACGATTAACGATGCCATCCGCGCAAATACGAAGTTGCGCTTCAACGATTCGATAGGCATCAGCCACGCCAGCAATGCGTCGTCTTCGGTACTGATCGGGCTGGGCACGCAGTGGAGCCCGACGGTAAGCGACACGTATGCGTTCAGTTACAACATCGGCGGCGTGGCACCGCATGCCGGTCGCTTCGGCATTTTGAGCGATCCCGCGCAGCTGCGCTTCGACTGCAATGGCGACGTCGCGTACGGCAATGCGCCCGGCGACGAACCGGGAGCGAGCTCGTCGACGTCGGCGCGCCTGAGCTACACGCACAAGAGCCGCACCGGGCTCATCAGCACCTCACTTTACCGGCAGGTTCAGCGCGACGTCGTGCTGCCCACGCAAGTAAACGGCTCGGTCCTGGCCGGCTCGAGCATCTTCCCGCCGGCATATTTCGGCGATGTCTATAACAATTTCAGTAACGCCTGCGGTGGCGGTGCACTGCCGTTTACACCGCAAAACGTCGACCAATTCGTGTACTTCTCCACGCCGATAGGCGGCGTAGAGCGCGTTTACGAGGGCGCGCAGATTTCAGGGTTCTACACGCTCGGGCAGCTCGTCGTCCAGCCGTACTACAACATACAGGTCGCCAAAGCGCTCAGCGGCGACGTTCGATTGAACAATCCGTATTCGATCACGATTCCCGGTTCGCAGCTCCCGAACGTACCGCTGCATCGTGCCGGCATCACGCTCGACTTCAAGGCGCCGCATTCGGCCATTGAGTGGCTTGCCGACGCCAACTACACCTCGTCAAACAACCCGCAAAATCTGCCGGCGTATACGACCGTCGATGCAGGCGTCGACCTGCATTTGGCACGCGGCGACCTCACGCTCGCAGGGAGCAACATCTTCAATACGTACGGCGGCGTATTTGCAAGTTCGCAGTGGGCCGTACCCTACACCACGCTGGGTGGGACGTCGATTGCAACGATCGCGCGGCCAAACACGCCGCGCCAATTTTCCGTGACCTACACGGCGCGCTTCGGCCGTGGCGTCGCACAGAACAATACGGCTGGCGCGGCGGCTCTGAATGCGCCGGGCGAAGGCGGGGGCGATGCTGGTTTCGGTGGCCCAGGCGGTCGCGGCGGCCGCGGCGGATTCCGGCAATTCGGTTCGCCGCTTCCGGATACGCCGCCGGCGGATCCCTTCGCGATCAACGCGACGCCGATGTGCACTGCCGATGCGCAGAAAGCCGCACAGCCGGTTCTCGCCGCACTCAAAGCATACGTCGCGCAAATCAACGCATTAAAAAGCGGTAGCGGCTATCCGGCAAACGCACCTGCGGCGAACATCCCAGGCTTGACCGTGCAGTATCACGGACTAGGACAGACGTACGCACTTTCAATCTCTCTTACGCAGACCGCGCAACTGCGCTCGCTGTTTGGCTGCACAACGTTCCATGTCGCGGACGAACAAGCTGCACAGCAACGCAATCTCTACCTGACGCCGAACCAAGGTGGAATGTTCTTCCGGCCGGTCGTTTCGTTCATGCCGTCGGTCGGTCTGTACTTCGTGCGCCGTCCCCCGCAGCCGGGCTCGGAAAGCTTCCGTCTGTACAAATTGCCGGCGACGGCGCCGAAGACGCCATTCACGCTGCGCAGCGTGTCGACAGCGTGTACCACGGATATGCATACACTTGCGCAAACCGCGCTCGCCCAATTGCAGACGCATTTTGCAAACGGCAGCGCCGCTCCGGCGTGGACGGTTACACCGCACACCGCCAAAGCCGGCACGTGGTATTCGCTCGAGCCGGCCGACGTGAGCACGGTTCCGGCAATCCTGAACTGCGCACACGTAGCGGCTGCAAGCCGCGACGATCTAACCAAGCTCGGATGGGACGCCGAACGTCCGCCGACACTGAACTATGCGTCTCCGCTCGGCTTGTACATTATCATGTTCGGCGGTCCCGGCGGCCAACGCCCGGGCGCATCTCCATCCCCTGCACCAACACCCTAACGTACCGCAGCCAAGTTGTCATCCTGAGCCTGCGACGCGCCACGAGGGCGCTAGTGTCTGCGGGCACAGGATGTGCTGGAGCAGACCGAAGGGCGCCCGAGCAACGTCGAGGGCCTACCGATGCGCACCCAAAACCACCGCTGAATGATCAACCGCCCCACCTTCCTTGCCGGCCTCGCATCCAGCGCGCTAGCCGCCGCGGTACCGGCCGGAATCGACTTTTCGTTCCCCGGTCGCCTCGCAGTCGTCGCTCAGCGTTTGAACGAGGGCGCGCCGGCAATCGCCTATCATGCCGACGATATATTCGCATCCGCGTCGATCATCAAGCTCCTCATCGCGCTCGCCGTGACGCGGAAACTCGAGCAAACAAAAACGCCCTGGGACGACGCGCTTGCACTGCAAGCTGCACAGATCGTGTCCTCGTCCGAAACGTTCGAGACCGCAAAACCGGGAACGAAGGCCACCTACGCCGCGCTCCTCTCGGCGATGATCGCGCAGAGCGACAATACTGCGGCAAACGTTCTGGCTGACTTCATGGGCTTGGACGCGCTGAACTACACCGCAGCGCAGCTTGGACTGCCGCAAACCAAGATGGGCCGGCATTTTATGGATTTTGATGCGCGCAAGGCAGGCCACGAGAACTACACGTCGGCAGCCGACATGGCGCGCCTTACCCGGCTTATCGCGCTCGATCCCGTCAAATACCAGCGAATCATCGGCGCGATGCTCAGCCAAGAAGATCGCGAACTCATTCCAGCCGCGATCGTTCGCTCCGTTATGATCGCCGACAAAACCGGAACGCTTCCGGATGTACGGCACGATGTCGCAATCGTCGGATTTGCGTCAGCTTCGCCGTACGTGCTGGCAATATTGAGCGGCGGCTTTCAAGACCTGAAAACCGCCGCTCGAGGCATTAGATCGATTGCTGCACAGATCGATCGGGTTATGGTGTAACGGTAATTGTGCCGGTCATGCGCGAGTTATCGTGGTACAGGCACCCGTAGAAGTAGGATCCGGCTCTCGTGAACTTCAGTGAGAATTTCTGTCCTCCGAGGAATGTGCCGGAATTCACCAGGTGATCGCCGTCGAACGTGTTTCCTCCACTGGCTGGATCCGGCGGCATAGCCGGTAGCTCGTGCTGTCCAGCCGGAGGGAAAGTCACGGTATGCGGCTCGTTGCTGGTTTCATTGACCCACGTGAGCGTCGTACCGACTTTGATGGTAAGGTTTCCTGAGGTCGCCAGCTTGCTGGGGTCGTTTGTATCGAGATAGCGCAATACGGTCGAATCCGACGGTGGTCGGGACGTCAAGCCCGGATCGATTCCGGCCGCAAGCGTCGTTCCACCCACGGGGAACGGGAACGATCTCACAGACACATCCGCGGCGCCGAGATCCTCCCACAGGTCCGTCGAGCTAACGTCGGTATAATACTGCGCGTTGTGCGGATAAGCCGTGCCGGCTTTCTGCACAACGACCGTGCCTACCATTGCAGGCTCGTGGAAGAGGCAATAATACGGATACGTTCCCGCCTTCGGGAATGTGAGCGTATAGGTTTGGCCGCCGACCTTGATTCCAGAGTTCGTATATGTCGATCCGTCGTATGACGAACCGCCCGCCGGTGACAGATCGTTCGGATCTCCCGGAGAGGGCACGGGCTGGCCCGGTGCCAGAAACGCGATCGTATGAGCGTCTCCACCCACGCCGCTTGCGATATGCCATGTGATTGAATCACCGGCGTCGATCGTAATCGCCTTCGGGTAGAAGTCGAGATCTTGTAGGGCATAGGCGTTGGACGATGCGCCTGCCCCGACGTTCCAAGCAACGGTACTTGCGAAGGTTTGCGTTGTGCGGTCCACGGACGAAGTGGTCGCAGGCACAGTCGACTGTGGCCCTAGGCGGCCGCCTGCGCACGCGGACAATGCCAGTAAGCACAAAAAGCATAGCGCTTTTTGCATAGGAGGTCTCCTTGTAGTAGCAATGCTAATGAAGCTATTAAACTATGCGCAGTGCGGCACCCGATAGGTGCGAAAGTACCTATCTGCTTGCCGGTCCGGCGAGTACGCCGGCGCAGGTAGCACTAAGGACGCAAATGACGTATCAGGAAATCGGAAGTTTGCGAATCCGCTTCGTACCAGGAATGCCAGCGCAAGAAACCGTGGATATCGTTCGGGATCACGTATTCCTCGTACGGGACATGCGCTACGCGTAACCGCTGAACGAGATCGACCGTCTGATGAAAACGCACGTTGCGATCGTCATCACCCTGAATGAGCAGCACCGGCGACTTCCAACTCGCGATATAAGCATCCGGCGATGAGAGCCAAGCGGTCTTCAAAAACGCCTTTCGATCGAAATCCTGGTAGCGCTGCTGCGCGGTATTGCCATACCACTCGGGAAACATCGTCCAATCGTGCACGCCGTGCCAATCAACGCCTGCTTTGAAGATGTCCGAATTCTTCGCCAGCGCCAGTGCGGTGAGATATCCGCCGTACGAGCCCCCCCACATGCCGATGCGTTTGGCATCGACCTTTGGATCGTTCGCAAGATACTTCGCGCCGGCGAGCACGTCTTGATACTCTGAGGCGCCGGCCGGTCCGGCATGAGGGGGATGATGAAAATCGTGGCCATAGCCGATCCCCAAACGGTAGTTCACCGAAAGCACGACGAAACCGCGGCTCGCTAAATATTGATTCTCAGCATAGGCGTAGGTGTAGTAGTCGAAATAGTGCCAGGTCAACAGCATTTGGCGCGGCGGTCCGCCGTGTACGAAAATCACCGCAGGTTTTTTCGCAGCGCCACCCGATGCATCGAACATTTGACCGTGAATGAGCGTTCCGTCTTTCGCATGAAACGTGACTTCCTTTGGAACCACCAAGCTCGCTGTCGGGAAATCGCGCGGGATCCGATCCGCATCGAGGGTGCGTCCGTTCAACGCGATCGTCGTTGGAACTTGGGCACCGGCTTGCACGTACGCAACGCCTTCGTCTGTGGCGGCCGGCCACCACTCGCTATTCGTGCCGTGCGTCACTTCGACCGGAGCACCGCCGCCTGCGGAAACGCTGAAGATGTGGCGGCGATCGTCATCGCCTGGTGTCCTGCCGGTATCCGCGGTGTAATAAATTGTCTGTAGGTTCGGTGAGATCGCCGTGTCTTCGATCGTGAAGTTACCCGGGGTGAGAAGACGCGCAGCTCGTCCAGGGCCGCTTGCCGAAACTTCGTACAGGTGTTCCCAGTTCGTTTGCTCGGAGATAAAGATCAGATTGCTGCCGGCAACCCAGTTCAGCTGCGGCCCTTTAATTCCGGGAAGCGAATCACGCAAACCGTTGCCGCTATGCCATACCTCGCGGGCGTGTGCGCTCGCGGCGTCCGCCAACCAAATGGACCACGGGAGCGGATGACCCGTTAGTGGGCTCTCGGGTGGACCGCCTTCGCCGTGGATGCGCAAATATGCGATGCGCGCGCCGTCGGGCGACCAAAGCGGTGAAAAATCGCGCGATGTCGACGGCGCGAGATATTCGATAGCAGTGTCGGCGTTGCGGTAGACGCCGACGAAACTGTGGTCGCCCCGATCCGACGTGAACGCAAGCGCCTTGCCGCCTGGTGCCCACGTCAGTTCGCTGTCTTGCCCGCGATCGAAGAACAGGCGCGACGCGGTTTTGCTGCCGTCGATCGGAACCGACCAAACCGATGAATCCGGATCGTGCACGAACGCGACAGTCGTGCCGTCGGGCGAGATTGCCGGAAAGTCCCCGTCGGCGAGCATTTTCGGCGTACCGCCCGCGGTTGGAATCGAGAAGAGCTGTACCTGCGGCTCGGTAGGACTGTTATCGGGATTGGGCCAGGGATGCGTTACCCAATTCGAATCATGTGCGCCGCCGCGCACGTAGACGACATACTTTTCGTCTTTGGAGATCGACAGGCTCGTGATTTCCTGGCCGTCGTCTTTGCCCGAGCTCCAGAGCATCCGCGGTACGTACTGCGGTGCATTCGCGAACCAGATGCTGCGGATACCGTTTTCATTCAACACATAAGTGATGCTGTGGCCGTCTGGACCCTGCACCAGCGCGGCGGGAAACGGAAAACTCAGTACTTCGGCAAGCGAGAATAGCGAGGCAAGAAAAAGATGCATGCTCTAAAACTCCATTGACGTACCGGCAGATCGCCCTTTCTCGACCATTTCTTTCATCCGTGGATGCTCGCCTGGAATTGTCTTGACCCAGTGCTCGAATTGTGGCACAGGTTCGCGAACGCGGAACAGAAAGTACCACACGTTCATCTCGCCCATGAACTTAAACCGGCGCCGGAAATCGGCGCTCAAGGTTTGGTAGTCCGGGAAAAGCCGCAAATACTTCGCGAACCCCTCGTATTCGCGATCGAGCTCGACGAGCGTCTGCGCGTTTTGAATAGTCGCACGGATCTTCCGCGTACTGTGTAGTACGCCGTCCGTCTGCATCAAACGATCGATATCGCCTTCCGTATACGCGGCGACCGTGTGCGGATCGAATGCGCTAAAGCCTTCGCGGTACGCATCCCAGTGCTTCGCGATGGCGGCCCAGCTCAAGCCCGCCTGGAAAACCGCGCGCGTTATCACCTCGAGATAATCGGCGAGTTTCGGATTTTGAATTTGGTCCGGTATCGTACTTGTCACGCTGAGGTATCGGGCACTACGGCGCGTTACGCGGGGCATCGAAAGCGAGCGCCGTCATCATGGCAACACCAATGGGCAGCGCGGATTCGTCAATATCGAATGTGCTCGAGTGATGCGGATTGGAGGTGCTCTTGCCTCCTCGTGCGCCAACGGTGTAGAAACAAGCGGGAACGCGCTGCGCAAAGAATGAGAAATCCTCGGCGCCGGTCAGTTTGTCCGCCGTGACGATGCGCTCCTCGCCGCACGTGCGCTCGGCAAGTGCGCGCGCATATTGCGTTTGCTGCGGATCGTTCTCGGTGACCGGATACCGCCAGAGATAGCTGAACTCGTACGATGCGCCCATCGCATCGCAGCACGAACGCAGGACACGTTCGATACGCCCCGGCATGGCGTTGCGAACTTCATCCGAGAACGCGCGTACCGTGCCCAGCATTCGCACCGTGCGCGGGATTACATTGTGGATCGTACCGCCGTGAATCGAGGCGATCGTTACGACTGCGGGCTCGAGCGGATCGACCTGGCGCGAGACGATCTGCTGCACCGACGTAACGAAGCTCGCGGCGGTGTAGATCGGATCGATGGCGTCGTGCGGTGCGGAGCCGTGACCGCCTTTTCCGAGCACGTCGATTTCGATGGAATCGCTCGACGCGTAAAACGGACCCTCGCGAAAACCGATCAGCCCCGCGTCGAGTTTGGTATTCAAATGAAGCCCGTAGGCGCGTTCGATCTTGAAGCGCTCGATTACGCCCTCTTCAACCATCACGCGTGCGCCGCCGTAGCCCTCTTCAGCGGGCTGAAACAACAGGCAGACCGTGCCGGCCAGGCGATCTCGGCGTGCGGCGATGAGCTCGGCCGCGCCCAGGAGCATTGCAACGTGTCCATCATGGCCGCAGGCGTGCATTTTGCCGTCGACTTGCGAACGGTACTCGTGCTCGTTTTCCTCGAGAACCGGCAGCGCGTCCATGTCCGCGCGAAGCATGATCGTGCGCCCTGGGATTGCTCCGCTCATTACACCGACAACTCCCGTCGTTGCAATCCCGGCGTGCACCTCGAAGCCCAGCAATCCAAGCCGTTCGGCGACGATAGCGGCCGTTCGGTATTCTTCGAACCCCAACTCCGGATGCATGTGGAAATCGCGCCGCAGCGCGATCACGTCGGAGACCAGTTTATCGGGTATATCGGCGGTCGCGGTCATGGCAGGGACTTTTGTCGCAGACGTTGCATACCCTCGCACACGCTTCGGGACCATAGTTCAGTTGATGACAAAAGACCAGTTGTACGCCGAATACGCCGGATATCACAGGGATGTTCGGAATAGACGTGCGCACGCGGTCGGGATTCCGCTTATCGTGTTAGGGCTTCTCGGACTGTTCTCGTTGCTTCGTCTCGGTCCGGTCGATCTGGCGGTTCTGGCCGCCCTCGCGGTCCTACTCTATTACGCTGCGATCGACGCACGCGGCGCTCTCATCTCGGCGGTTGTTTTCGTTGTCCTGTATTGGATTGCGATGCATTTGCCGTGGGAAGTAAATGTTGGAGCACTCGTTCTCGGATGGGGTTTTCAACTCGTCGGTCACCGCTTCGAGGGAAACAAACCGAAGTTTTTGGAAAATCTCGTGTACCTTCTCATCGGTCCGTTGTATTTTTTTCAAGAACTTTTCGGTTCGTTAACCGGATCGAGGCGTACTACTTGATTGCAACAAACCGTAACCGCGTGGTAGGATTGCCGGGTCTATCTGGTTTCGAAGTCCGCAAAGTCCGTTTCACACAATGCACTACGCGAGTCGAATCAGGCCCAAATAACCACGTAACAAGGAGTCTCGTTTAGTGTACGTTGATGAAATGTTGAACTGTGTAGATTGCGGACGTCAGTTCGCGTTCACCGCGGGCGAGCAGCAGTTCTACGCCAGCAAGGGTTTCCAGAATAAACCCAACCGTTGTCCCGATTGCCGTCAGGCGCGCAAGCAGATGCGCTCGAGTTCGGGCGGCGGCGGCGGAATGGGCGGCGGTGGCGCTCAGCGCCGCGAAATGTTCCAGGCCACGTGCAGCCAGTGCGGCGGCGTTGCCGAGGTGCCGTTCCAGCCGCGCGGCGACAAGCCGGTATACTGCCGCGATTGTTTCCAGTCGCGTCCCAGCTACCGGTAAGAAGCGCTTCAGCAAACATGAAAAGGCCGCCCGGAGGGGGCGGCCTTTCATTCTTTTTTCACACGTTGTTCGTACTGTTAGGCTTCCCAAATTAACGTTTTCGGAGGCTTGCCATGTTGCAGTTGCGCATCTCATCCGCCCTACTGATCGGAATGGGGGTAGCGCTGCTTGCCGCGTGTTCGGGAGGCGCGGGAGGCAGTACGACGCATTCGTCGGCGGTGCCGCCGATGTCGGCTGACCGGGCTACGTCCGCCTTAGCCGCGACAACGGCGTCCGGTACCGCTTCAATCCTCAAGACACTCGACGATGAATTCACCATCGGTTCTCTTGTAGATCCCGTTACGGGAGACGTCAACCCCTACGGCTTAGACGTCGCGAAAGTCACGTCCGGAGAAATCTCCGCGGGCGATCTGGTAGTTTGCGATTTCAACAATTCAACAAACGTCCAAGGCACGGGGAGATCTGTCCTCGCAATTCGCCCTATCGTCGGTGCGAAACCGAGGCATATTACCGACATCGGAGATCTACTCGGTTGCAACGCGCTGGCACTCGCGCCGAACGATTTCATCTGGGCAGCGGCGTTCGGAGCTAATGACAATCCAATCATTTTGCCGAACGGCACGTTGGCGACCGGGCTTAGGCAGTTCCGCTGGCATCACCCGTTCGGCGAAGCGTTCGTTTCTCCCGTGAATTCGCACAGTGTACCTGCGTTCTACGTCAGCAACGCCGGCGACGGAAGCTTAGTACGTGTAGGCATTACCAACGCGGGATTTACGTTTACCACCATCGTGACCGGCTTTCCGGTGAATGGCGGAGCGCCGGGCGGCATCCTTGGACCTTCGGGCTTGAACTATCAGTCGTCCGGCGATCGGCTCTACGTAGTCGACGGCACGAACAACGCCCTGTACGCGATCGACCATATCTCACAGATCGGGGCAAACGGAATCGCGGTGCATGGATCGACGTTCAGCGGCCCAATGGCTGGCGATGCGCACCTCATTTTCTCGGGTTCACCGCTCAACGGCCCAATCAGCTCCGCGGTTCTGCCGGGCGGAAACGTCGTGCTTGGCAACACCCTGGATCCTAACGGAAAGAACCTTATCGTCGAAATCTCGCCGTCAGGCCAACTGCTCGACGTCAAGAACGTCGACACTGGCCCAGCGGGAGCGCTCTTCGGCATGGTCGCGACTGGTACGACGCCTAATACGACGAAAATCTGGTTCAACGACGACAACGACAACACACTAAAATTGCTGACCTTGTAATGGCTTTGCGCTCTGCTTCCTTGGAAAAAACAAAGCCACGCACACGCATACGGCAACATTCGCGAGCAGCGCGATAAAGCCGGGGTTGATACCCCACGGACCCGCGCTCACGTGCAGCGAATAGGCGGCGGCGCACTCTCCCACAAGGAGTCCTGCGCCCGCCGCCCACGCGCTTACCCGAGGCCAAAAAAGCGCGAACAAGATGCCGGGTAAGATCTGCGTGACGCCGTTGTAGTAGAACAGCAGCAAATCGACAAGTGACGTCTTTTCGAATATCCAAAGCACGAGCGCCAGCGCGGCACAGATCAGCACGAGTGACCGCGTCCAGAACATGCGCGAGCGATCCGTGGTCGCAACACCGAATGCATCGCTCAGCACGTTCTTCGAGAAGATGCTTGCAGCGCCCAGAAGCAGCACCGACGCGGGCAACAGCGCGGCTAGGCATCCCGCGCCTGCAACCAGGCCTAACACCCAAGCCGGAAAATAGCGCTGAAGCAGCAGCACGAACGATTGATCTGCTTGCGTGCCTTTGAGTCCCGGCATGACGGCGAGCGCGGTAAGTCCCGCTAACAATACGAAGACTACCACAAGCTGATAAAGCGGCATCAGCATCATGTTGCGCCGGATCGTTTGCGCGCTCCGCGCCGAATAAATCGCCTGCGCGTTCGCCGGTCCCATAAAGAAGCCCATGCCCGTCAATATAACCGTCGAGACGTACCACGCGCTGCCGTAGTTCGCGGTTGGCGCCGCAAGTGTCATCCAATGCGGATGCAGCTGCACCACGCGATCGATCATCGCGGCGGGGGAGCCGAAGAAGTGCACCGGTAGATAGATGCCGGCGAACAGCACGGCGCCAAGTACCAGCACGTCCTTCACCACGCTTGCCCACGCCGCGCCGCGTAAACCCGTCGTGAAGACGAAAAGCGCTACGAGCATAAAGGCTGCGCTCACGGCAACGGTCGCATTGTAATGCCCGTAACCCGCAATCCTCAGCAGAATCTGCAATCCCGTCAGCTGCAGCGTGACATACGGAACGGTAAGAAAAAACTGCAGAACGGCAACGCCTATGCCTAACGTTTTGCTGCCGTAGCGGTCGATGAGAAAATCCGGCCACGTTAGGAGGCCGCGATCTTTGCCGATGCGCCAGACGAGCGGCAAATAGAAATAGCCGATGATGTACGCAACCGAGCCATACGCCATGATATAGAACGCGGGTGCGCCTTTGCCGTACGCCCATCCGGCCGCACCCAAGAACGTGAAACTCGTGTAGATCTCGCCGGCGAGCAATATCCACAGGAGCAGCGCGCCGAAAGAACGGCTCCCAACGATGTACTCATGGGGATCCATGCGGAACCGGCGCACGCTGAGCAGAGCAAACGCGATCGTTCCGAAGACGATGAGCCCAATGATCGCCAGCGCGACGACCTCGGGCCTCATGCTTTGCTCCTCAACCGC